>Ga0163144_10005028_pt1 | contig 29506 bp, 23 predicted proteins | sample OliLak19BULKMAT1_FD_123175 | JGI IMG/M metagenome (GOLD analysis project Ga0163144, IMG submission 123175) | Freshwater microbial mat bacterial communities from Lake Vanda, McMurdo Dry Valleys, Antarctica - Oligotrophic Lake LV.19.BULKMAT1 | ecosystem: Environmental > Aquatic > Freshwater >...
CCGAGCCATCGCGCGTCTCCTTGCCGCACGCGACGCAACCTGACGAACTGCTTCGTCCACACGGTTCCACCGCAGGACCGTAGTTATCGCAGATTACCCAGCATGGCGCAATCGCCCTGGGGATCTACCCGCGGGCGCTAAGACGGTCGATCTCTGGATTCCGGTTCCCGTGAGCAACGAGCGGCAAATGGTTCGCTTGCTCAACGAGAAGGACCTCGGCTCGGGCCGCTTTACGACCGACAAGAAGTTCGGCAACCGCCTGTATTACCGACGCTTCGAGGTGTCTCCCGCCGCAGGAAACGCCGCAACCGACAAGTCCAAAGCACCCCAGGCTCAACCCATCAAAGTCGAGTTGGTTTACGACGCCGAAGTCCGCGAAGCGACGGTCGAGCCGGCGAAGCAACTCATTTCGACGAAGCAAGTCGCGCTCAGCGCAGACATGGCGCCCTATCTTGGCGATACGAAGATGATCCCCATCAAGGGCCGCATCACGCAACTGGCTCGCGACGTGAACCTGACCGACGGCGAACCGCTCTGTGCCGGTCGCCGCATCTACGATTACCTCGTCGACACGATGGTTTACAACTACTTGGCGCCCGGCGCGGGCCTCGGAAACGCCGTGTTGGCTTGCGACAGCAAGACGGGCGACTGCACCGATTACCACTCGGTGTTCATCGGCGTCTGCCGCTGGCGAGGCATTCCGGCCGATCACGTTTTTGGGCTGCCCATGCCGCCGGAGAAGCCCGAGGGGGACATCAAGTATTGCCACTGCTGGGCCCGCTTTTGGGTCAAGGACGTGGGCTGGATTCCCATCGACGCTTCGCGGGCCGACAAGTTTCCGACCGATCGCAACTACTATTTCGGTACACTAGGCAGCACGTGGCTGACTATTACGCATGGCCGCGATGTCGTGCTCGAGCCGCCGCAGCAGGGCGAGCCGATCAACATGCTGCATGGGCCCGTCGCGGAAGTCGACGGCAAACCGTTCGAGGTCCACTGGCTGGCGCACTACAAAGATCGGCCGCAGGCGGTGGGCAGCGCCGCGGGCGGAAAATAAGTAGACACGCCCTACTGCGAATGCACCCGAATCGTCAGCCGGCGAATCTCGTTTTCCAGTACCCAGCGCTGGTCGCGGAATTGTTCCTGCTGCGCCCGCTGCTGGATCTCTGCCTGGCGTAGCTCGTCCTCGCGCGCGGCAAGCCGCACGGCCTGTTCGTCGAACTCTCGCTGACGACGATTGAGCCACTGGTCGAGCTCGACCTTCTGGGCAGTCAGCTTTGCCGATTGCGTGGCCAGGTCATCCGCGAGCTTTTGCAGTTCGATCTCGCGCTCGGCAAACCTGCGAGCCGACAGTTGATGGTAATCGGCCAACCGCGCGCGGCCATCGGCCAACGCATTGGCTATCTCGGGTGCGGATAGCGACGTGGACAATCCGGCGACCAGCTCCTCGGCGGCCAAGCGGGTCTCGAGCGCCTCGCGCGACATGCCCATGAGCTCGGCACGCAGCTCGTCGAGCGATTGGCGACGGGCATCGAGTTGCCGGCTCGCCCGCTCGAGGGACTCTCGTTCCTGCGCCAGATCCGTTTCGGCCGCGCGGCGCTCTTCGGCCCAACGGCGGCGATCGAAGCGGGCCTGTTGAGCCAGTCGTTCCCGCTCCTGTTGCAACGCATCGCGCCACTTGATTAGTTCCGCCTGGTTGCGCGCGATCACGTCTTCGGCTTCGACAATCGCCTGTTTCCGCGTGTCGAGCGCGATTTCTCGCTCGTCCAGTTCCGACGATCGCTGTGCCTGCTCGGGGCTGGGCAGGCTGGCCCGCTCGGCAAGTTCAATCGCCTGCCGCGATAGCGCTTCGGCTTGCTGTTCAATCGCGACGCGGCGGGCTTCCAACGCGGCCAAGGCTTGCCGTGCCATTGCCAGCGACGACTCTCGCTGGGCGATCACTAGCTGGTTCGCTCGGGCGAGCGCATCGCCCTCGGTCTGCCTCCGCTGGTGAAACTCTTGCTGTGCCGCCGCGAGCGCCGCGGCTTGCAGCGCGAGCGTTTGTTCCAGCGCGTCGAGCTGGGCCTGACGCGCCGACTGTTCGTCGTGATGCCGGCTGACGTCCGCATCGACGGCGCGGCGCGTATTGTCCAAATAGACTTCCGCCGCCGAAAGCTGCGACAGCCGATCGGCCACGTCCCGCTCGCGCTGCTGGAGCTGCCCATCTCGCTGGCATAGATCGTGATGACGTTCCTCGAGCCAGAGCCGGGCCGCGCGAAGCTGCGAATCGAGTTCTGCCGCCCGTGCGTTCTGCTGCGCTTCGCGGTAGTCGAGGTCCTCTTGGCGAGCGCGCAGCAAGTCGGCCAGTTGACGGCCTTGCCGCCGCATGCGGGCCACCGCATTCGAAAGCCATTGGCCAGGCGCCGCGTCCAGCTCGCGGACGGCTAGATCCGCCAGCCCGGCGGCGACGTCCGCGGTGTCGTTGGCGCCGGTGCGCGGTGCAACATCGCCCACCGCGTGGGCCGTGTCGAGGCGGGTGCCTCGCGCCAGCGCGCGGACACTTTCGCCGGTCGTTTCGCTCTCGGGTGCTGTGGTGTTAATTTCGGGCATCGCGCGCCGCGGGCGGATGAGTGTCGGCGGCCGTTATAGATCGCCCCAACGGCAAGAATTCGCCAGTTTTCTAGATCGGCAGCGGCGGCCCTTGAGTTGAAGGGAAGGGATTGGCGCGAAGCGCTGTCTCTAGTTCCGGCCGGTCTCCCGACCGTGCCAGCAATCTGCGCAGTCCGGGCATGAGTTCCCGACTCGGATCTGGCCGGTCTCAGTTGCTGGCATGGTCTAACGACCATGCCAGCAACTCGATGCCAGCGGGGCAGGCTGCGCGCAGGGCAAGGCTGCACTGCCAGAGTGGCGTACGCGCGTGCAAGTTCGTCAGGGCGAGCCCTGACCTACGACTAGAAAATCTCAAGAAGGAGAAACGAAGGATGCTCAGCCCTTCGCCGCGTCCAGCGCCTGCTGCAGGCGGCTCTTGGGCTGCACGCCCACGAAGCGATCCACCACCTGGCCGCCCTTGAAGAGCATGATCGTCGGGATGGCGCTTACGCCATAGCTGTTGGGCGATTCGGGGCTGTCATCAATGTTCAGCTTGCCGATCTTCACCGAGCCTTGATATTCCTCGGCGAGTTGCTCGACCATCGGCGCGATCTGCCGGCACGGACCGCACCAGGGGGCCCAAAAGTCGACCAGCACCGGATCGGTGTTCTGGAGAACTTCGGTTTTGAAGTTGGCGTCGTTGAACTCGATAACGTTGCCGGCCATCGCCATCATTCTCCTGCAAGTTGACAGAGCGGCCATCCAGGGGCTGGCGGCCGCTCGCGGTGAATCTGTGGGAATTATAGGTTTGACAGGGGGGGTGTCAACGAACGCCCGTCAGGCCCCCCCACGCGGTGATTTGCCATTCCATCAGGCAAGCCCTAGATTGCCGGTTGGAGAACGCTCGCCTTCGGCATCGCGGCTAACCATTTTCCCATTCCTACTTTCCCTCACCCATCACGACTCACCCCTCACAACCTTTCTCGCCATGCCCACCGACACTTTTTCCTGCTATCTGGTGACCAAAGATGACGCCGGTCACGTGCATACCCGCATCGCCGAGAAACAGATCGACGAGCTGCCGCCGGGCGACGTGCTGATCCACGTGGCCTACTCGTCGCTCAACTACAAGGACGCCCTCTCGGCCACCGGACACACCGGCGTGACGCGGAAGTATCCCCACATCCCGGGCATCGACGCGGCGGGCGCCGTCGCCCACAGCAGCTCGGCGAACTTTCGCGCAGGGGATCAGGTGCTCGTGACGGGCTACGACCTGGGACAAAACACCTGGGGCGGATTCTCGGAGTACGTGCGCGTGCCTGCGGGTTGGGTCGTGCCGCTGCCGTCGGGTCTGAGCCTGCGCGAGAGCATGATCTATGGCACGGCCGGATTCACAGCGGCGCAAAGCGTCGATGCCCTCATGCACCGGGGCATCGCGCCGGGTCATGGCGAGGTGGTCGTCACCGGCGCGACGGGCGGAGTCGGCAGCCTGGCCGTCGCGATGTTGGCCAAGCTCGGCTACCAGGTGGCCGCTTCAACCGGAAAGGCGACTGCCGCCGACTATCTGACGATGCTCGGTGCGGCCAAGATCGTGCCGCGAAGCGATGTTCACGATACGAGCGAGAAACCGCTGCTGCCCTCGCGCTGGGCCGGCGCGGTCGATACCGTCGGCGGAACCACGCTCGCCACGCTAGTCCGCTCGCTCGATCGCGCGGGCTGCGTCGCCGCCTGCGGTCTGGTTGGCGGCGTGCAATTGCCGCTGACCGTCTATCCCTTCTTGCTGCGCGGCGCCGACCTGGTAGGCATCGATTCGGCCGAATGTCCACTAGCGAAGCGCATCGAACTGTGGCAACGCATGGCCACGACCTGGAAGCCGGCTTGCCTCGACAAGATCGCCACGGAAGTCGACCTCGCGCACGTGGGTCCGCAGATCGAGGAGATCCTGGCGGGACGCGTCACGGGCCGAGTGCTGGTGACGCCGGTAGTGGGGTAGTGCAGGACGAAATGTCGCTAATTGCTCATACCAGCCCGACGCGCAAGCGAGGGAGTTGGGATCGGAGGCGCGCTCATCTGGCAGGTGTACGTCATACGCCTCAACCAGCCATCATTTTTCCCGTTCAAATGGAATCCAACTCGCTTCGCCCAGGTAATCCACAGATTACGCAGATGAACGCAGATTTACGAACTGCCCTGGCGGCCGACGGCGTATTGTGACGTCGCTGCTGTTTCGTGTCCCGTCAACAATGTCAATCTATCGTCGCAGCGGCGCAAATCTGTGCCACCTGCCGACAATATACTCATCTGCGGACAATACCGCGTGCGTCTCGTTGGATTGAGTTTCCCAGTTTGACTTGAGGAGCACGAAATGAACGTGGACACCAGAGACCCCAGGACATATGCCATTATCGGCGCGGCAATGGAAGTGCATACCCAACTTGGACATGGCTTCCTCGAAGGAGTCTATCAAGAGGCTCTGGCGATCGAATTCTGCGAGCGTGGAATCCCATTTGTTCCCCAGCATGAGTTGACGGTATGCTATAAGAATCGAGCCCTGACATGCACCTTTCGCGCCGACTTCGTCTGCTTTGAGAGCGTTGTCGTGGAGCTAAAGGCCTTGGCGGTCCTAGGGGGTGTGGAGGAGGCACAAGTGATCAATTATCTGAAGGCCACACGAATTGAGTTGGGATTGCTGGTGAACTTTGGCGCCCCGCGTCTGGATTTTGAACGGCTAATTTTGACTCCGTAGACGACGCCGATCGATTGGAGAGGGCGACATGCGACAGCGTTCTGTCGCGCCTGACGGTCCGCAAGTTATCTGTGTCAATCTGCGTCATCTGCGGAAAATGCCTCTCTGCCCAAGGTGTGAGATCGAGACCCGTGTCACGGTAAAGAATCTCCGTGGAAGCGAAGTTGGGCGCTCACGGTCCGCGGATTTCAGTCACACCTGGTGCAATCCGGCGTTCACACCGTCGCCCCAATCACGTGCCGGGCGATGTCCAACACGGTGGTGTAGGCCATCAGCGCCAGCAGGCCCAGCCAGCCCGCGGCGGCGAGCGGTACGTGCAACCGCGCCAGGCGTGGGTGGATTTTCTCGAGCACGTACATCACGATCTTGCCGCCGTCCAAGGGGGGCAGGGGCAGCATGTTTAGCACGGCCAGGTTGATCGAGAGCAGGATGGCGAACTTCAACCCGCCCGCGATGCCGGCCTGGCTGACGATCTGGTCCCCGATGGCCACGATGCCCACCACGCCCGACAACTGATTGGGATGCTGGAACACCATCGGCAGCGAGCCGAGAAACTGCATCAACATCGATCCGGTTTGAACCCACGGCGCGATCAGCACATTACCGAGCGAATGGTTGCCGGCCATGACGTTGAGCACGGAGAAAAGCACGACCGGTAGCAATAAGTTTGCCAGCGGGCCGCCCAACGAGAACATGATCCGCTTGGCGATGGGGATCCGCGAGAACTCGGCCTCGTCTTGCACCGCCGGCAGCACGTACCCGCCCAAGGGAATCGGCGCGAGCCAGTATTCGGTCGCGCCCCATTTCCAACCGCAGAGCTTGGGGCCAAAGCCGATCGAGAACCGGGCCACGGAGATGCCCATCCATTTGGCCGCCAGCAGGTGGCCCAGCTCGTGGATCAGAATCAGAAAGCCAATGGCCAGGGCGATGAGCAGGTAGGACACGGTTTGGGTTCCGGGTTTGCGAGTAGTGGGTTACGTAGGGTCCGCTTTTAGCGGACGCGGGTGCGCGGGGTCAGCCTCGAAGCTTAATAAACCGTTGGTCCGTGTGGTAGGCTTTCACGACGCTCTGCCTCGGGTGAGCATGCCCGCATCCCGCCGCCCCGTGGCATGCCTACCCGGGCTAACGCCCGTGAAGGCATGGCACTCAGAGCATTCGGCATTCGACGCGGGATATTTGCCCGGATCTTTGGCGGGCTATTTCCATCCAAATCGGCAGGATGACGGATCGCATCCCCTGCTACCGCTACTAACGATTATGATGAAGCGACGAACCCGGAAGCTTACGCATCCGGCTCGCCATGCATTTCGGCTTGCCGTTTGGGGATGCATCTGGCTTGCCGGTCGAGACTTCCGGCGATGTTGCCCGGTCTAGACCGCCCCCAGCGGCACGGCCCAGTGTCCTTCTCGGTACGTGCGGCCGACGAGTTGGTTCGCTTCCGGGTCGCCTACAAACTTTTCGGTCTGCGGATCGAAATGCAGCGTGCGCTCCACTCGGGTGGCGATATTGCCCAGGTGGCACAGGGCGGCCGAGAGGTGGCCGATTTCGATATCGGCGTGGGGGCGATTGCCGGTCTTGATGCAGTCGAGAAAATCGCGGTGGTGCGGCGTACCCATGCCGTCCTTCGGGCGAGATTCGCGCAGCTTATTCTTGGGGCCAAAAAGTTGCCAGCCGTCGTTCTTGCCCAACAGCAGCACCCCCTCGGTGCCGTAGAAGGCGTTGCCGTTCTCGTAGCCCTCCTGGCGATAAGGAGTCCAGATCCGCTGCTCGAAGATCAATTGCTTGCGCTGGCCCGGCTTGCCGCCGGCAGGCCCCTTTCCGTCGCCGGGGTAATTGAACACGACGTACTGTGTATCGGGAAACTGCTGATCGTCGTCGAAGTAGAACTTGCCCCCCTGCGCCGAGACGGTCGTCGGGTGCGTCTCGACGCCCAACCCCCAGCGGGCGATGTCGATATCGTGGACGCCGTCGTTTCCCATGTCGCCCGTGCCGAACGCGTACCACCAGTGCCAACCGTAGTGGATGCGATTGGCCTGAAACGGAACCATCGGCGCGGGCCCGACCCACAGATCAAAATCGATGCCGGCGGGCGGCTCGCTGGGCGTGCCGTGGCCAATGTTCGCGCGGCGCTGGCTGTTCCAGGCTTTGGCAACCAGGATTTCGCCAATCGCGCCGTCGCGCAGCAACTTCATGGCTTCGATCACCGGCGGCGAACTGCGGCTTTGCGTGCCTACCTGCACCACACGATTGTTCTTTCGCGCCGCTTCGACCATCAGCCGCCCCTCGCGAATGTTGTGCGAGCAGGGCTTCTCCACGTACACGTGCTTGCCCGCGTTGCAGGCCAGAATGGTCGCCGGTGCGTGCCAATGGTCGGGCGTGCCCACGACGACGGCCGTCACGGTCTTGTCGTCGAGCACGCGCCGCATGTCGGCCACGACCTGCGGCCGCTTTTGTGTTTTCTCTTCGACGATTTTTGCGGCCGCTTCGGCCCGCGCAGTTTCGGGATCGCAGACCCAGGCGATGACGACGTCGGGCTGCTCAAGGAAAGACCGCAATAGGTTCGTGGCCTGGCCTCCGCAACCGATCCAGCCCATGACGACCTTATCGCCGGCGCTTGTTGACTTTTCTTTCTCGTCGGCCGCCGACACAGGGGTGGAGGCAATTGCCACAGCGGCGGCCGAGCCGACCGCGACGCTCGCGTGCTTGACGAACTCCCGGCGATCGCATGCTGGCATGGCGAACCTCCTACCGTTGAGGGGTGTGCGAAGTCCAGCATAGCCCTCCCAATCTTCCGCTCCAACCATTTTTACAAGCGATCGGTCGTCCTCGGATCGCGCCATCGCGTTAATTCGGGGTGAATAGCAAAGCCTTGGCGACTGTATCGGTCCTGCCGATGGTTGAGACTTTAGCGAACCGATGATGGTGGCAGTGCGCGCTGCGCGGCAGTGGTCAGACTGCGCGAACAGCCCCCGCGGCAACGGTCCTCGAATGAATATCCGAGTCAAAACCATGGCCCGCGTGATCCGTTCTCGCGAAAGCGAAATCCCGTGAAAGCACGTGCCCTGCGGCTCGCGTGCTTTTTGCTGCCCTTGCTGGGTGGCACAGTCATGTTGCGCGCCGACGAACCTGCCGTCAGTCGCAGTGAGGTCGAACAACTGCGGCAACGCCTCGAGAGGCGAGAGGCCGAACTTCGTGAGCTTCGCGAGCGATTTCCCAACGCAGTAGCGCCCGAAACGGCGTCGGCAAGTCGAGAGCCCCTGCTGCGTTTACCAGCGACGACGGGCGTGGATCGCTTGCCGCCGCCCGAGCGGACAAACGTCCTACCAACGCCGATCCCAGCAGACGCATCGAAATCCAACGACGCGAGCGCCCCTACGAAGAACGACGACAGCGCATGGCGCAAGACCATTTCCGCGACGGTCGAAAAACTGAAAGCCGCGGAAGACAAACGCAAAGCCGACGCGGAAAAGGTTCCCGGCTCGCGCATCACCGCCGAACTGCAAGCCGACAACTACTATTTCGGGCAGGACGCCAACAGCGTCGCCAGCGTGGGAGAAATTGCCGACGGCTCGGCTTTCCGCCGCGCTCGCGTGGGATGGTTTGGTACGCAGGAGGTTACCGAGTGGCGACTGGAAATGGATTTCGCACTGCAGGGGCGGCCCAGCTTTCTGGACGTGTTCGCCGGAATCAACGAGCTTCCGGTGCTCAACAAACTGCGCATCGGGCACTTCTTCGAGCCGTTCAGTCTCGAACGTCTCACGCCCAACCGTTACGTGACCTTCATGGAGCGATCGCTGCCCGATCAGCCTTTTGCGCCGGCCCGCAACCTGGGCATCGCGTCGCAAGACTGGTCGGAAGACGAGATGATGACCTGGGCCTACGGAGCGTTCGCGGCCAACAGCAACGCCTTCGGCGACCAGCAGTCGGACAGTGACGAGACGGCCTTCACCGCGCGGGTAACACGGCTACTATGGTACGACGAGCCCTCGAACGGCCGGTACTGGTTCCATCTCGGCTTCGGCTACAGCATTCGCGAGCCCAATGGGAATATCGCGCAGTTCCAATCGCAGCCCGAGGCTCGCTTGGGCTCGAATACGCCCAATGTGCCGTTCTTCGTCAACACCGGCACGTTCCCCGCGCACTACTTTCAGCTCTACGACATCGAGGCCGCCTGGGTGAATGGGCCGTTCTCGCTATATACCGAGTTCTTCTTCGTGCCGGTCGATCGCAGCGACGGCCCCAATCCATTCTTCAACGCCTGGTATGTCACGGCCAGCTACATTCTGACGGGCGAGCATCGCCCTTACCGCCGGCAATGGGGGACCTTTGATCGGGTCGAGCCGTTCGAGCATTTCTTTCGCTTTCGCGCGGGCGACCGTGTGAAGATGGGCATGGGGGCGTGGGAAATCGCGATGCGCGTTTCACACTTGGACCTGACCAGCAACGGCATCGAAGGCGGACGGCTCACCGATCTGACCGTGGGGCTGAATTGGTACATGACGACCTACCTGCGATTCACCTCCAATTACATCCACGCCTTTCTCGATAATCCGACGTTCGGCAACAGCGGCACCGATATCTTCGGCATGCGAATCCAGTACGACTTTTGAAACGTGAGGACGCCTGGGAGACGCGAAAAAGGGGACTGGTCCAATAATCCGCAAACGCTTTGTGCCGACGCGCCGGCAAGTGATTATTGGACCTGTCCCCTTTTTCCTGTTCGGGTCGGCGCCAATGTCCCCAAACTGGCCAATCGATTCCGGCTCAGCTAGACTAACGGTCGGGCGCAACCTCCCGCCGGCCAGGAAATCTCGCATGTGCCGCGAACGTATCACCGCCTGTCGGCTGCATTGGAACGTAAGCTCGACGATGAGGATCGTTCTCGCCGGGCTGTGCGTCGCTCTGTTGAGCAACATCGACGTCGCTGAAGGCGCCGAGCCGTCCGACCTTTGGTCGCTCGAACCCGTCGTCAAGCACGAGCCGCCGCAGGTGAAGCGGCAGGACTGGGGTACGGGACCGATCGATCGCTTTATCCTGGCCAAGCTCGAAGCCACGGGATTCGAGCCCGCACCGCCGCTGGAGCGCGCCAAGCTCATTCGCCGCGTGGTCTTTGATTTATGGGGCCTGCCGCCGACGCCCGAGGACGTGCGGGCCTTCGTCGCGGACGATTCGCCCCAGGCGTATGAAAGGTTGATCGATCGCCTGTTGGCCAGTCCGCATTATGGCGAGCGTTGGGCCCGCTACTGGCTCGATGTCGTGCGTTTTGCCGAAACCAACGGCTACGAGCGCGACGCGGAAAAGAAAGGCGCGTGGAAGTATCGCGATTGGGTCATCAAGTCGCTTAACGACGACAAGCCCTACGACCGCTTTGTGCTCGAGCAACTGGCTGGCGACGAAATCACAGGCGCCAACGAAGAATCGCTGGTGGCCACCGGCTTTCTGCGCGTCGGCACGTTCGACGACGAGCCCAACGACCCGCTCAAATACAAGTTCGAGCAATTGGACGATTTGATCCATGCCACGAGCACTTCGTTTCTGGCGATCACGCTCCGCTGCGCCCGCTGCCACGATCACAAGTTCGATCCCATCCCGCAGACCGACTATTACGCGGCGCTCAACTTCTTTGTCGGCGGTCGCGCGGCGGAAGGCGACGTGCTGGGCTACACCGACACGGGCCGCGACTCTCCGCCGGTGAAGCTATTGAACGCCGGCGATCCGCGTAGCGAAGGGGATGTGGTTCCCCTGGGCTTTCTGTCGATGGTCGCCTCGGTGCGGACGACGATCGAGCCGCCGCGCGAAGGAGCGAAAACCAGCGGCCGCCGCGAGCAACTGGCCCGTTGGATCACCGACCCGAAAAATCCGCTCACCGCGCGGGCGATGGTGAATCGCGTCTGGCTCTGGCACTTCGGCGAAGGCCTGTCGCGGACGCCCGACAATTTTGGCGTGATGGGCACGGCCCCCACGCATCCCCAGTTGCTCGATTGGCTGGCAGCCGACTTTATCGAGAACGGTTGGCACATCAAGCGGCTGCATAAGATGATCCTGCTGTCGAGCACGTATTGCATGGATTCATCGTATGCGAAAGGGGCCGAGTATGCGAACAAGGATTTCGCGAACGAGCATTGGTATCGCACCACTCGCCATCGTCTCGAGGCGGAACCACTGCGCGACGCCATGCTGGCCGTGAGCGGCCAATTGAACACCAAGTCCGGCGGCCCGGGCTTCTATCCGCCGGCGAGCAAGCAAGCGCTCGAAGGTCTCTCGAAGAAAGGGGCCGAATGGGGCAGTTCGCCGCCCGACGAGCAGCGCCGCCGCTCGATCTACATGTTCACCAAACGCTCGCTGCTGCTGCCGCTGTTGACCGTATTCGATTCGTCCGACACGACGCAGCCCTGCGTGCAACGCAACGTCTCGACGGTCGCTCCGCAGGCTCTGGCGCTATTGAACAATGATTTTGTCCATCAGCAGAGCAATGCCCTGGCCCGCCGCGTGAAACAGGAAGCGGGCAGTGATCCGGCGGCCCGAGTGGAACGTACCTGGTGGCTGGCACTGCAACGCGCGCCGACGGATTCGGAACGCAACGTCGCGATGGAGCATTTGAAGTCGCAGGCCGAACACTTTGCCGCGGCGAAACAGTCACCGAGGGTGGCTGGGGTCGACGGGCACCGCGTACCCGTGGTCGGTGAGCCCCCAGATCGCGACTCGGACGGGGACGCGGATCATCTGGCCCTGGCTTCACTCTGCCATGTGCTGCTGAACACGAACGAGTTTATTTACGTCGATTGAAGTCAACGACAAGCTTGGCCGAGAATCCGATTGAGCAAACACGACCGTCATTCCCGCGCAGGCGGGAATCCAGCGAACCGCAAACCGGCACAGCATCACCAATACAATTGACAATATGCGCACGAGCTGCTTGGCCATCCGCGCTCGGCAATCTCCCTGGATTCCCGCCTGCGCGGGAATGACATTCGGCGGGCCTCCCGCCCCCTTTCTGCACGCGACACTGACAATGGAACCTTCCAACCAATCTCGCCGCCTCTTTCCCTGCGGCATCACGCGGCGCGAAGCCGTCTGGCAGATGGGAGGCGGCTTCGTCGGGCTGGCGCTGTCGAGCCTTTTGGACGGCGATGGCTTTTTCGCCAAGCACGCCAAGGCCGCGGATTCTGTCGCACTCGAAAGTCCCCTCGCGCCCAAGCCACCGCATTTCAAGACGCCCGCGCGCAGTTGCATCTTCTTGATGATGAACGGTGGGCCCAGCCACGTCGACACGTTCGACTACAAGCCGACCTTGAAGAAGTACGCGGGTCAGAAGCTGCCCGAAGGCAAGACGTTCACCAACTCTGGCGGCCGCAAGATGGGCTTCCTCACGCCGGCCTGGCGCGAGTTCCGTCCGGGCGGAAAGAGCGGGCTGATGATCTCGGATTATTTTCCGAAGATCCGCGAGCACGCCGACAAGCTGGCTCTGATTCGCTCCTGCCATACCGACAGCCACGCCCACGGTTCGGCGCTGGTGGCCATGAACACCGGCAGCACGTTCATCGGCCGGCCTTCGCTGGGAAGCTGGGCCGTGTATGGGCTGGGAACCGAGAACCAGAACCTGCCTGGCTACGTCTGCATTCTCGACAAGCGCGGCGGGCCGATCAGCGGTCAGCCCAATTGGTCCAGCGGCTTCATGCCGGCCGGATACCAGGGCACGCTATTCCGCCCCGTCGGAGAGCCGGTGCTCGACCTGCGCGGGCCGGCGCACATCGACCGCCAGATCCAGCGAGAGCAACTCGACCTGCTGGCCAAGCTGAATCAACAGCATCTCGATCGGCGAACCGGCGGCGCGGAATTGGCCGCGCGGATTCAATCGTACGAGCTGGCCTTTCGTATGCAGGCCGAAGTGCCCGAGGCGGTCGACCTGAGCCAGGAAGACCAGCCCACGCTCGACTTGTATGGCGTCGGCAAGCAGCCAACCGACGAGTTCGGCCGCAATTGCCTGGTTGCGCGGCGGCTGGTCGAGCGGGGCGTGCGATTCGTGCAGCTTTACTCGGGCGGCGGACACCTGGAAGAAACTTGGGACGCGCATGAAAGCGTCGAAAAGAATCACGGCCGCCACGGCCCCGAGATCGACCAACCGATTGCGGCGCTGCTGTCGGACCTGCAACGTCGCGGGATGTTGGAAAGCACGCTCATCCTGTGGGGCGGTGAATTCGGCCGCATGCCGTTCGCCGAGGGGGAAGGGGCGCCCGGCCGCAATCACAACCCTTATGGCTTTACCATGTGGCTGGCCGGCGCAGGTGTGAAGGGGGGCACTTCGTACGGCGAGACCGACGAATTTGGGTTCGAAGCCGTCGCGAACAAGGCCCACCTGCACGATGTCCACGCCACGGTGCTAGCGCTGATGGGCTTGGACCACGAGAAACTGACGTACTTCCATCAAGGTCGCGAAGAGCGGCTGACGGACGTTTATGGGAATGTGATCAAAGACGTGATTGCGTAGACATCGTACGTTCAACATGAAAATGACGCGTTAGCCGCCGTGCTCGCACGGCGTTCCGCGGAACCTGCTAAGAAATGCGACGATTCAACATGCAACGCCGAGAATTCCTTCGTCATTCCGCGGTCGCCACGGCGGCCGGCCTCTCGGTTCCTGGCGGTCCCCGCCTGTTCGCCGCCGACAAAGGGCCCAACGCATCGCGTCTGATCGCCGGCAAGGATCCGCGGTTGATCGTCCACAACGCAAATCCGTTCGAGATTGAAACGCCGCTGAAACTGCTGCGAGAATCCAACATTACGCCGGTCGACGTGCTCTTCGTTCGCAACAATCAAAGCCTGCCTAGCTCCGCGACGCTTCAGCCGCCGTCGGATCTGGCTTGGAATGTCGAGCTGACGGGTCTGGTGAATCAGCCGGCCTCGATCGCCGTCGAACAGCTCAAGCAAATGGATCAGGTCGAGCGTGAGTTGGTGCTGCAATGCTCAGGCAATGGGCGTGCGGCGTTCTCGCAGGCCGCGCCCGCCAAGGGCGCCCCATGGCAGTGCGGCGCGATGGGCAATGTGATTTTTAAGGGCGTTCCACTGTCGGCCATCCTTGGCCGCTTGAAGCTCAAGGTATCTCGCGATGCGCAGTTTGTCACTGCCGAGGGACGCGACACGCCCTCCAAGCCGCAAGACGCCGACTTCGAGCACAGCATTCCGCTGGCCGACGCGTTGGACCGCTCGCTGTTGGCGCTCATGCTCAACGGCGAGCCAATCCCCGCGGTCCACGGCGGCCCGGTGCGGTTGGTGACGCCCGGCTACTATGCGACGATGAACGTCAAGTGGCTGGGTCGGCTGCGCTTCGAGGCCCGCGAGACCGACAACTATCACCAGGTCGGCCGCTACCGCACGCCGCGCACACCGATCGATCCGGGTTCCGAATTCTCCTACGGACTGGAGAACAGCGACGCCAACTGGCGGATGCGCACCAAGTGCGTGATTCTTTCGCCGCTAGAGGGCGACATCGTGCGCGCTGGTGACTGCGAAGTCCGCGGAGTTGCCTTCAACGACGGCACGGCGCCGTTGGAATCGGTCGCAGTCTCGTGCGATGGCGGCGCGGCGTGGCAAAAGGCTGAGTTGATTCAAAACAAGAGCCTCTACGGCTGGTCGCATTTCAAGACGAATGTGAAGTTGCTGCCCGGAAAAACGCGCTTCGCGGCCCGAGCGATCGACCGCCTGGGCCGCACGCAACCTCTCGACGGCCAGATTCACTGGAACCCCGCGGGCTACGCCTGGAGCGGCGTGCAGTTCGTCAATGTCACTGCAACCAACTGAAGTCGCGGCAAGGCTGGCGTCAAGCGTGTCTGGAACCGTTGGCTCCAAACCGGCATCCATCCCCTGGCGATTCGCCAGCCAACGGTTCCTGACACCTTCCAGACCCCGCGATCGAGATCAAACTTTTTTACCGCATCCGTGGTATATAGAACTGACGACGGAGCCAAAAACTCGCGCCGGGAGGACGTCCCATGATCCGCGCCATCATCTCAAAAAAGCTCGATTCCATGGAACGCGAGTTGGGCGCTTCGATGGACTACCTCCGGTACATGCTCCGTATATCGCTAAGGGCTTTTCTCAAGTTTTCCAAAGCGGCTTCCGTCGCCGGTTATCGACGTGCCGCGCCGGCGGACGTGCTCGAAGTCGCACGCCTGGTGTGCATGCTGCACGAGGATTGCGGCTCGTGCGTGCAAATCGGCGTGAACAACGCCAAGAAAAGCGGCGTTCCGGCGAATGCCCTACGAGCAGTGCTCGATCGAAGGCCCGAGGACTTGCCCGATGGGCTGGCCGACGTGTATCATTTCGCGCACGAGGTGAACGAGCACAGCGGCGCCGAGGGGCCCTATCGCGAGCGGATTCGAGACCGCTGGGGCGAAGAAGCTTTGGTCGAAGTCGCGCTCGCCGTGGCCACGTGCCGCGTGTTTCCCATTACCAAGCGAGCGTTGGGCTACGCGACGAGTTGCTCGAAGGTGACGGTCGAGGTGTGAGGCAGTAGCGCAGCGAGCGGTGAACTTGGGGGGCGGGCGTCCCGCCCGCCGAAGCGTGTCTGATCTTGCAACCAAGGATCGATCAGAAATAACTTCGTCATTGGCCCCCTCGCCGCTTGCGGGAGCGGTAGGGTGAGGAGCACTGAAACAGGGAAGTTAGTTTTCGACTGATCCTAACAGGCGGGCGAGACGCCCGCCCCCCAAGGCCGCCAACTTTCCATGACCGACGCCACGGCCATCGACGTGCAGGGGCTCCGCAAGGTGTACCGCGATGGTTTGTTCGCGCGCAAACGCGTCGAAGCGCTGCGGGGCGTTTCCTTTCAGGTTCAGCGCGGAGAAATCTTTGGCCTGCTCGGTCCTAACGGCGCCGGCAAGACCACGCTCATCAAGGTGCTGTTGGGCATCATCCGCAAGTCCGGCGGCGGCGCCACGCTCTTGGGACGTTCGCCCGGCGATCGACAGAGCCGCAAGCACGTGGGCTATCTGCCCGAGGCCCACCGCATCCCACGCCACCACACGGGCAATACCGCGCTGGAGTACTACGGCATGCTCAGCGGCCTCTCGGGCCAAGAAATCCGCCGTCGCCGGCCCGAGCTGCTCGAGCTGGTCGGCCTGGAAGATTGGGGGAAGACGTCGGTCAAGAAGTACTCCAAAGGGATGCAGCAGCGGCTCGGCCTGGCGCAGGCCCTGATGCACGAGCCGGAGCTGTTGTTTCTCGACGAACCGACCGACGGCGTCGACCCAGTGGGCCGGTCCGAGATGCGAGCGCTCTTGCACCGCCTCAAAGCGCAGGGCAAGACAATCTTCTTGAACAGCCATCAATTGCAAGAAGTGGAATTGGTTTGCGACCGCGTCGTCATCTTGGATAAGGGACAAGTCGGCCGCGAGGGGCACGTCAGCGAGATCACGCAGCGCTCGCGTCTGGAGGTGACGGTCACGCTGGAAGGGACCGAAGCGGCCATCCGCGCGGCGCTCGGAACGCGGCCGATCGAGAGCTTCAAGCAGATCGAGCCGCTGCAATTTCAAGCCGTATTGAGCGTGCTGGATCAGTCGACCGTCAACGGAATCGTCGACGATCTGCGACGCGGCGAAGTGGGCATCGTCGAAATCGCGCGCCCGCGGCGCACGTTGGAAGAGGCCTTTTTGGAAGTCGTCGCCGAGGACAGGAACTGAAATGAATTTAGGCGACCCACGCGATGTGGTTTGCATCGGAATTTTTTGGTCGTATTGATCGCCGGTCAAAGTCCTCTGATGCAAACGCGCCCCGTCATTCCCGCGCAGGCGGGAATCCAGCGAATCGCAAACCGGCACAGCGCCACCAGGCAAGTAACCAAAGTACACATGGTTTTTTGCAATCCCCATACGGTGAACCCCTGGATTCCCGCCTGCGCGGGAATGAAGTGAGGCTGGTTCGCCAACGATGCCAAGGCCGATCGCATGAGACCCTACTACGCCGTCATCAAGGACTCTTTTCGCGAGGCGCTCTCGTCGCGCGTGCTGTGGATTCTGCTGGTGCTGGCCACGCTGCTGCTGGCGGTCCTCGTGCCGCTGTCGATTACCGATCATCTGCCGTCGTCGCTCGAGCCCGGCGATATTACTAGTGTCACCAGCCTGGTCGTCAAGCTGCACAAAGCGGGAATTACGGAGGGCGACAGCCCCGGCAAACGCATCTGGTCGCGATTCGACGCGAACTTGCAAAAGAAGCTGACCGACATCGCCGCCCAGCCCGACGACCGCGGGGCGTCCGACGCGATCGAGGGGCGATTGCGCGGCGACCTGAACGCAATGCTCTCCCAGCGCGACCTGTACGACGAAACCGCTTGGGCCAACCCCAGCACCAAACCGAACGCCGAGGCCCGCGCGCTGGCCGCGCGGGGCGTGGATAAGCTGAGCGAAGATGAAGTGCGGCGGCTGAACCGGCTGCTCTTGGAGGCGGTGTTTTCGTTGGAGGTCGCGCAGGCGAAGCCGGCGGAGATCTCGTTTGCTTATTTCGGTGCGCCCCTTGGTGGCAACGTGCCGTTTGAAAAGAATTTGGTCGTCACCAGCACGCTCACCGCGGTCATGAATTTTTTCTTGGGCACGCTTGGGGTTTTGACGGCCATTCTCGTGACGGCGTCGATTATCCCGCACACGTTCGAACCCGGCGCCATCGACTTGTTGCTCTCCAAGCCCATCTCGCGGTTCTGGCTCTACGTCACCAAGTTTCTCGGCGGCTGCGCTTTCACGCTCATTAACGCGGCCTACGTGATTGGCGGACTGTGGCTGATCGTGGGAGCTCGTTATGGGATTTGGAGCGGTCGACTGCTGCTGTGTATTCCACTGTTTATGTTTCTGTTCGCAATCTATTACAGTGTCTCGGCGCTGGCCGGTGTCGTCTGGAAGAACGCCATCATCTGCGTGGTGATGGCAGTCGTTTTTTGGATCGCCTGTTTCACCGTGGGCGTCAGTAAGACCATCGTCGAAACGGTCTTTTTGAATTCGCGGCGGTTGGTGCGGGTCGAGCCCGCGGGCGACGCGCTCGTGGCCGTCGACGAACAGGGGCAACTGCTCCTTTGGGAAGGTTCGACGAACGCTTGGCAACCGATTGGCGCTCAGGCAAGCAAGGCCGGCCCCGAACCGCCTCCCGTTCCCTTCGGCGTGCCCTTTCGCACCATCGGGCCCACCTACGACGCTCGGCAGCCTCGGCTCTTGGTCGTGCGTCCGTCGGGCGGCGGTGGCGGCGGTTTCATGTCGCCGGGCGGCATGTTGTTCGCCGGCCGGCAGGACGACGCTTGGCGACTGTCGCAGGTCGTGGCCGTGCCCACCGGTACGACGGGTCTCTTTGCGGGCCCCACGGGAGAAGTGATCGCGGTCGGTGCGTCGGGCGTCTTCAAGCTGGATGACTCGAACACTGCGGCGCCCAGGGATGCCAAGGCGGCGGAAGCGACAGTTCCGCCCGCGACGCCGCCTAGTATTGCGGCTGACTCAGTCGCCACGCCAAAATTCGTCGAGGTGGGGCCGTCCGCGGGTTTTGGGGGACAGGTCGCCGCGGCGATGGACCCGGCCAGCGGCGATTTGGCCGTCTTTAGTCGCGGGCGATTGCGGATCCTCAAGCCCGACGACAAGGGGCAGTACGCGCAATCGGCGCGTGCGGAGCTCGACGACTCGCAAGCGGCCGTCGTGGGATTTGGGGGCGCGTCGGTCATCGTGGTGCTGGCCGACGGCACGATCAAATGGTACGACTCCCAAGATCTTGCGCTGCGAGCAGAATTCAATTCAGCGTCGCCCCGTACGCCACGGTTTGCCGTCGTCTCGCCCAATGGCCGCTGGCTGGCGGTCTTATTTCACAATGGCCGTTTGTGGCTCTACGATTCGGAACGCGATGCGGAAGCGTCGAAAGCGATTGACGGCCAGGGCGAGGTTTCGGCCGTGGCATTCGCACCCGACAACGCGCTGCTGGCGGCAGACCGCTTCACGCGCGTGACCCGATACCAACTCGATCCGCCTGCGGTTGTGGAACGCGTGCAGCCCGAGATGGATTTTCTCGGCCGCGCGTACCGCTACGTCATCAAGCCAATTTACACGGTCTTCCCCAAGCCGGGCGAACTGGGGAACTTGGTCGCGTATCTCTTGACTGAACAGGACACGCAGGCGCCCATGGGCCGGGAAGACGACCTGGCCAGCCAGCGATTGAAAATCGACGTCTGGGGGCCGATCTGGAGCAACCTGGCGTTCGTGGTCATCTTCGTGTGCTTAGGCGGGCTGTACACCGCGTACAAGGATTTTTGACTGCGCGCTGCTGCGCCATTGTGTCACGGTTGCGTTGTGTCGCGGTCTCCCGGCCGTGGCACGTTCTTGCACGTCAATTCACACCACGGCCGTCGGCTTGGGTGCTCGAGTATTGCGTTGCGGCGAAGCGCCCCGCGAGCGGAGCGGCTAACCTGTCGCTCATTTCTCTTCGCTGCTATTCTTGCCGGCGCTTCATGTAGTACCGCTGCACTTGCGGCATGCAGCAGCGGCCATCTGCGGCCATGATCGTGCAGCGGGCTTCGGGCGATTTCGAGCGGGCCAAGAGGGCTCGCACCCGCGTCGGCGTGCCTTCTCGCAGGTCGTCTTCGACGTCGTCGCACGTCAGGCCAAAGCAACCGCACAAGGGGGCATCCACGTCCTTGGGCCAGACCGGCCGCGCAAGCAATTCCACCTGCACGATCCGCTCGAACATATCGAAATAGGCCACCTCGCAGCGGGCGAAGGGGCAGAAGTAGGCCGTTTCCGAGAGGTTTCGCAAGGCGTCGGGCAGCAAGTGCTCGCGCAGTGTTTCCGCCGGCACCGGCACGCCCAGCGATCCGCAGCGTGGGCAGTTGCGGTCGCCCGTGTCCATTGGCTCGGTGATGAAGGCCTTGTTCATGGCCTCCATGATACTCACATAGGCATGACTAGCGATCCGAGGCTTAGGTGGCACGTCCCAGAGCGCAGTAGCGAGCGTGGTAGATCCCTCCACCACGCATGCGTTGTTACGCAGGTACGGGGTCCGTCGCGAACATCGCCGCGATCCGGTCGCGACGATAGGCAAAAATACCCTCGACGGAGCGGCGTACGAACAGCCGCTCCGCGATCCAACCCAACGGACCAAGTGGCGCCTTGTAGTCGACGCGATCGACCACCATGGTGCCCCCATCCACTTCCAAGAATTCGTGTTCGTGATACCAGAGGGCGTACGGGCCGCGCAGTTGAATGTCGGTGAACTTCCGCGGCGGATCGAACGACTCGATGCGAGTTTTCCAACGGATGGGGACGCCGTAGAGCTTGAGGCGGTATTCGATCAGCGCGCCCGCCTTCATTTCGATTGGCAGCGGCGTCAGCATGCGAAACTGCAGGTAGGCCGGCGTGATCGTCTCCAAATTCGCGGCGTCGGCAAAAAACGCAAACACCTCGTCGCGGGGCAACGGCACAAATTGCTGGCTCTCGAAATGGCCCGATGCGCTCATGCTCTGATCTCCGCACGTTCGGGCCGATGGTTCGCAGTGGCTTTTCCATTGTGTACGATTGCTTCGAGCGCCGCGGCCAACTCCGAGTACCGAAACGAGTAACCGCTCCGCTGCGCCATGCGCGGCATAACGCGTTGCGAACCCATCAACACGCCCGCGAATTCTCCCACCGCCAGCCGCAACGCAAAGGCCGGCGCCGGGAACAAGGCCGGTCGGTGCAAAACGCTGGCTAACTTGCGGGTGAACTCGCGGTTGGTGACCGGCGCGGGCGAGACGGCATTGATCGGCCCGGCGACGACTTCGTGCTGGGCCGCGTGCAGCATCAAACCGACCACGTCGTCGATGTGAACCCACGACATCCACTGATTCCCGCTCGCCAGGCGACCTCCCAGGCCGAGCTTGAACGGCAGTAACATTTTTCCCAGCGCCCCGCCGCCGGGGCCAAGCACGATGCCAATCCGCACGTTGACGACGCGGACGCCAAACTGGCGGGCCTGCGCCGCGGCGGCTTCCCAGTCGCGGCACACGTGCGCCAGAAAATCATCGCCCGGCATGGAAGTCTCGTCCAGAATCTCGTCGCCCCGCGAGCCGTAGTAGCCGATGGCCGACGCGCAGACCAGCACTTTGGGGCGTGGCGACGCGGCTTCGATCGCGCGGACCAGGTTGGCCGTGCCGACGGTGCGGCTGTCTCGAATGCGCTGCTTCTTGGCGTCGTTCCAACGGCCCTCGGCCACGGGTTCGCCGGCCAGGTGGAATACTGCCTCGACACCGGACAGAGCCTCCGGCGGCAGCGGGCCGGCCATCATGTCCCAGCCGATGGCCTCAACGCCCGGAAGGGCACGCCGCGCGCCGGCCGGATCGCGCGAGACCACCGCGGGCTGCTCGATTGCCGCCACGAGGCGCCGGCCAATGAACCCGGTCGCGCCGCTGATGAGTGCTCGCATGGCGCAGGCCTCCCGTGGTAGCGTTTGTCGAAGCCCTGCATGTATCTTAGCGCTTCGCTTGCGGCCGGCGAGGGGCTGAGCAAGCAATCGGTCCGACCGCTTGCTCGATACCGTGTCTAGAACCGAAGTTCGGCGCCGCTGCTGGCCTGTCCAACAGTGCAACGCACCAAGACACACTGTTAGACGAGCTAGCAGTGGCACACTCGGAATGCCAGAACTCGGTCTCTACGACTCCAAAAACTCCTCCGCCGCTTCGCGCATGACCGTGGCGTCGGCGTCGATGCCCGTCCAGAACTTGAAGCCAATCACTGCCTGGTTGACGATCATGCCCAGTCCATCCACCGTCGGGCAACCGCGGTTGCGGGCTGCGTGCAGAAAGCTGGTATCGGGCGGGCTGGCAATCACGTCGGCGACGACCAGGGCGCTGGTCGTGGCATCGAAATTGACCGGCACGCGGGCGTCGCCGTCGTTCAAACCGATGGACGTGGCATTGATTAACACGCCCGTTTCGGCCGGTACCGCATAATCGCCTTCCCACAACACCAGCGTGGCGGGCGTGGACGTCTTTTGGTTGAGGTTGTCGACCAGTGCCTGGCCACGGTCCCGGCTGCGGTTGACGACCGTAATCTCGGCGGCCCCGGCCAGCGCGACCTCGACGCCAATCGCACGGGCAGCGCCCCCCGAGCCCAGCAGCACGATCTTCTTGCCCAAGGGGTCGGTCACGCCGCGCAAGGCCTGCAGGAAGCCTTTGCCGTCGGTGTTCTCGCCCAGTAGCTCGTGGCCTTTGCGGACGATGCAATTGACGGCGCCGATCGTGGCTGCGGCGTCGCTTAACTGGTCCAGGTATTCGATCACGGCCACCTTGTGCGGCTTGGTGACGTTGCCGCCGCGGAACCCCATCGCCCGCATGCCACGCACGGCATCGCCCAGGGCTTCGGGCGCGACTTCCAAAGTGAGATAGCGCCAATCGAGCCCGTGATGGGCAAAGGCCTTCTCCATCATGAACTGCGTGGCATTGCCGGCCACGCCCTCGCCCAACAGGCAGCAAATCTCTTGCAGTAGTGGACTGGCAGCGGGCATGCGGCGGAGTGAGGGGTGAAGGGTGAGAAGTCTGGAACGCGCGACGAGTGGTCCGTGATGAGTAGGAACGACGAGCCCCGTCGCACAATCGACAGGTGTTAGCCGCCCCGCTCGCGGGGCGCTCCGCCCGTGTCCATCACAATCGCGAAGTGCATAGCCACGATGCGGATATCATGCACTGCGGAGGCGAAGATTTCAACGCCAGTCGTGACGAGCAACCGGCGGCCGCGGCAGATTTGCGAGCGAAGCGGCAATAAATGTAGGTTCCGGCCGCCGGACGGGACCTGAGCCGTATGATTGCGATACGGTCAGAAAACCGGCCGCAACATTCCTGGCGAGCGGGGCGGCGTAAGCCCCCCGGTCCGTAGCGCCGCGAACTTCGCTGTGTTCGGGTTCGCCGTCATGGTCTTCGCCATGATGTACATGCTGGGATTCGAGCTGCCGCCACCGCCGCAATAGCCAACCAACTGGCTGCTAACGCACAATCTCCAGCTTCGGCCGAGATCGCTTCAGCTCCGCGATGCGGGCGTCGGTCACTTTCGTGCGGCGCAGTTGCAACGTGTGCAGGCTCGGCAGCAATTCCAGCACGGCCAGGCCGGTGTCGCCGACCTGCGTTTCCGTGAGGTTGAGCACTTCCAGCTTTTGCAGCCGCGCCAGGTGCGCGAGGCCCGCGTCGTCGACCTTCGTGCCGGCCAGACTGAGAAAACCCAGGTTGGCCATGCGCGAGACATACCGCAGGCCCGCGCCGGTGACGGGCGTGCCGTCGAGCGACAACTCTTCCATCCGCGCCAAGCCGGCCAGCCGCGCGAGGCCCGCGTCGCCAAGCGACGTGTTCGTTAGCTCCAAAGCCTTGAGATTGTGGAAGGCGATCAGATGTTCGGCCGCCGCGTCGGTGAGCAACGTATCGCTCAGGTACAGCCGCTGGAGAGCGTCGAGCGTCCGCAATTTGGCCAGGCCGGCATCGGTGATTTGCGTGTAACCCAACCACAGCGATTGCAAGTTGTGCAGGCCGACGAGATGCACCAGGCCGGCGTCGCTGATTTTGTTCCAAGTCAGCTTCAAGGCCGTGAGGTGGTGCATGCCGCGCAAATGCACGAGCCCTTTGTCGGTGATCTTGGCGTCGTAGAGGTACAATTCCTCGAGCCGCGTCAGCGGCTTCAGGCGCGCGAGTCCTTCGTCGGTGACGACCGTCCAGGAGAGATTCAACACGCGCAGTCGCTGCAAACGGGCCACGTCATCGAGCGCCGCGCTGGTGGTCCGAGTGCCGTTGAGCGCGAGCCCTTCTAACTGCGTCAGCGCGCACACCTGGGCCACGCCGGCATCGCCGACGCGCGTCTGACCGATCTTTATCGCTCGTAACGACGTGAGACCGGCGACGTGCTTCAATCCGTTGTCGGTGACCTGCGTGCGTTCCAGATCGAGCCATCGGAGATTGGCGACTTCGGAGAGCTGTTCGAGTCCGGCGTCGCCACCGTGCCATTGGGCCGTCGCGAACCGCTGACCGGCTTCGTCGCGGAGGTAGTCCACGTCGAGCTGCGGTTCGTCGGCCAGCAAGCGCGGCTGGGCTGTGGACGCGGTCGCGGCCCGGGTCTTTTGCAAAGGAACGCCCTTGGTTCCAAAGATCCGGTCAAGAAAACTGGGCGGCGCCAGGTTGTCGCGCCGGCGAGTCCCGCTGGCGCCGGCAGGTCCATCGCCGGGTGCTTCGTTTTCGATTGCGGCATCCAAGTCCTCGGTCTCGCCGCCTGCTTGCTCCGGATTCGCATCGCCGTCGGTTGTCTCATCCGAGGCGACTTCGCCATCGGGTGTCTCTTGATTGGTCTCACTCGATCGTCGCGCAGCCGGACGGGCCGTGGTTGAACTGTCGCGTGGCGTCGTTGCCGACGAGCGATCCGGGGTCGGTTCGCGGTTAGCCGTTGTCTGGGAAGTACGTTTGGCGGCTGCGATGCAAGTCGCAGCAAGCAAAAGCACGAGGAAGGGGAGTGTGCGATTCATCACCCACCGTGGTCTTGATTTTTCAATGATCCCCGGAAATTGGCGGGCGGGAGTTTAGGCGAGTTGGTCAAGCGGGTCAATGCGACCACGCTCGTGCATGCAAGGCCTCTCTGGGGTAGCATGAACGCCTCCCAACCCCGTTTGCTATCATGAACCGATATCATTCTCTACCACTACCACCCGGCGTTCCCCACGCAGGCGTTGCCAGCGCCGCGTGCCTGGCCTTTACCGAAGGACCTGCCTGCGACGCGGTTGGCAATCTCTATTTCGCCGACATCATCGGCAACCGCATCATGCGGCTTTCGGCGGAGGGCGATTGCACCGTCTTTCGCGAGCCCAGTCACCGCACCAATGGGCAGACATTCGACCTGCAGGGACGCCTGTATCACTGCGAAGGCTCTGAGTTTGGGCCCGGCGGAGGGCGACGCGTGACGCGCACCGATTTGTCGACCGGACAATACGAGGTCATCACGGAACGCTACGACGGCGTCCGCTACAACTCGCCCAACGACATCTGCGTCGATGGCCTGGGTCGCGTGTACTTTACCGATCCGTGCTACGGCGACCGCTCGATCATGGAGATGGCGATCGAGGGCGTGTATCGCATCGACCTCGACGGTCGCGTGACGCGGATTCTCGAACAGCCCGCGGTGCAGCGGCCCAACGGCATCGCGGTCACGCAGGATTGCCGGCGGCTGTATCTGATCGACAGTTGTCAGGACGCGGGCGGCAACCGTAAGGTGTGGGCCTTCGATCTCGACGCGCAGGGCAACCCTGCGAATCAGCGATTGGTATTCGACTTCGCGCCCGGCCGTGGCGGCGACGGTATGCGGCTCGATCAGCAAGGCAACCTGCTGGTGGCGGCCGGCATTCTGGTTGCCCGCTATGCGGAGGAGACGGCCGACGTGCCGCCGGGCATCTACACGATCTCACCCCAGGGCGAGTTGCTGTCGCGGATTCCGATTCACGAAGACGTACTCACGAATCTTGCCTTTGGCGGGCCCGACGGCCGAACGCTCTACATCACGGCCGGCAAGCGCGTGTTCACGACGCGCGTGGCCGTGCCGGGCCAGGTGGCTTACCCACGATGGACGACGTAAGGGATTGGTCGAAAAATAACTTCAGCCACTAACGCCTCACTCTTTTCGGGAGAGGGACGCGTGAGGGGAAGGCAATAGGCGAAGCAATTCTTCGGTTCCTTCTAATAAGCTCGCCGGCTATTTCTTCGGCGCTGCGGCTTTGATCTTGGCCAGCGTCTCGTCGAAGACCGGACGCTCAACGGCTTGGCCCTTTTTTCGGGCTTCTTCCAAGGCCTTGAGCACTTCCGGCGTGTTCGCCGCCGGGCCAATCGCTTGCAAACGCTTGAGCACGCTGCGGCGGCTGATGGGCGAGGTCGCCTCTTGCAGGCTCTTGATGATGTTCGGCAAGTCGCTCGCATCGGCAACTGCAGCATCTGGCGGAGGCGACTTCGTGCAGCCGATCTGGCCGACAATGAGCATCGCCAACACGCAAACACTTACGAGCATCCGCCGGGCGGCGGATTGCTTACCTTTGGTTCTTGTCGTCATGGTTTTTTTCATAGGTTCTCCAAATCTTGATCGCACACGTGCCTTGCACGCTTTGCTGGTAGTTCGCCAAGGGGTCGGGAGTCGATGTCGCCAACGCGGTTTGCCCGAGTGTAGGACTTTCCAGACGTCGACTCCCGACGCCTTTTGGCCTGCCCACCCCCAATTCGACTCACACCCACCGCCGGTCAACGCGCAGCTCAGGTCCCGGCGGGCCGCCGGGACCTACTTGTTACTCGTCGGTCATTGATGGCAACCAGGTACACAGGTAGTAGGCCCGCGGTGAGGTCATGTCCAACAGCATGGCCAGGTCGGGGCCGCGCGAGGCCGCGTGCGCGCTGAGGCCAAAGTCGAATAGCCCGGCGTGCCGTTTGTACTTGACGACTTTCGTCTGCTCCTTGTCGAGACCCGCCAGCTCGGCGGCCCGATCGATAGCATCCTCGATGAAGCCCTCGCGGTCGACAAGCCCCGAGGTCAACGCGTCGTGCGTGGTGAAGACCTGGCCCGTGGCGACGCGGTCCAAGGTCTTGGGATCAGCGCGGAGCTTCGGCCGACCGGCCAGTACGATCTGCTTGAAGCGGCCGAAGCTGTCGTCTACCAGCCCTTGAAAGATTGCTCGCTCTTCGGGCGTCATCTTCTTGGTGGGCGAGCCCATCTGCTTCAAGGGATGGCTTTTTACCGAGTCCTCTTCGAGCTCCCACTTCTGCATCAGCCCGGCCAGGTTGTAGTGCGGGATGACGACGCCGATGGAGCCGGTCCAGGTGGTCGGTTCGGCGTAGATCGTGTCGGGCGTGTCGCCCACGGCCATCGCCACGTAGTAGCCGCCGCTGGCCGCGATGCCTCCCATGCTCACCACGATGGGGATCTCGCGCTCCTTGGCCAGTTTGGTCAGGTGGTGATAGAGGTAATCGCTGCCGGTGACGGTGCCGCCGGGCGAATTCACTCGCAGCACGACGGCCTTGACGTTCTTGTCCTCACGGACGCGATCGATCTGTTTCTTGGCAAAGCCGTCGCCGTCGAGGATTGTGCCTTCCACGGTGATGATGGCGATCTTATCCCCGCCACGGCGGGCCAGCGAATGGTAGTGCTCTTCGGTCTGGTCGTCGGAACCCAGGCTCGTGACGGCCATGGCGACAAATCCCAGCAGCACGGCGCCGCCGACGACCACGGCTAGCAGTGCCATCAGTCCCAAGATCAGACCGGCCGACAAGCGGCCCCGCCGCGGGGGCGGTGGGGGGGGAGGGGGCGGGTTGGCGCCAGGCTCTTGGACCAGGTGGGCAAACGGAGGTTGATCAGATTGGCCAGAAGTTGGGTTAAGAGCGTCCATGGTCGGTTTCCGAAAAACGTCGGCTCCAAAAAGAATCAATTGAGCGTGCTGCCGTCATTATAACACTCTTACGGCCGAAGGGATTCTGTAGTCGTGCGGTCCAGCTTAGTGCCCCGAACTGAATTCTAGGTGGCACGCCCTGAGGATTCTGGGTGGCGAGTTCCTGAGGCACGAAGGGCGTGGTTCGGAATGCTCTAAGCCCTGCGCAGTGCTCAGGAACGCGCCACCCGCCGAGTAAAACGCTTCATCCGCGCGGTGGTGTTGCCAGCGCGTCCCCTTGGGCGGTAAGCTAAGCGGCCTACGGAGATCGGCTTTCTCAGCCAGTATCGAAACAGTCCACCAATGGTTGGGCGGAAGGAGTCTGGAGTGTTTGTCGCGGCTTCAACGGAGTGTTTTCCCAATTTGCCGCTCGATGCGGCGCTGGAGCGCCTGGTCGATCTGGAATACAACCGGATCGAAATCGTGCTGCGCGAAAATGGCAATCAACTTAAGCCCTCGCAGATCCACGCCAACCTGGAAGAGGCCGTGCTTTTGTGCCGCGAGACTCACCGTCTCACGCCCGTGGCGTACGTTTTCGATACGCCGCTGGAAGGCCCTGAGTATTACGAGCAGTTCAAATCCTGCTGCAAGCTGGCCAAGGCCACGAAGGTGGTCGTCATCACCGTGCCTTCGGGCGAGTTGGGGACGCCCTTCAACGCCGAGGTGGAGCGGCTCCGCGAGCTGGTCCGTATCGCGTCGCTCGACGGTATTGTCGTCGGAATCAAGACCGAGGTGGGCCGCATTTCGCAAGATCCCGATACGGCGGTCGTCATGTGCGACAACGTCAAGGGATTGGCCATTACGCTCGACCCCAGCCATTACGTCTGCGGCCCGCATCGCGGCAACAGCTACGACCAGGTGCTCAGGTATGTCTGCCATCTGCAACTCCGCGACACGAGCAAGCAGCAATTCCAGGTCCGCGTCGGACAAGGCGAGATCGAATACGGTCGCCTGACGACGCAATTGAGCAAGTTCAAGTACAACCGCGCGTTGTGCGTCGACATCGTCGAAATGCCCGAAACCGACGTCGATCATCCGGCGGAAATGCGGAAGATGCGGTTGCTGCTGGAAAGCTTGCTGTAAGTCAGGGCTTGCCCTGATAAGCATCTGAGATTCTCCTCGCGCCAGTTCAGGGCCCGCGCCAGTCCGGGCAAGCCCTGACCTACTGGTTGACCGGTCACTTGCACGCGGCCGGTTCATATCTGCTGGGGTTTTGAAACACTGCTATGCACACGGGGGTGGCCGTTTCAAAAGTGCGTGGGTTTTGAAACAACGCGGATCGGAATGCCTGAATCCAAATCCGATTTACAGGCGACGTGGGCTGCGAGTTGTTACGGCGACGGACCACATCGCCTGCTCGTAGTTGACCTGTAAACCATTTATTGGGACCAGCAATGGCCGCAACGGTCACTCCCTGATACCCTAGCGGCGATACTACTACTGTGTCTGTCAATTCAAGGAGACGACACCATGCAAACCCTACGGATCAACACAGTCGCCGCGGTTGCCGGGGCGATATTACTCATGCCGGCATGGGCCGCCGCGGCGCCCGCCCCGCTCTCCAAGGACCAACTCGCCGAGGTCGCCGTCGATGCCTACCTCTACGCGTATCCGCTGGTGCTCATGGATACCAGTCGCCGGGTGATGATTAATGTCGAGAGGCCCACGGCAAGTCCCAGCGGTGGCGGCGGCTCGCCGATGAATCAGTTCGTACACATGACGGCCTTTCCCGACGCCAAGTTCACCGACGTCGTGCGGCCCAATGCCGACACG
>Ga0163144_10005029_pt1 | contig 29499 bp, 26 predicted proteins | sample OliLak19BULKMAT1_FD_123175 | JGI IMG/M metagenome (GOLD analysis project Ga0163144, IMG submission 123175) | Freshwater microbial mat bacterial communities from Lake Vanda, McMurdo Dry Valleys, Antarctica - Oligotrophic Lake LV.19.BULKMAT1 | ecosystem: Environmental > Aquatic > Freshwater >...
AAGCCGTCGCCCGGTCCATTTGAATCGTTGCGACACGAACTGCGACGGCGGAGCGCCTCGCGAGCGAGGCGGCTAACGGCGCAGTATTTCCTCGTCCATTTCATTATCCGTGTTTTGTCCGTGTTCCATCCGTGGCTATTTCTCAGTCGTTTGGTTATTGAGCGCGAAGTTCCCAATCAAATTCCCAGCGCCGCCAGCAGCTCATCCTGTTCGCGGTAGTCGCCGACGATCACATCGGCGCCGGCGTGGATCAGCCGTTCGCGCTTCCAGGCGTTCACGCCTTGGCGGGTTTCTTCTTCGCTGGCCACGCCCACGGCCACTCCGCCCGCGCGGTGAGTCTCTTCAATTTCGACGAAACCATCGCCGAAAGCCAACAGTTGATGGCCCTCGACTTGCGAGTCGTGGATGATCCGCTCGATGATCATGGCCTTCGAGAAGTTCTGATAGTCGTCCAGCGCGCCGTAGACGTGTTCGCCAAAGTAATGGTCCATCTCCAAGGCCACCAGCTCATCTTTGACGTAGGCCAGATCAGTTCCCGAGGCCAGGTACAAGGTCAGCCCCCGCGCGGTGAGTTGCTCCAGCAACTGATGGGCGCCCGGCACGCTCATTTCTTCAGGACTTGTGGCGCGGGTCTTCAGTGCCGTCACTCGTTGGCCTACGTGCTCCCACAGCAGATCGTGGTACTGGTGCTTGTACTCGAGCGGCGGCCGGGCGACGCCGCCGCGGGTCCGCACCTCTTCGGCCAACTGCATCATCTGGTAGATCGTCTGCTTGCCGTTTAGGCGCATGACGAACTCTTCGACGTGGGCGTGCAGGACGTCCCGAGTCTCGGCGGTGCCCGTCTCGGCCAGCACGTCGACCATCATGGGGATCATCGTGGCCTGCCAATTGCGGCGGACCAGCGACAGGGTGCCGTCGAAATCGAACAACACAGCGCGGAACTGGCCGCGCGGGAAATCGGGCCGGATGATCTCGATCATGGGCGGGGTTTGGGGGGAGGGGATCGGGGGATGGGCGATTTTGGATTGCAAATTTTGGATTGCGCGGGAGTGGATTCAACATCACCGTTTAGCCGCGACCCGAAGGGGAGCGCTCGGGCCCACCTCTAAGTCCGGAGCAAACGCCGGACAAACTGGCGATCCTAACCCACAATCGGCAATCCACAATGCGTAATTGGCCGGTAGCAAGCGGCGGACGCGCTCGCCGGTGGCTCGCGGCTAAACGGGCAGATTCCCAGTTCATGCAGCAAATAGCAGCCGCAATTTGTCTCCCTTTGAATTGCCAATCCCGCATTCTTCTTGACAGCCACGCAGCTCCGGGGTGCAATAATAGGTAGTAGGGACGATTCCGGCGGACACCTCCAGGGCCGATTCTGGCCGAATCTGCTTTCCGCCGGCCAGTTCCGCCAGTAAATGACGCCGTTAAGGGCGCCATTAGTAGGGTTGAGACGGGGGGCAAGCCAGCAGTGGGCAGGCCAGTCGGGCAAGACGGGAACAGAACGCGCCAAAAGAGGCGCGAGAGAGAAGCTATTCATGCAATCGCCCGAGCTGGGTCGAAAGTCTGCCCGGAAGAATTGTGGAATGTCGCTCCGTGCAATGCGAAGAACCGGGAAGCTTACGCATCCCGCTCGCCAATCCGCGCCCCGCACCCCGCGCAGCGCGTTCACCCTCATCGAAGTCCTGGTCGCCATGGCGGTCACGCTCATCCTGATGGGCATCGTCGTGACCATTTTTGGCCTGCTGGGCGACAACGTCTCGAAGAGTCGCGCGGCGATGGAAATGAGCGAGCAGTTGCGCGGCGTCAAGCAGCGCTTGCAGGCCGACCTGGCCGGCCTGACCGCGACGACGTTGCCCCCGCTACGACCCGAACGCGACGGCGGCTATTTGGAGATCATTGAGGGTCCGGTGGGACGGATTGAGGGGACCGGGATGAATGCCGTCATTCGGCAGGTGGACACCGTGGACGTGCCAGACGAAAACAACGTATCGGGCAACGACACCTGTGTCGGCGACAATGATGACTTCTTCATGTTCACCACGCGCTCGCGGGGCGAGCCGTTCGTGGGCCGGTTTGGCGGAGCGACCATCCAGTCTCCCGTGGCCGAGATTGCTTGGTTCCTCCGCGGCACAACGCTCTATCGCCGCGTGCTGTTGGTGAAACCGAGCGTGACGCCGCAGCTTCCGGCCGCGGGGGCGACTCAGTTCTACGCGAATTACGATGTCTCCGTACGCGCCGCGGGCGGAATCTTCGATCTCGCGCCAAACGCCGGGACTTTGCGGTTCGTAGCGAATTCGCTAGGAGACCTCACCAAACGCGAGAATCGCTTCGCCCATGTCCCCCAGTGTACGACGATTGGAAGCCCGCGCTATGGGTGGCCACACGACGTACGCATCTGGGGCTGTGCAAATAATGAATACGGGCAACTTCGTCTGCCGACGTTGCAAGAGTGCTCACATTCTGGCTGGACCTTGCCCGCAGCGCTGGGCTCGTTGAATAAATGGAGTGGATTGAACTGCTTAAATCTGCGGCCCAACACGCAGTTTAGCGCCTGGAAAGAACCGAACCCGTGGGCTGAAGTCGATCCGGCGACGGGAATCCTCACGGATTTTCCTGGGAATGCCCCCAACGTGCGCATCGGCGAGGACGTCATCCTCACGAACGTCCTGCAGTTCGACGTCAAGGTGTGGGATCCGCTCGCCCCGGTGTTCACCGTTGACCCTACTCAGGATTCCGCGAGCAACAATTGGCTGGTCGCACCCAATGTCGCGGCGGGCACAATGGTTATCATGCCGGGCGATCCGGGCTATGCAACCGCGCTGGCGACGTGGATGTCTGTCGCGTCTCCGCTAGAAAACCTCGTCACGCGCGGCGCATATGTTGATTTGAACTACGCCTGGTCGGCCGCGTCGAGCAACACCTTCCACAATATCTCGTGGTTTTCAGGCCCCGGCGATCCGCGCTCCGGCCTGGCCGCTAAGACCAACTATCCCGCCGCGGTTTACGACACCTGGTCGACCCATTACGAGCACGACGGAATCGATCAGGACGGCGACGGGCGGGTAGATGAATTCACCGACGGGTTCGATGGCGACACCGCCACAATTTCCGACGGAATCGTCGACAACCCGGGCGAGCTGTTCACAGATAGCAATGGCGACGGCGGGCACGGATCTGGAGAGCCCTGGGTCGACGTCAACGGCAACGGCACGTACGACCCCGGCGAGCAAGAAGCCCCGCCACCCTACGCCCACCCACTGCGTGGCATCCAGATCAAGATCCGCACCTTCGAGCCCGACAGCCGCCAGATCCGCGAAGTCACGATCGTGCAGGATTTCTTGCCGGAGTAAGCCAAAAGCTCGACTGTATGTCGCCGTTGTAGGGTGGGAAGAGCGTAGCGAGTCCCACGCCGGCGATTGCGCGTGGGACTCGCTACGCTCTTCCCACCCTACGCTTATGCCCATACTTCACGTCATACGCCTTCGCGGTCCCTGGCAGTTCGAGCCGCCGGCCCCAGCGATGCCCGCGCGCGTGCAACTGCCGATCGATTGGGCGGACCTACCCCGCGACGATGGTCCAGGTCGCAATGCCCGCGGCCGCGCGTCCTTTCGCCGCCACTTCAATCGGCCTACAGGGCTCGCGACGCATGAGCGTGTGTGGGTCGTCCTTGAGCAGATTGGCGTTGATTCGACGGTTGGGCTGAATGACCAGCCATTGGGTTCGGGGGGCGATGACGGATCGGCCGCCGAATTCGACATCACCCATTTGCTCGCGGATTCCAACCAGCTTTCCTTGAGCGTCGACTTTCCACAACCTGCCGCCAGCGGCCGCTTTGGCGAGGTGCGGTTGGAGATCCGAGGTTAAGGCGATCGCGGATTTCGGATTGAAAGCGGTGAGGGTTTGCGGTCGAATGCCGCAAGCCGCCAGAATCGCACGCGGCGCGATCAGTACCGTGAGCGATGCGATTCACTGCCCTTTCCGACCCGGCCCGTTCCGATCCGCACGTCTAGTTGCCCCCCATGTTTACCGGAATCATTGAATCGCTGGCACTGGTGGCCGAAATCGTCGAGCAGCCGCCCGGCCGCCGGCTTGTCCTGCGCGCGGGCGAACTTGCCGCTGATGCGCTGATTGGCGACAGCATCGCCGTCAACGGATGCTGCCTGACAGTCGTTGCTCGAGCGGGCGAAACGCTCGCATTCGAGGTCGGTCCCGAAACGCTCTCGCGCACGAATCTCGGCGAATTGACGGTCGGCAGCCTGGTCAACGTCGAGCGGTCGCTGGCCCTGGGCAGTCGGCTGAGCGGACACTTTGTCACAGGCCACGTCGACGCGGTCGGCACGCTGCTCGTGCGGTTGGTTGAAGCGGACTGGGCCACCTTGTGGTTCAATTTTCCCGGCGAACTGCGTCGCCAACTGGCCTCGAAGGGGTCCATCGCCGTGGATGGCGTGAGTTTGACCCTGGTCGATGTCGAGCCGGAGCGGTTTAGCGTGGCCCTGATTCCGCATACACTGGCTCATACGACCTTGGGGACGTTGGCGATCGGCGGCCGCGTCAACCTGGAAACCGATCTGCTGGCCAAGTACGTGCAGCAACAACTGGAAGGGCGGGTGTAGAAAGGTCAGCTCAGCATCGCTGGCAAACTCTTCACCCTTCACCCTTCACCCCTCACGCTTCAAAACTCACCCCTCACGCTTCACTCATGCCCACACCCGCGCGCAGCGGCCAGACGCAGTCGTTTCTCATCCGCCGCTTTCGCGAGGTGGGCATTCATCCCGATACGCGCCACGGTCAGAACTTTCTCATCGATCTGAATCTGCTGCGCTTGCTCGTCGATGCCGCGCGGCTTGGACCCAACGACGTCGTGCTCGAGGTCGGCACCGGCACCGGTTCGCTCACGGCGCTGGTGGCTCCGTACGTCGCCGAGGTGATTACCGTCGAGGTCGACTCGCAACTCCACCAGTTGGCCAGTGAAGAGCTAATCGACTTCGAGAACGTGACGCTCGTGCAGGACGACGCGCTCCACAACAAGAACACGATGCAGCCGGCGGTCCTGGAAGCTGTCCGCGAAAAATTAGCGGCCGAACCGAATCGGCAATTCAAGCTCGTCGCCAATTTGCCCTTCAACGTGGCCACGCCCATCCTGAGCAATCTGTTGATGTGCGACGTGGCGCCCGCGAGCATGACGGTCACCATTCAAAAGGAACTGGCCGATCGAATCATGGCCCGTCCTTCGACCAAGGACTATGGAGCGCTGTCGATCTGGATTCAATCGCAGTGCGACGTCGAGTTGGTGCGATTGCTGCCGCCGACCGTCTTTTGGCCTCGACCCAAGGTTACGTCCGCAATAATTCACGTCACGCTGCAACCCGATCGTCGGGCAGCAATTCCCGATCGGAAGTTCTTCCACGATTTCACGCGGTCGATGTTCTTCCACCGCCGCAAGTTTCTGCGGAGTGAGTTGGTCAGCGCGCACAAGGACCAACTGACCAAGACGGACGCCGATCAGATTATCGGAGAGTTGGGACTATCGCCGACGGCACGGGCCGAGGAACTGGATGTCGCGGCCATGCTGCGGCTTTGCGAGTGTGTCCGGGCGCGGCTTGGCGCGGCATCGTGAGGGCACGATTTCGCACAGTCACGGCACAAACGGAAACAGCCGGCGGCGGGCCGCTTCGTCCAAAGGAGCGGCGTATTCGCTGATCTCGAAAACTTCGGCGTATTCGATGGCCGCGCCACGTGTTGGGCCGTAAGCGGCAGTCAACTCCTGGCGGTAGCGATTGGCCTGGGGGCGAAGGTAATCGCGGTACCATCCGCCCAACCACGCGCGCCGCTCACGCTCGCTGGCCGGCACCTGGTCTAGGATACCGAGGTTGTACGGAAGCCACTCGAAGACTTGCGATACGTGGCAAACCAGCATGGCGACGATCGTGTCGAGCTGCTCGCCCACGTCCAGTACCACATCGCCGCGTAGAGGATTCGGCCGCGTGAACCGGTCGGGCAGGTAAGCCACGACCGGGTCGCGCCGCAGCGCGGGGATCTCGGGTACGATCGCCGGAACTGTCACCAGGTATGAAGCATCGCGCACCGCGTGGCCGACCGCGCGATGATCGGGATGGTAGTCGTCGGTGCGATGCGTCAGCACCAGATCAGGGGCAAAGCGGCGCAATTCGGCGATCACCTGCCAGCGCAAGTCCAGCGTGGGCTCGAGCCATCCGTCGGCATGCTGCCAGACGTCGCAATCGGCGCCAATGATCTCGGCCGCGGCCTTGGCCTCCGCACGGCGGCGCTCGGCCAAGGCTTTGCCAGATATCTCGTGGTGACCGGCGTCACCGTTGGTGACCGAGACGAATCGCACCGTGTGCCCAAGCGTGCGATAGATGCTGGCCAGCCCTCCGGCGTGAAACTCAGCGTCGTCGGGGTGAGCGCCCAGGATAAGGAGTCGCAGGGGGTCGTTCATGTCGCCAGGGTTGGGCAATTAGAAGGATGGCCGCTTCGATTGCGAAGTGCTTCGATGGTCGCGCAGGGGTGAGCGTTTCGCCGCGAGTAGTCCGACACCGACTGGTGGCAATCGAATTGCGCGGAGGTTATGATATCACACACTTTGGGTCGCGACTCCCGCGATGCAGTTTTATGCCACGACTTCTTTGGACAGGCGTCATGCAGTTTATCGAGATGACCGGCCGCACGCTCATGAAAGTGGTCAGCGAAGGCGAGATCTCGCCGCAGCAACTGAAGGCCAGCGGCGTGACCGAAGACAGCCTGGTGCGCATCAATCGGCAGGGCGACATCGAACTGCGCCGGCCGCACCGCTGGGACGTGATCGGCGGCCTACTCGGCGAGTTCGACGGGCGGCTCAAGCACGAGACGGGTTTGGATTGGGCATGACGAGCCTGGCAGTGCCTGAAAGTTGTGGCTGTAAGTCCGCCCGCCATCAATGACGCTGCGATCGATGACTACGGCGTCGCCCGGTGGGAACGTTCGTAGCCCTCCACCGCGTCGCGCGGTACGCGCAAACTGCCGCCAATCTCGACGAACTGCAGTTGCCCGTGGCCCAGCAGTTGCCGAACGGCCTTGCGCGTCATGTGCCAGCGCCGCGCGAGCGCCACCAGCGACACGGTCTCGCTTAGCCAGGGATCGGTATCTGGGGCCTCTCGCTTCATGGGCGCCATGCGGAACCTCGCAGAAATAAGGCAACGCGACGTTCAAGCCCCCGAGACGCTCGCGACCGAAACTTGCCCGGACGATCGTGACCGCATTCTATCGCGTGGCCGCCTCGATGCCAGTGCGTGCGAGTATCGTATCTCGCCGATGAACCACGCCCTTCGCTGCACTCAGGGGCGTGGCGCCCTAGGCGGTTTGCTTGGCCTTCGTACAGGCACTATAACCGATTTCGTATAACTCGGGAGTGCTTGCACACCTGGTGGTGGCCGCGGTCTTCAAAACCGTCGTGCGACGCGTCAACCGCGCCGCAGGTGGGTTCGATTCCCATGCACTTCCGTTTAATTGAAACGCTCGAGCCGCCGCAGAACCGTCGGCGTGGCGACGACTTTAATGCCATCGAGTATATTCAGGACATTGATCCGGAACTTCGCGAACAAGAGTTGCAGAGCACGCGACGCAGTATCGAACAGAAGCCTCGGCAAGCTCAGTGAGCGGTGTTCGCTCGTGGGTGTTGCATGTGAGCAATGCCCACTCCAACGCATCGGCCACGCCCTTCGCTGCGCTCAGGGACGTGCCACCCTGACTTCAACGATCGACCGGCCGCGCTACATATTTGTCCGGTCATCACCGCCGCCGGGACCGACTAGCGCATCGAGCGCTGCCGCCAGCGCCGCGTCGTGCTCGTTCGTTTCGGCGTACACGCGGCAAATCCGGTAGCTCAGCGGGATTTGACGAAACAGTTCGCTGTCGGTCAGCGGTCGGATCGACTCCGAGGCCGGATCGTAGAGAAAATTCTGCCCGGCGGCCGGCCCCCTCGTGCCCGGCCGGTGTACGTGCCGGGCCAGGTCGACCCGCAGCGGTAAGTTCGTCAAATCCGCAGGCAATTGAGCGCGCAAGGCCTGCTCGAAAAACGACGCGCTGCTGAAGATGCTGCTCCGCTCGGCCGCGGTGGGGTCAAAAAAGACGGTCCGCTCGCACGCCATTTTCCAATGCACGTCACGGCCCAGGAACCTTGCCCAACGCTGGCCCAGCTCGCGTTTGGCCGGATCGTCGCTGGTGGGCCAGGTGGCCACGTCGACCAGCAGCGACCACTCGGTGAAACGCTGGTACTGTGAAATATGCTCCAAGGGATTGCCGGGGAACAGGTGGCGTTTGCTCGCGGCAAATAGATCGGCCAGCGTCTGGTCGATCGAACGCACCGTGCGGTGAAAGTAGATCGTCCGAAACAGCTCGGCCCGCACGCCGATGAACCGCACCAGCGCCGGCAGCCCGCGGGCGTGAATGGTCAGCCCCGCTTCGCTGAAGAAGCTGTAGTGCAGCAGCCGCTCCAGATCGAAGGCCTTCACGCTGTAGCCCGACATGTAGGCGTCGCGCAGCACGAAATCCATGTTGTCGACCGTGTACAGGCCGCAGAACAAGCTGCGCAAGAAGCGCAGCCACGTCGCAGGGGCGTCACGCACTGAGGGACGAAGGGCGTGGTCTTGCTCGTCGCCGGTTGGTTCGTTCTTCGGCCGGGCAATTAGATAGGCGACTTGCTCGGGATCGAGCCGCTCCGTATCGTTCAGCCGGCTGTTGGGATTCCCCCGGATGCCGCGGATCAGGTCGCCCAGCTCGTCGACGATGATCCGGCTGCCCAGCGTTTCGTGCGTCAGACCGTAGTCGGCCAGGAAATGTTCGTCGAGAAAGTGACCAAACGGGCCGTGCCCTACATCGTGCAGCAGGCCAGCCACCCGCACGAGTGATTCGACGTAGCCCCGGCTGGGCACATCCGGGCAGACTTCGGCCAGGCTGGGGTACAGCGCGTGGACGGCCCGGCTGGCCAAGTGCATCACGCCCAGCACGTGCTGAAAGCGGGTGTGCTCGGCGGTGGGAAAGACCCACCAGGCGGTCTGCAACTGGTGAATCTGCCGCAATCGCTGCACCCACGGATGGTCGATCAGCGAGCGCTCGGACGCAGTGGGGCCAAAAGAAACGTTGCCGGTCGCCGACAGATCTGCATCCGATTCGCCCGTCGTGAACGAGATGTACCCGTGAATCGGGTCGTGACACAGCCCTTCGTTTTGGAAGTCTCGCATGGTGCGAATTATCTCGCGCCTCCGACGCAACGTCCATTGGCGCGGTTGCCGTCGGGACGCCGTACGTTTTTACCGCGGAAACGCGGAGGCGCTGAGGGGAAGCCAATTCTGCTGACGTTCGCGGCGAGTGTTGCACGATAGTTTCTCGCCGAGGCACCTTGGCCACGACCTAAGAACGACACCGGCGTTGGTCTTCTCCGCGCCTCTGCGCCTCCGCGGTGATCCGTAGTTGAAAACTCGCGTCAATTTTTCACCCCAAATCCGAATAACTTGCCAGAATGTCGACAGGTTCGATGAACTCCCCGTCAGATCAATCAGCGATGCCAGGCGCGACTTCTACCTACTATGGTGGGTCTCGCAACGTGGCCCCGAGCTACTTCAACGCCATACGTCAAATTGTACTTGCTGATGAAAGCGAATCCGCACCGGTTTCCTCAAGCTGAAAGGCTCCGTATTCCGACGAAATTCCCTAAGGCGCATGGTCGCGCTGCGCCGCCGTGTAACAAGGACGCCGGTTGCTACGCTGTACAGCGTGTCCCCAGGTCCGGCTGCGAACCGAATCCGACTGGGCAGCTTGGGAGGTTCGCGGAACGCCGACACTAGCCGCTGCCCGTATAGAACGCTAAAATTCCGCAGGGTTTGCCTGTCTTGAGTATCTTTCGCAGTCTCCGAATTCGCGGCCACTTTACGCCCCGATTTCGTTCCCGCCACGCGAGGAGGATTTCAGTGCATTTTCTTTCCGCCCGGTTGCTGTCCACGGCAGCGTGCGTGTGCCTCCTGCTTTGTAGTTCCGCGTTGGCCACTCCTCCGACCAGCGAAACCTTGCTGCCGAACTCGACCAAGGGCTATTTCTCCGTCGGGAACGTGCCCGAGCTCGCGAAGAACTGGCAGAAAACGCAGCTACACCAGTTGCTCAACGACCCGGTGATGCAGCCGTTCACCCAAGACTTGCACCGCCAACTGGGCGAAAAGTGGCTCAAGAGCCACGAGAAAATCGGCCTCTCAATCGACGATCTGCGCGGAATCGCCACCGGCGAGCTGGCGGCTGCGATGGTGGGCACGACCGAGGGCAAGACCGCGCTGGCCGTTTTTGTCGATGTCACCGGGCAAGAAGATCGGGCCCAAGTCGTGCTCAAGAAGGCGTCCGAACAGCTCATCAAGGACGGCGGCAAGCGCAGCCAGCGAAAAATCGCCGGCGTCGACGTCATCGTTTACGACATCCCTGCTCCCGACGACCCGAAGGTGATTCGGCACGTCGTGTTTTTCCAGAAGGATGGTTTACTTTGCGGCGCGGATGATCTGGCCGTGGCCACCGATGTGCTGAAGCGTTGGGACGGCAAGCAGACCGACAACCTGTCGAGCCAAGAGGCGTACAAGACCGTCATGGCCCGCTGCCAGGCGTCGGCAGGCGACCTGAAGCCAGATGTTCGCTGGTTCGTCGACCCGTTGGGTTTCGCCGAGGCCATGCGGATTGGCGACGAAAAGAAGATGAAGACGCTCAAGATGCTGCGAAACCAGGGCTTTGGCGCGATTCGCGGTTTGGGCGGATACGTGAACTTCGTGACGGGCGATTACGAGATGCTGCACCGCACGGCGATCTACGCCCCGCCGCCTTACGAAAAGGCCATGCGGATGCTCGCGTTCCCCAATCGGGCCGACGTGGCGCCGTTGGACTGGGTTCCTCGCAGCCTGGCGACATACACCACGCTGCAGTGCGACATCAAGAACGCGTTTGAGTATTCCTCCACGCTCGTCGACGAAGCGTTTGGCGGCGAGGACATTCTCGAGGACCTGATCACCGACATTCGCGAAGATGAAAACGGGCCGCGGATCGACCTGCGTAAAGACCTGGTCGCCCACCTGGGACAGCGCGTGACGGTGATCACCGATTACAAGTTGCCCGTGTCGCCGACCAGCGAGCGGCTGCTGTTCGCCATCGAAGCGACCAACACCAAGGCCCTAGCCGAGGCAGTGAAGAAATCCTTGCAGGACGATCCCGACGTGATTAAGCGAGTCTTTGGCACACACATCATCTGGGAGATGAAATCCGAGGACGCTCCGGTGGCCGCGGTGACTGTCGAGCACCCCGGCGGCGGTGGCGATGGCGGCCAGGCGACCGGCGAGCAGGACGTCAAAGCAATTGAGAAGAAGGTGGAAGAAGTCCGCATTCCCAATGCCGCGATTGCCGTGGCCAATGGTCATTTGTTCGTGTCGTCGCACGTCGATTTCCTCGAGAAGATTCTGAGCAAGCTGCCCGAACGCGACCGGCTCGATGGCGACGTCGACTACCACCGCGTGGGAGAAGAGTTGAAGAAGCTGGGCGCCGTCGAAACGAGTGGCCGTAACTTTTCGCGAATCGACGACGAATACCGCGTCACTTACGAGCTGTTCCGCGAAGGCAAGCTGCCCCAGGCCGACACGATGCTCGCCCACCTGATCAACCGCATATTGGGCGAGGAGAAAGATGGCGTGGTCCGCAAGGCCCGGCTCGACGGCAGCAAGCTGCCCGAGTACGAAGTCGTGCGTCGCTATTTGGGCGTGAGTGGCTCGTACGTCACAAGCGAAAAGGACGGCTGGTTCATGATCGGCTTCGTCCTGAACAAGGAGCCCACGACAACAGGTCAGGACTCGGCAGCTCCCGCGACGTTAGCGCTGCCGACGGCGAACGGCGACGCTCCGAAGGCCGACGCGGAACCTGCCAAGCCCGCAGCCGCGAAAGCTGAAGCCCCCAAAGCCGAGACGCCGAAAGCCGCCAGCGACGTTCCGAAGCTGGAGACACCGAAAGCGGAAACTCCGGCGTCGCAGGCCGATGCTCCGAAATCCGAGTGAGTGTCGGACGGCGGACTGACGAACTTCGGAGCGACTGAAAAGTAACATTGTAGCTTGTTCGTCTAACGCCTCGCCCCTTGCGGGAGACGGTAGGGTGAGGGGAAACCAATCAGCGAAGTTATTTTTCAGTCGCTTCGTATTCCGGACTGGCTTCGACGTCGCTCGCGACGACGATCGATTTCCTCCGCATTGTACGAATCATTCCAGTGTAGTACGCGGACTTCGGACTCAGCAGGATTCGTTGACGAGGCCCCACCTTTTGCTCAATCGGTGGTGGGCGATGCGATTGACTGGCCTTGGGCTCCATTGCATACTCCTGGCAGCGCCGCAACATTGAGCACGCGCTCTGAACGAGGCGGCGGCTTCGGGGGCAGAGCGCTTCTCGCCCCGCCACATTACACCCTCAATTGAGAGTCGCCCCATGCGCACGAATGTATTGCTTGCCGCCGCCGTCTTGTTCGCCAATCTCCCCTGGGCCCGAGCCGAGCCCGTACCCATCACGGCTAGCTGGATCACTCGATACGGCAATGAATCGATCCAGACCACGGATCTTTCGACGCAACCCCGCATGTTGCGCAATATCTCGAACTCCTTAATGACCGCTGCGCCCAGTTTTCTCGACGACTCCATCTACTTGCAACGTCGAACGAACTTTGTCAGCCTCTTTCCCGAACTCAACGGAATCGGCGAGACGTCGCAAGAGTGGCTGCGTCCGAATCGCGTCAACATCTCAGGCGCGGGCGTCGTGGTGGCAGCGGTCCGCGAGGGTGAATATCCCGGCGGCCGGGCATTATTGACTGGTTTAGGTTGGACGCCGCTCAATCAGACCATCACCATGAACTACGTCGCCGGCACGGCCCACCTGGCCCTGTATGCCGGTCTGGTGAACGTCGGCCCTGTGAATATATCGGGGGCAGGAGTCGATCAATTCCGCAGTAGCGACAGCGATGAGACGAATTGGTCGCACTATTTCTTCTTCCAGAATAGCGCGGCGTTTCCGCCTGCGACGCTCGCCCAACTGAATGTTGTCAGCATTCCCGAGCCCAGCACGATTGCACTGATGGGCATGGGGACGATCCTGATCGCGGCGCGATTCGCATCAAGGCGACGACGCTCGTACGCGGCCAAGCGCGTCGCGGTTCAAATCTTTGGTAGCGGATCAGTCTGAAGTCCATTGGTTGGGTGCCTGGGGTTGACGGGCACCGCGTACTCGTGGTCGGCGAACCCCCCAGATTGGCAAGCGTCTGTGGGCTCACTTCGTTCGACCACAGGCACCCTGAAATCAGACTGACCCACTACCAAATTTTTTGATCTGCCCACGCGGCGAATCTACGTCGTGCCTTTGTCAGCCGGCGTCGTTTCCGCCGGGGTCTTGTCGGCGCTAGGCGTCGGCTTATCGTTTGTTGGTTTCTTGGTCTTCGCTTCCATGACGCCGTAGAGCTTCTTGGCGAGCTCGTCTTGCGGGGCAAATTCCTTGGCCTTGGCCAACTGCCGCAAGGCGTCTTCGGGGTAACCCAGGTAACCATATTGGAAGCCGACGAGGAACCGTAGCGCGGGCGAATCGGCCTTGTCTTTGACGGCCTTTTCTAGCGCACGAAGCTGCTTGGTGTAGTCGCCGACGTTCGAGTACAGCTCGTTGTAATTGCCCACGACGACGCCCCACTGATCCTCGGGCAGCATCATCATGGCCTGCTGGGCAGCGCCCGCGGCTTCATCGAACTTGCCGGTGGCGAACAGGGCCTGCGCCATCATCATGACGAGCGTGCCGTTGTTGGGATCGTCGACAATGGCATGCCGCCACGAGTGGACCGCGCCCTCGTAATCGCCCGTCTTGAAATCGAGCTCGCCTTCGGCGGCGAACTGCTGAGCACTTGCATCGCCGCCGGCGTTGGCAGCGGCCGGTTCCTGAGCGACTTGCTGATCGGCCACGGCCACTTGTTGCTGGTCAACGGCCACGGTGGGAGCATAGCCGGCAATTGTGCTCACGCCGATGCCGCTGTACGAGGGATAGCTGCAATAGGCGTTGTAGCCGTAGTAAGGCGATCCCCAGTAGTTGTAGCCATACGAATTGTAGCCGTACGGCGATCCGTACCCGTAGCCGTAGTAGTTGGGCCAGTACCATGACCAAAGCGGGAATCCGAAGCCGAAGTAGAAGTTGGAGCGGTTGTGATTGTGGTTCCAGTTGCCACCGTTATGCCCGTTCCAATTCCCGCCGTTGTGCCCGTTCCAATTGCCGCCGTTCCAATTGCCGTTGCCGTTCGCGTGCCAGTTGCCGTTTCCGTTCCAATTACCCTTGCCGTCGCCATTCCAAGGGCCCTTGCCATGTCCGCTCCCATTCCAGTTTCCGCCCCCGTTGCCGGTCCAATCGCCCTTGCCTTGTCCGTTGTGATTACTCTGCCCGCGCCAACTATTTTGAATGTTGCCTGGTTGGCCGCCGTTGGGCTTGTTGCCGCCGAACGAACCGGAGTGGTTTGCGAGAAACTGGGATTGGCGGGCGTTGCCGAATTGGCCGCTTCTTTCCAACGCGCTGCTTCTCGAGCTACTGCCGAGCCCGCTGCTGGCCAACGAGTTACTTGCCTGGCCGCGCCCGTTGAATCCGCTCTGGTTGGTGGAAAGACGGTTAAAGTTGCCTTGCCCTGCGCTCAAGCTCGAGTTGCCCGAGGAGAATTGGTTCGCCTTACCGGAGAAGGCGTGCTGCATGGTGAAGTTGGCGCGGTTGCCGTCGGCGGGCGAGCCCGCTCTTCCCAAACTGCTCCCTCCCGAACCCGCTACGCCGCTCAACGAGCTTCGACTACTGAAGTTTCCACCGTTCAAAGAGCGCACGCTTGTGCCGCCGGGGTTGCCGCCGCTGATGCTCCCGCCGTTAAAAGAGCGCATGCTGCCGGCGCTGGGGCTGCCGCCGCTGAACGATCGTACGCTGCTTCCGCTGGGACTGCCCCCGCTGAAGCTGCGCATACTGCCGCTGGGACTTCCACCGCTGAAGTTGCGCATGCTGGATCCACCGCCACCACTGTACGAGCGCATGCTGCTACCACCTCCACCACCACTGGAAGAGCGCATGCTGCCACCACCCCCTCCGCTGAAGGATCGCCCTCCCCCGCCGCCGCCCCCGCTGAAGGAGTGTCCACCGCCACCGCCACCACCGCCACCATGTCCTCCGCCGCCGCCGTGGCCGCCTCCCCCTCCACCACCGTGACCGCCGCCCCCTCCTCCGCCTCCACCACCCCCACCGCGTGCTGAGCACGTCGGTTGCAGCAAGCCGAATGTAGCAACGATCACTAGCGCAACGCCTAAAGACTTAACGATGGCTCGCATGACCAGCTCCCTACCGCAACGATCGCGGTGCTTTGGCTCCCCCTAGAGAACACGCACGGTGTCGTCCGACACCCCTGAATTGTATCCACTCTTTCGAGAAAAAGTGAACGCGCGCTAAAATTTCGACCGCGGGCCGTGTGTAACACCGTAGCGAAAGGCGTTGCGATGTTACCGCGCTGTGTGCGGACAGTAACACTCCTTTGGGGGATAACGTGGACCGCCTTGTGGCGCGCGACTGGGCGGTTCGACGGCAATTTGTGAAATGCGCAGGCCGGCGACGTTACGCACCACGCCCTTCGCTGCGCTCAGAGCGTGCCACTCGATCGATGGCTGCGCGAGTTTCCCGACGACGTTACTGACCGGCCTGGCAACCGCGGGGCCAGGTTATTGCCCGGCCACGTTCACGCGGCCGCTGGGCGCTTCGACCTTTGCCCAGAAGGGGTGTTGCCGATCGCCGCGCGTGCGAACGTCTTCCAAGATGATCTTGGCGTCGGGGTCGATGAACGGCTGCGACATTGGCAGTCCGCGACCTTTGACCTGGATGGTAACCTTCTGCTTGAAGTCGACCAACTCGGGCGACAACCAGAGCGTAACCCGGTCGGCGCCCGTGGTGACCGTGACGCCGTTGGTGGCATTGATGCGGGCGGTGGTCGAGTTGGGAATCACGCCGCGTGGCGGCGGCCAGTCGGTTGGGTCGACCATCGTCTTTGGCGGAAACTCGCTCATTTCGACCCACCAGAAGTAATTGTCCCAAGGCCGCATGCTGAGCCCGGTAAAGTCCTTGCGAGCGAAATCGCGCTTTTTGCGGCCCATCCAATCGAAGAGGCGCAAGATCTCGTCGGAAAAGTTCTCGTGCCCGCGGCCTTGGAATTCGGCCACCGTGGCGTCGTAATTGTTGTTGAAGTAACGATTCAAGTTCTCGGCATTCTTCAACGTCTTATCGCCGTCGAGCTCGCCGGAAACCAGGTAGAACGGCACGTATTTGGCTTGCTGCCAGTAGCGCGTGACGTATTTGTCGGCCACGGCCACGATGGGAATCATGCCGGCCCACAGATCAGGGTGCGCGAGGCCAATGTCCCAGGCCGCGTCGCCCCCCATCGAATGGCCGGAGATGAACACACGATCGGTGTCGATGGAATATCTTCCACAGGCGTGCCGTAAAGAGTTCAACACGGCGGCGTGCTCTTCGGCCGAGTAGTTGTAAGTGGCCTGTTGCGGCTTGCCCCAGGCTGGCGCGATGACGATGTAACCGTTCCGGCTCGCATGGCCGAGCCGCACGCCATCTTTGCCCGCCGGACCGGCCCACCAATCGACCTGCAGTTGAGGTGTCGAGCCCCCGCCGTGCAGCGTGACGATGGTAGGATACTTGCGGTGCGGATCGTACTCCGGCGGCAGTTGCACGTAATAGGTCACGGCCAGTTGCCCATCAGTCGCTGCCAGCGTCTGCTCGAAGAACCCCGGCAATTGGGGTGCAGCGTCGGTCGTGCTGCTGGGGGGCTTCATGTGTGCCAAGAGCTTGGCGACGTACTCAGGCGTATAGCCTTCTTCGGAACGTAGGCCATCCAGGATCGTGTCGCGCTTAAGTTTCGCCGGTTCTTTCAGATACTCATCGATCCGATTGCGAACCGTGAACAGCGACAGGGCCACGGGCAGCTTGCGCAGCGAGGCCTTGTCGCCGATCAGCCAGCCGCTGACGGCCAGCGAGATCTTTTCCTCGGACGGCATTTGCGCGTCGTCGATCGCCTGCCGGAAGGCTGCCATGCGTCCCAGCGTGTTGTAGTTCAACTCGTGGCTGATTTCGGCGACGACCGTCGCCACGCGCTCGCGCAGCAGGGTGTCCGAGATTTGCTTGACGTACTCGTCCAATTTCTTGAGCAATTTCAGCGCGGTTTCGTAGTCGGCCTTGTATTGATCGAGCAACTCGCGGACTTTTTGCAGCGTTTCGCCGGCCACGTCTTGATTGGGAAAGTTGGCGAGCATGCTCATAGCCAGGCCATGTCGGCCGGCCTTACCCATCACTTCGACCTCGTCCAGAATTCGCTGCGCAAAGCGTTGCTTCAAAGCTCGACTGGTGGCCGAGAACTTATCGGCATGCTCGGGAAAATCGGCGATGACCGCTTTGAGCTCCTTGCCGGCCTCGTCGTAGCGATCCATTTGCAAGTAGAGCCGGACGATCATCAACCGGTGCTCGACGTTCTTGGGATCGATCTGCAGGTGCAGGATCTTGTCGAGCATTTCGGGCGGGATGGACGTCGTGGCGAGTCGCTGCTCCCAAACGTAAGGCGTGCCTTTTCCGGGGATTAGGGATTCGACCTTGGCCCACGTGGGCGTGACCTGCGTGATGCCCTGCAGCACGAACGCGGGCCCCTGGGCGGTCGCCATCGTCAAGCTACGGTGGCCGAAGGCGTCGAAGTCTGTGATCTTCGAGATCGGACCTACGGCGACGACACGGTTACCCGCCCGGGCCGCGCGCTGACCCTTGATCGGGATGCTTTCGGGCGCTTCGCCCGCGTCGCCACTGTTCACCGACTCAATTTGCCTGACCGAGACATACGTTCGTCGTAGGCCGTCGTCGACCAGTTCGATTTTCTTCGGTTCCGGCGCGCCGTCGGGTCGGCGGCTCGCGGGCGATTCGGACATGCTCTCGATTTGAGCGAGCTTGCCCTGGAGCACGCGTTGATCCTTGAGCACCAAGCGCTCAGCCCGAGCGGCGTGCGCGAAATAGAGAACGGCCAGCACCGCCAGCGGCGCAAGTAGTCGTTGCATCTTGGATTGCTCCCGCCCTGTCCTGATTTGCACTCTGTCCTGTTCTGACGCGTCGGGGTTTCGGTAAGGATCGATCGAAAGCCCGATCCTAATCCGGCGTGCCGCCGGTTCCATTTTCCCCTGCTTTGCACCTAAGTCAATGAAATCGTTGACTTTTGGCCGCCTGGCCTGCCATTGACACTGACCCGCAAAGGCCGCAGAATTGGGCCGTTTCGACTAGGATGCCCCGCAATAGGCCCACGCGTGATCGGCAAACGCACACTCTTGTTGTTGGTCGCCGGCGCGCTCTTCGTGCCGATGGCCATCGTGTTGGTCCTGGCCGTTGCCACGCTGCTAGGGGCCATGCAGGACGCCGCCGGCCAATTCGCGCTCAAACGCGTGGCACTGGGCTTGGGAATGCTCTGGGCCCTAGATCTGATTGCGCTGGTTGTCGTTATGGCCATCGGCGCCCTGGCCGACTCGCGCGGCGACGACAATGGCGAGCCGTAGTGCGGTCAGATCGATTGCGAGTCACGACGATCCACGGCTTACAAACTCCGTCTCCGGTACGCGCAAAATCGCTTGCGCCCCCAACGCCTTCGATGGCGTCGAAAAGCCGGCGGGAAGTTCGCCAGCCAGGGCCGCTTCGAGAAACATCAGGCTGGTGAGCACGGTGAGCGGGTAGCCACCGGGCGTCTGCAGCGTCGCTTCGACCGAACGCCCTTGCGAATCAGAGACGCGGCCCCACAACGATGCTCGGCTGGATTCCAACTCGGCCGTCGAGGGGCCTTTGACGCTCCGCTCAATCCGCCGCCGCGCGAATCTCTGTAAGGGCCCGACCGTCAACAGCGGCAGCAACCAGCGCCAGCGTTTGAGCTGGCGGATCTGACCCGGCGGCATCGCCATGTAGACTTCGATATTCGGTATGCCAGTGGAATAATAGGCGCTGGCCACGTCTCCCCAGGGAATCGTGACGGCCCAGCGCGTGCCGTCCGCGAAAGGAATCTCGCGCGATTTCCAAGCCGTTGGGACCTTCGTGATCTTGCCGTCGATCCGCGCCCGCCCGCCGCGGGGCATGCCTTCGAGCGAAGTCTTAGCCGTGCCAGGGCTCAGCGCGCCGCCGGCCATGAAGGCCAACTCCAGGTGCGTGGCTGTCGGAAGTTCCGCGTGCAGCAGGGCGGCCAGACAATCGCTGGGCACGACGTCGAAGCCGACGGCCGGGATGACTGCCACGCCGGCCGCTTTCGCCGCAGCGTCGCGAGCCGCTCCGCCTTCGATCACGTCAATCTCGCCGGTGATGTCCAGGTAATGGGCCTTCGCCCGGATGCAAGCGTCCATCATCGGCGCCGCGGTGACCGAGAACGGGCCTGCGCAGTGCAGTACGGCCTTCGCGCCGGCAAGCTGCGCGGCGACGGCGTCGATCGAATCGAGCGAGAATACTCGCGACGGACAGTTGAGTTCGCGAGCCAGCGCTTCGACCGCTGCCCGGCTTCGGCCCGCCAGCACAGGACGCATGCCGCGACGGACTGCTTCGCGCGCAATCAGCCGGCCCGTGTAGCCGTTGGCGCCGTAGAGGATGGCCGTATCGTCAGTGCTCATTGATCGGAATGCTCAGAGGTTGTGAAGGAATCAATTCGACCGTGTGCCATGCATTCACGACGCCCGCGTCGGGTAAGCTTGCCTGCATTTCGCCGCTACGCAGCATGCCTACCCGGGCTGGCGCCCGTGAAGGCATGGCACCCCGATGGCATGGTCAGGAGACCATGCCATAACAATACTTGCGAGAATTGGTCGTCGCAGCAACCGGGAAGCTAACGCATCCCGTTCCATGTTGCCTTACGACACAATCTGCCGCCGCCGATTCACATAGTCCCACACGACGTAGCGATCCAAGTCCTTGCCCGCGGTAAAGAATACTCGGCCCTTGGTGCTCTCCGCGAGCTTGTAGGCAAACTGCACGTCCTCGCGCGATTGCGACCAACTGGGCAGCAGGAAGATGTTGATCGTGATTCCCTCGCGATGGCAGAGCTGCCCTTCGCGCATTGTCGCCCGCTCGGTCCGCGCGTCGGGCGGGTACAGCAGGTATAGCATCTGCTCTTCGAAGTGGGCGGTTGGCAAGCCATCGGTGATCAGAATTACCTGGCGGTTGGGCGTTGGTTGCAGCGAGAGAAACCGACGGGCCATTTGCAAGCCGTGTTGAATGTTCGTGAAGTGCGCCGGCACTTGCACCTCGCTGATGTCTTGGCGGCTCATATCGATGCGATAGCGCACCAAGGGATCGAATAGCGTGACCGGCTTGGGCATCATCATGGCGATCTCGCTGGCCCGCCGCGGTTTGGCGAACGTGAACATCTCCAAGTATTGCAAGTAATCGCCGGGATACTCGCGGCGGATCAGTGCATCGAGGGCCAGCCCCATCCGCTTCACATCGACATACAGGCCGCCGTAGCGCATCGAGCCACTCATGTCCATGAGCACCACGGTCGCGCACTTGGGCGTGTTGCGCGTGCGATGGATTTCGATGTCCTCGGGCTTGAGTCGCACCGGGCCCTTCGCGCCTGTGCGGATCATGGCGTTGGTGAGCGAGGCGGGAATATCCATCTGCGTGACCGAGTCGCCGAATTCGTACGGCTTCGTGTGCTGCAGCTCGACCGCGCCTTCGCCCACGACGGCGTTCTGGTGCCGGCCCGTGCGCGAGGGCAACAGGTTGTTGAAGATCTGCTCGAGCAGCTTGCCCTGAAACAGCCGGTAAGCCTTGGGGGTGAGTTGAAAGCCGCGTGACGTGCGCTCCAGGCCCTGCTGTTCGGCCATGTCGCGCAGGTAGTCCTGAATTTGCTTCTGCAGCTTGCCGAGCTGCTCCAAGTCGGCCGGCTCCGTGAAGTCGGCAAGCGCTTCCATGTCGATTACGCCAATCTGCGCGGTCTTAGCGGCCTCTTCGAGCTGCTTGATCAGTTCGTCGATCTTTTCGAGCTCTTCCTTGATTTCCAGCGCCTTGGGAATGGTCATCGGCGTGTGGCCCGTGAACGCGTACTTGCCAGCCAACTCATCGACCTGATACTTGTCGCCCAGCCGGTCGGCCAATTTCAACAATTGATCGGCCAAGGTCGACCGCTCGCCGCCAGCGGCATACCAAAGTTGCTCCAGCTCGCGCAGTTGCTCCTCGCGAAAGGCCCGCTCGAACTTGCGACGCAGTGGCTTGGGGGGCTTAATATGCTCGCCCTCCTCGCGATATCGGGCCGCCGCCTCGGCCTGCACGCGCTTCGTTTCGTAGGTCTCGAGAATTTTGCGCTTCAATTCCCTCAGCATGTCCAGCAAGGCTTCGATGGTCGGTCCCAAACCGGCAATCTGGCTGGGATCGAGCCGCACGGCGCGGGCCAACTCCTCTTCGGTCAGCTCGCGCATGCTGCCATAAGCCAGCATGTGCTCGAACGCAGACGAGACCACGTCGGGCGGCGGCTGCGTCGGGCTGGGGAAGTTCTTAGGATCGAACTTCTGGTACGTGTGGATTACGCCGCCGAGGGGTTTGCGAGTGGTCATAGATGATTCAAGATGGAGTGCTGATTTCATCGGTTGGCTCATCTCTGGCCCCTTGGATTAACCGACATGCTTCTTCCCAAGGTACGTCCACGACCTCCCCACGATCTAGCTCTTCTATTCGTCGCCCGATTTCGCGGTCCCAATCTGCCGCGGCTTCCGCGTCGAAGTTGGAATCGAGGCTCTCGATCAAGCGGCCAGCCAACTCCGCTCGATCGTCGTCCGAGAGCTGCAAGGCGTCGGTTCATAGCCGCTGTGCGTTACTCGTCATGGCAAATTAGCCTTATTGAGGAGAATACCATCGTCCGACTCACGTCCCGCGCCCTATTGCGAAGCACTTGCGATGATCGCTAGTGCGCGTCCATCGCGACACAAGCGGCTTGTGAGAGGTCGTGCGAAAACCTGGATTGAGCTATAGTTGATTCTATAGTCATATCGAGCGACGCTCACCTTGTCGCCATCGCCGTATCGGTCGATAATTGAGTATGATGGCATTTTCATTGTAGCGGGAACTGCAGCGATTATGGACGAAACTCCACGTACCATTCGCAAAACCCGGTTGTGCGACCAGGGCGAAGAGCTCGATTGGCTCGATGCCACTCCCGAGGAGCGCATGCGGGCGGTTTGGCCGATTACTCTCGATGCCTGGGCCATGCTGGGCGAAACAACGCTAGGAGACGGTAGTGAACCCCGACTTTTGCGACATGTTGTCCGCGTTGTGCGCGGAAAAAGTTGATTTCATGGTCGTGGGCGCGTGCGAGCTGATAGAGGAGTTCATATGACACAAAAAGACGCCGTCCTCAAGGAAGTACAAGCCATCCCCGAACGGTTTCTTGGCGAGTTGCTCGATTTTATTCAGCAACTCAAATTGAAAGCCGCGATGGACCGTAGTGGAACGGCCCTGGCCAGCGAGCCAATTTTGGCAGTCGATTGGAAACGCCTCGAGGAGGACGAAGCTTGGCGCGATTTGTAAAGGGCGACGTCGTTGTCGTTCCGTTTCCATTCTCAGATTTGACCCAGTCCAAACGGCGGCCTGCGCTTGTGCTAGCTAATCTTGATGGCGACGACGTTATCCTCTGTCAAATTACCAGCCAGTCGATCCGCGACCGATACGCCGTGGCGATCGACAATTCTGACTTCGAGAGTGGCTCTCTCAAGCAGCGAAGTAACATTCGTCCGAATCGACTGTTCACCGCGGATAGTGGAATCATCCTGTATCGCGCGGGTCGGCTGTCGACCGATCAGTTTGATATTGCGATCGACGCGATCGTCGCAATCCTGAAAACTTGAGCAACGAAACAGCAAACCAAGTCACGGCGCGATGCACGAACGAATGTCAAACCCTCGCCCATCACGAAATCTCATACATAATCCGCCCGCGCTGCTGCGAGCGCGAGATGCGGTCGGTCGCGTAGAGCCCGGCCAGCACGAATTCGACGCACGAGGCCCGCACGGCCGGATCGCTCGATGCGTTCACCTCGAAGGCCTTTTCCCACGCCGGCGGTACGCGCTTCAACCGTTCGGCATAGACGCTCGAAGGCAGCATGTCGCCCACTTCGATCTTTACGCCTTGGCCAAAAATTTGACCGATCTGGTCCAGGCCGTGGCGGTCGACGTACTCCTCGAAGACCGCGCGGATGGCCTCCGCCACAATGGCATCCAGCGCTTGCCGCTCCGTTAATTGATGGCTGCCCATCATGTCCAGCTCGAGTTTGCCCAGCGATGACGAATAGATGTGCCCTAGGTCGCTGATCCGCGGCACGGCCGGCCGCTCGCCCAACTTCGCTCCGCGCTGGCGGGCGCTGGCGATCATCGTGCGGTAGTTGGCAATCGAGAACCGCGCGCTCACGCCCGATTGATGATCGATGAACTTGCTCTTCCTCGCGGCGATGCTCACTTCCTCGATAATCTGTCGCATGAAGTAGGGCACGACCACGGGAAGCTGCCCGTCCAGCTCGATGCCGGCTTCCTGCTCCATGATCTGGATGCCCAGCTCGCGCTCCAGCGGGTAGTGCGTGTGGATGACCGATCCGATGCGGTCCTTCAACTGCGGAATCACCTTCCCGCTGCGGTTGTACGTGGCCGGGTTGGCCGAAAAAAGGATCAGCACGTCGATGTCGAACTTGATCGGGAAGCCGCGGATCTGCACGTCGCGCTCTTCCAGAATGTTGAACAGGCCGACTTGGACCAGCTCGTCTAACTCGGGCAGCTCATTCATGGCAAAAATGCCGCGGTGCATCCGCGGGATCAGACCGAAGTGCAGCGCTTCCTCGGTCGACATGCTGGCGCCGCCGGCCAGTTTGGCCGGATCGATCTCGCCGATGATGTCGGCGAATTTGGTGCCCGGCGAAAGTCGTTCGGCGTAGCGATCCGCGCGCGGCCACCAAGCGATGGGCACCTGGTCCTCGGGCGTTTCGGCCAGGAACCGCTTGCATACGCCGGTGATGGGCCGGTAAGGGTCGTCGTGCAGTGGGGCTTCGGGTAAGTCAATGTAGGGGATTTCCTCGTCCAGAAAGCGAACGAGCGACCGCATCAGCCGGCTCTTCGCCTGCCCCTTTTCTCCCAAGAACAGCATGTCGTGCTGAGCGATCAGGGCCAGGTTGATCTCGGGAATAACCGTGTTTTCGTAACCGATGATGCCGGGAAACAGCTCCTCGTCGGAAATCAGCAGGTTGATGAAATTATCGTAAATTTCTCGTTTCACGGTCTTAGAGACCCAACCGCTCTCGCGCAACTCGCGCAGGTTCGCGGGTTTCACCATCGATGTCGCCATGTGCGAGTGGACCTCTACTGTGCGTATTCATGGACAGCCGACTTGCGTGGCCTGCCACGATTATAGCGCCAAACCGCGCAAGGCCAAGCGATGCGGCGACGTTCAATGGCGAGCGGGGCGGCGTAAGCCCCCCGGTTTCATTGCGTCACATCGAATTGCCGCTCTCACAACTCTCGCGTCACCCATCGGCGTATGCCGACGGCTCGCCACGCCGCGCGCTTCCACTCAGCCCCGGCTGGCCTTAAAGAGATTGAGCGTCAAATGTGCCTGCCCTTGATGGTGTCCTTCGTGCCACGCGATCACGTGCAGCACGGTGAGCAGGGGCCAGCCGCGCTGGGCCAAGGCCGGGGGGATTTCGCCCAATTGATCGTCGCTAAACTCCGCAAGCGTCGCCAGCAAATGCTCGCGAGATTGCTCCAAGATGCTCCAAGATGCTCCGGATTGTGTCGACCGACGGCACGTCGTCGTCGGGTGTGCTGCCGCCGCGGAAGCGGGGCCACAATTCGGGCCATGCCCCCTGCTTGTGTGGGGCCAGTCGCTCCGTGGCGAAAATTTCCTCGGTGACACCAATGTGCGTCAATTGCCAACCGATGTGGGCCCGGCCCGGACCTGGCCGCCACGCCAGCACGGCCCGTGGATCGGGCTCTTTCGCGATAGAATCCAACGTGGCCAGCGTGCGATTACGATTCCACGCGTAGGTTTCGACGATCGTGGCAATTTTGCTCATGGACGTAGATCCCTCAAATGGTTTCGCACGCGCGAATTTTATTGTGGCAGGAGAGCATACAAGTCTTAAGCTTATCCGCACCGACCGCGGCGACAAGTAGCACGCTCGCCACGACGTCGCTATGCTGGTGCGATCGACGCTTCCAATCCACGCACCCCGATACCGCACTTCCGCGAGGTCAACTGATATGAAGGCCAACTGTCTTGTCGCTGCTGTCCCTTTGGCGATTGCGTTGTTCGCCGCAACGTCGCTCTCCCGCGCCGCGGAGCCCAAAGACGGCGTGCCGCTGTTCGACAGCAAGTCGTTTGCCGGTTGGGAAGGAAACTTGAAACACTTTCGCATCGAGGACGGCGCGATCGTGGGCGGCACGCTCAAGGAGAAGATACCCCGCAACGAGTTTCTCTGCACCGAAAAGGAATACGGCGACTTCGAGCTGCAGCTGAAGTTCAAGGTGCTTGGTAAGGGGGCCAATGCGGGCGTGCAGTTGCGCAGCCAGCGGATTCCCAATCATCACGAAGTGAAGGGCTACCAGGCCGACTTGGGCGACGGCTGGTGGGGTAGCCTGTACGACGAAGCCCGCCGCAACAAGATTCTGGCCCAGGCCGACGCCAAGCTCGTCGACAAAGTGCTCAAACGCGATGACTGGAACGATTACCGCATCCGTTGCGAAGGCAAGCACATCCAGCTTTGGATCAACGGCCAAAAAACGGTCGACTACGTCGAGGAGGACGATTCGATCCCACGGAAGGGCGTCATCGGGGTGCAAATCCACGGCGGCCCGCCGAGCGAAGCCTGGTACAAGGACGTGACCATTAAGGAATTGCCGAAGTCAGAATGATGAAGGCGGAAGTTACAAGACCGATTCGGCGTTGTCGCGCCGCTTTGCCATCAATTCCTACTTCCACATTCTGCATTCATCCATCTGAATTGAGTCCATGCCTCCCTCGTTTCTCTACTTCGACCTGGGCAACGTCCTGCTCCATTTCAGCCACGAGCAGGGTTTTCGACAGATGGCCGAAGTCGCCGGCATCGAGGTTGCGCAGGTCCGCGCGGCGATCGCCGACATCGATCTCGTGGCCCGTTACGAACGCGGCGAGATTGCCAGCTACGAATACTACGAGATCTTTTGCGAGCGCACCGGAACGCGGCCCGATTACGACGCCTTAGCCGACGCGGCGGGCGCGATCTTTACCGTGAATTGGCCCATGAAGACAGTCGTCGCGAATCTGGCCGCGGCAGGCCACCGGCTGGGCATCTTGTCAAACACGTGTGAGATCCACTGGAGTTACCTATCGGACGGGCGGTACTCGACGATCCCCGATCTGTTCGAGGTGGCCGTGCAGAGCAATCTCGTCGGCGCCATCAAGCCCGAGCCCAAGATCTACCAGGCCGCGGCCGAACGGGCGGGCGTCGCCCCCAGCGAGATCTTCTTCACCGACGACATCCCGGGCCACATCGCGGCAGCCCGAGTGGCCGGCTTCGACGCGGTGCAGTACACGACCACGTCGGCTTTGGTGACGGAATTGCGCAAGCGGGGCGTGCGGTTCAATTATTGAGCGGACATGCACTGGCATTGTAGGGTGGGACGAGCAACGCGAGTCCCACGTGAAGTTAGCCATCCGTGGGACTCGCGTTGCTCGTCCCACCCTACGTTTTACGCGATCAACTACTCCCACTCCGCGCCGGGCACATCGTGCGGCGGTTCACCTCCGCCCCATTCTGCGTCGTATTCGCCGGCCTGGACAAATCGATGGAACGACGACCAAGGCCAATCCGCAACGCGCTTGACGAGGCCATGTTTGCGCGGGTTCCAATGCGCGTAATCCACGCACCGCTTCAAATCGTCCTCGTCGCGGCAGGTGTGTTCCCAAAATCGCCGCTGCCAGATGCCACGCTCTCCCTGATGCAATCTCGACCGACTCGGAATAATCTCCTCGCCCCCCGAGGCCAAGTAGTCGCGTGTAAAGGCCTCCTAGATGCGCCTCCAGCGCGTCGAGTAGCGAGCATCGCCCGCCGGCAATGTCCACACAACGTGCAAATGGTCGGGCAATAGGACGAAGGCGATGATTTCAAACGCCCATTTGGCTCGAATGCGGTCGATGGCCGTTCGCAGACAGCGTCGCGACAAGTCGTCGGTGAGAAATGGACGTCGCTTGTACGCCACGACTGTGAAGAAGTACGTTCCACCCGGAACATAGCAACGTCGGTACCAACTCACAGGTGGCCCCTTTCTAGATATAAGGCTGCCGCGTGGGACTCGCGGTGCTCGTCCCACCCTACTTTGATTTTTCATCAAACCGAAGCCGATTCCCAAACGGATCGATCACCTCCATGCACGTCGATCCCCAGGGAGCCTTCTCGATGCCCGGCCGCAGGTAGCCGTAGTTTTTGCTCGTAATCTCGCGATGGAAGTCGACCACGCCGGTCGTCGAGACGTAGACCGTCGAGCCGGGGCAGCAATCGCCGTAATGCTCGCTGAGGTGCAGCGTGAGATTGCCTCGCGTGACCTGCATGTACACCGGCGCGACGCCCTCGAACTGATGCTTCCAATCGACCTTGAAGCCCAGGAAATCGACGTAGAACTCCTTGGCCTTTTCGACCGAGAAGATTCGCAGGATGGGAATCGTCTGTTGAAAGATTTCGCCGGGCATGTGCGGATCCTCCGACTCGTGCGGGCGTCACGTCGCGCGCATGCGACGTGACGCACTCGCCGTTGGCTCGCGGCTAAACGGGGTAGTACGCGGGCCCATGGGCGCTGGATGAACAAACCTCACTCGCGACGTCCTACATTCGCGTCGCGCGTTGCATTCCCTGACCCCTGTCCCCTGAATCCTGGCCCCGCCCCCCTCACACATACATATTGATCAGATTCTCGAGCATCTCTTGCCGGCCACTCTGATTCGGCGTGGCTTCGCCTTTGCCCAGCATGTACTTTTCGAGGGATGCGAAGCTGGCCTTGCCCGACTCGATCTCCGCCCCCACGCCCGAGTCCCAACTGCCGTAGCGCGATTTCAGCAGCTTTTCGAGCTGTCCGTCGGCGCGGATGGCGGCGGCGATCTTCAAGCCCCGCGCAAAGGCGTCCATGCCGCCGATGTGTGCGTGAAAGAGATCCACCGGCTCGAAGCTCTCGCGGCGCACCTTGGCGTCGAAGTTCAATCCGCCGCTGGTGAAGCCGCCGTACTTGAGCAGCACGAGCATGATCTGCGTCGTGAGATAAATGTCGGTGGGGAACTGGTCGGTGTCCCAGCCCAGCATTAGGTCTCCGTAGTTGGCGTCGATCGAGCCCAAAAAACCCTGCATCGCCGCGTATTCCAGCTCGTGGTGCATCGAGTGGCCGGCCAGCGTGGCATGGTTGGCCTCGATGTTCATCTTGATGTGCTTTTCCAAACCGTTCGCGCGAAGAAAATTGATGCAGGCCGCGGAATCGAAATCGTACTGGTGCTTGGTGGGCTCCTTGGGCTTGGGCTCGAAGTAGAACTGGCCCGTGAACCCGATCTGCTTGGCGTGGTCGACGGCCATGTGCATGAAGGCGGCCAGGTGGTCGACCTCGCGCTTCATGTCGGTGTTCCACAGGTTCTGGTAGCCCTCGCGGCCACCCCAGAACGTGTAGCCCTCGCCGCCCAGTTCCTTGGTGACTTCCAGGGCCTTCTTCACCTGCGCCGCGGCATAGGCAAAAGCGTCGGCATTGCAGCTTGTGGCCGCGCCGTGCATGTAGCGGGGATTGCTGAACAGGTTGGCCGTACCCCAGAGCAGCTTGATGCCGGTCCGCTGCTGTTCCTCTTTGAGCGCCTTGGCCACGGCGTCGAGGTTCTTATTGCTCTCGGCCAGCGTTGCGCCCTCGGGCGCCACGTCGCGATCGTGAAAGCAATAATACGGAGCGCCCAGCTTCTCGATGAACTCGAAAGCCACACGCACGCGGTTGACCGCGTTCTCGACGTTGTCGACCGGACCTTCCCAAGGTCGCACCATCGTGCCGGGGCCAAACGGGTCGCTGCCCGCGCCGCGGAACGTGTGCCAATAAGCCACGCTGAAACGAAAATGGTCCTGCATCGACTTGCCTTCCACGATCGCCTTGGCGTCGTAGTGGTGGAAGGCCAGGGGGTTCTTTGTTTGCGGACCTTCGTACTTGATTTTGGAAATCTCTGGGAATGCGGGCATGTTTGCGCCTTCTACCGCTGGGGATAAATGTTGTGAAAAAAATCGTAATCCGCCACGGATTGAACCCAGCGCGGGCTACGCCCGGGCAACCCAAATGGTCGGTGGATTGTGCATCGATTGCTACTTTTCCCTAGCCCAGGCATTCATGCCTGGGTTTTCGTTGGCCCTGAAAGTCGTCGTCCGCC
>Ga0163144_10005030_pt1 | contig 29486 bp, 23 predicted proteins | sample OliLak19BULKMAT1_FD_123175 | JGI IMG/M metagenome (GOLD analysis project Ga0163144, IMG submission 123175) | Freshwater microbial mat bacterial communities from Lake Vanda, McMurdo Dry Valleys, Antarctica - Oligotrophic Lake LV.19.BULKMAT1 | ecosystem: Environmental > Aquatic > Freshwater >...
CGTGGAGAACCACGGCGGTTGGTCGAGCAACGGGGCGTGGCTGGCGGCGGTGATGCGTCGGGTGGGGCATCCGCGCTGCGGAACGTTGCCCGACTTTGGGAATTTCCAGAACGCCGAGGGTGGCCCGTATGACCGTTATCAGGGCACGCAAGACCTCATGCCCTTCGCCAAGGCGGTGAGCGCGAAGTCACACGAGTTCGATGCGGCCGGGAACGAGGTGCGGAGCGATTACCGCCGCCTGATGAAGATTGTTCTGGATGCGGGGTATCGCGGGTATGTTGGTGTGGAATACGAGGGCGACAAGCACAGCGAAGGTGAAGGCGTGAAGTTGACGAAGGGGCTGCTCGAACGCGTGAGGACCGAACTGGTCTGATGCGGCCTGCGGCGGTGAACGCCGCGTGTCACCCGAACGCCTTCTTGTAATCGGCGAGGAAGCGGTCGAGGCCGATGTCGGTGAGCGGGTGCTTCATGCAGTCCTGGATGACCTTGAGCGGGCAGGTCGCGACGTCGGCCCCCGCCAGGGCGCAGTGCAGCAGGTGGTTGCTGTGCCGTACGGAGGCCGCGAGGATTTTGGTGCCGAAGGCGTAGTTGTCGTAGACGGTCTTGATCTGGCGGATGAGTTCCATGCCGTCTTCGCCGCAATCATCGAGTCGGCCGATGAAGGGGCTGACGAGGTAGGCACCGGCCTTCGCGACCATCAACGCCTGGAGTGTCTGGAAACAGAGAGTCATGTTGGTCTTGATGCCCTCATCGCTCATGGCTTTGCAGGCCTTCAATCCGGGGAGCGTCACCGGCAACTTGACGACGATGTTGGGGGCGATCTTGGCGCGGTCACGGCCTTCGCGCATCATCGCCTCGAAATCGATGCTGATGACCTCGGCCGAGACGGGGCCTTTGACCAATTCGCAGATGTCGGCCAGCCGCTTCCCGTAATCGACGCCCTCCTTGGCGATGAGGGTGGGGTTGGTGGTCACGCCGTCCAGAATGCCCATGTCGAGGGCCTGACGGATTTCATCAAGATTCGCCGTGTCAACGTAGATTTCCATGCCGTGATGCGTCCTTCTTTTTGGGGGGAAGGGCGACTGTAGTGTCGGGCTCGGTGGAAGGCCGCTATTCGCCAGTGCTTGTGCGGAAGGTCCGCCCCTTGCGGCGGCGCTATAGAGCGATGGCCGGAGCGCGGAAAGCAAGTGTCCAATAGTTCAGAGAACGTCCCGGCCGATTGAAAACCTGGGGGGAGGCGAACCTACACTCGGCCAACCACAGGGAGCACCGAATATGGCCGTTACCGCAGCCGCCGAAGCCGCGTTCGCAAAGGGTCTTGAGGGCGTGATCGGCGGGCAGACCGCCGTCTGTTCCATCGAGCAGGACAAGCTCATTTACCGCGGCTACGAGATTCACGATCTGGCCGAGCACGCGACGTTCGAGGAGGTCTCGTTCCTCCTGCTGGAGGGACATAAGCCCTCGCGTGACGAACTGCTCCGCTTCAAGGCCGAGATCATTGCGGAGCGGCCGATTCCGGCGGCGGTGGTGACGTTCCTTGAATCCGCTGCGGGTTGGCTGGCCTCGGGACGGGCGGTGCCGATGGATGTGCTGCGGACGGCGGTTTCGATTCTGGGGCATGCGGACCCCGACTGCCAGAACAATGGCAAAGACGCCAACCTGCGGAAGGCGAAACGGCTGCTCGCCAAGATTCCGACGATTGTCGGCCACATGCAGAACCTGATCGACGGACGCGGGTATGTGGGGCGTGAATGGGGCGGCGATCCGACGCTCTCGCACGCGGCCAACCTGCTCTACATGATGACGGGGCAACAACCGACGGTCGACGAGGCCCGTGTGATGGACGTGAGTCTTATTCTGTATGCCGAGCACGAGTTTAACGCCAGCACCTTCACGACCCGGGTCATCGCGGGCACGCTTTCCGACATGCACGGGGCGGTGGCGGGCGGGATTGCAGCGCTCAAGGGACCGTTGCACGGCGGGGCGAACGAGATGGCGATGGAGATGCTCAAGGAGATCTTCAAGGACGTGGGTGATGCCGGCATCGGCACCGACAAGGTCGATGAATGGATGGAGAAAGCCTTCGCCTCCAAGCGCAAACTCATGGGCTTCGGGCATCGCGTCTACAAGAACGGGGACCATCGGGCGGGGATTCTGCACAAACTCGGCAAGGCGAACGCCAAGCACAAGTCGGGGCAGTTCGGCGGGCTCGCGGCGACGCGCTGGTTTGACCTGGGCGAGCAGGTGCAGAGGATCATGCTCACCAAGAAGAACATTCACCCGAATGTCGATTTTCCGTGTGGGATGACGTACTTCACGATGAACATCCCGGTGCCGCAGTACACACCGATCTTTGTCGCCAGCCGGATCACGGGATGGACGGCCCACATCATGGAACAGCACGCGGATAACCGGTTGATCCGGCCGTTGAGCATCTATACGGGGCCAGCGGAACACAAGTGGATTGGGTGAGGGCAGAGGCCCGATCGTTTGCTGGGTTGACCACCGCACCGCTCGCCTCACGCCCGACGGGCCCATTGCTCGGGCGTTCGGCGGCGGAGGATTTCGGCTTCGCTGCCCCGGGCGGCCCGGAGCATGGCGGCGGGCACCACTACGGCGGTGGCGTACCAGACGGTAACGGCGGGGAGTGAGTATCGGCCCTGGTGGAAGAGCATGAGAACGTGGACGCCGACGAGCGCTGCGGAGGCGAGCAGGACCAGCACGAAGGGCCAATCGCGGCGGTAGATCGCGAGGATTCCGGCCCCGATGGCGAGCCCGCAGAGGGGTAACTGAGGGAAGCCGCGGGGGTGATTGAGCCCCCACCAACGGTAGAACGTCCGCATCCAGCCGCCGCGGGCCGACATGGACATGGCGCGGACGTCGACGCCCCGGACGTTGGAGTCGAAGTGGAGGTTGGAGCCCGAGCGACCGAAGTCGGCGATGTCGCAGGAGACCATGTAACTGAACCAGGTGATCTGGCTGTCGAGGATAAACCCGTCGATCGGGAAATAGTTCATCTGCCAGAGGAATGAGTATGGCAGACGGGCGAGATAGGCGACGGGATCGGACTGGATGCTATCGATCGCCCACTTGGTGGTGAGTTTGGGCATCCGATATTGCTGTTCGATGGTGTCTGCCGGGGTGGCGAGGAAGGTCCACATTTCCGCCGAGGCCCCGCGGTGCCTAGCGACCGGCGCGTAGCGACGGGCGACGTCCGGGGGGAGCGGGTAGGTGCGGTCGAGGAGGTCTTGCTGGACGAGCGAAACCCAGAGGGTTGAAGCGGCCCCCGCCGAGAAGCCCTTGATGCCGCGTTCACGGTTGAAGGCGAGCCAAGGCAAGACGGTGAGGGAGAACGCGAGGATTGCAACGGCGACGATGCCGACTCGGTGTGGGATGCGGAGGGCGGGGCGGCTGGCCAGGGCGAGGACGGTAAACGGGGCGACGACGATGAATGCGGGGCGGACGAGGTTGGCGAAGGCGAGGACACAGCCGAGGGCGGCGGCGGTGACAAGGAGGCGGCGGGTGTCGGCGAGCGCGAGTGAGACGATGAGGACAAAGAGGAACATGCTGACCGACTCGGTCTGCATGACGCTTCCGAACAGGAGAAGAGTGGGATCAATCGCCACCAGCAGGCCCGGGACAATCGCGAAGGCGGGCGGCACCCAACGGGCGGCGAGGCGGGTGATAAGAACGGCCATGAGGGCGCCGAGGGCGTGCTGAACGATCATGACGGCCTCGCCCGACTGGCCCATGAGCCAGAAGCAGAGGGCGAGGATCGCGGGGTATCCGGGCGTGCGGAACGGGCTGATGAAGATCGGTTGGAGTTTCCAGGTGGTTTCGGCGGAGACGAGGTAGTCGATGCCGTCGTTCTCGACCACGAGTGAGGTGCCGCCGAGCGCGAGGACGCGGACGACCACGGCGACCAACAGGACGATCAGGCATGCCCGGGCGAGCGAGATTCCCCGGCGTTGCGGGTGGGCGTGGTCCAAACGTACCGCATCAACCGACGCCATCTGAACGATCTCCGAAAACGGCTGAAGGGGCCGGGGAACTCGTTTCTTACCGCATGCGGTGAGAGTTGACGAGGTCGCCGATGAGCCCCAGGCCAAGAAAATTGACGCCGGCAGTGAACAACGCGACGGTGAGAACGTCGGGCACGACGCCGGCGACGACTTTGACGACGATGGCCGTGAGGATCGCGGCCGCGATGAGGAGCACACCGAAGGTGCCGAAAACCTGGAGCGGCCGGTAGAACATGATGGTACGAACGATGAGAAAGAAGAACCGGCTGGTGTCGCGGATGGGGCGGATGGAACTTTTCCCGACGCGGTGGTGGTAATTGATGGGGATGTACTTGACGTTGAGGCGGTTGACGTGCGAGGCGATGGTGATGGTGGTCGTGAAGCTGAAGCCGTTGGGGAGCATCCACCAGACGCTCTTGACGTGGCGGATCCAGACGGCCCGGAGGCCGGAATTGACGTCCTTGATGTCGGCCCGCGCGAGCCAGCGGGCGTAGCGGAGCAGGAGCCACTTGACGGGGCGGCGGACGGGCGGGATGTTGACGTTCGGGCCGGTCCGGGCCCCCACCACCATGTCGCAGCGTTCGAGTTCGGTGACCAACTCGGCGATGCGTTCGTTGGGGTAGGTTCCGTCGGCGTCGGTGATGACGATGCGGTCGAAACGGGCTTCGGAGATTCCGACTTTGAGGGTTGCGCCGTAGCCGCGATTGAAGGGGTTGTGGATCACGCGGAGGCTGGGGATGACGCGGGCGAGGGCATCCAGGATGTCGCCGGTTGAGTCCTGGCTGCCGTCGTTGACGGCGATGATTTCACTCGGCAGGTTCACGGCTGCGAGCGATTCGGAAACGGCCTCGATGGTGTGCTCGATCGCGCCCTGCTCATCGAAGCACGGGATGACGACGGACACACCGGATTCGGAGCGGTGCGGGGGATAGTTCATTGCGGTGCCGCCGAGGCGATGGGGGCAACGGGGCTGTGGTGCGGAGGGCACGAGGGCGTGGCCATGGCGTCGGTGTGCAGCCCGGGGCCGTGTCCGCTGCCGCGGAAGTAGGTGCGCCGCCAGACTCTCAGGCCGTTCTCGATGGGGAGGGAGGCGGCGTCGGCGAACTGCCAGCGGCAGAGGACGGACTCCTGATAGACGTTGCTGTTGGCGACGTAGATGCTCGTGGCATCGGACCCGACAGCGAGGCGGGCGAACACGAGGTCGCGCGGCAGGCGGTCCTCGACGACAACGCGACCGGAGCCGAAGCGGATGGTGCGTTCGACTTCGTACGGGGTGTGGGGCTTACCGGTGATCAGGATTTTCTGGAGGGCACTCCGAACGAGGTTCGCGTTGAATCTTCCGAGGGTGATCATCCCGATGCGGAACACAATGCTGGTGAACGGGGTGGGCAGCGTGTGCTTGCGCCGGCTCAGATGGGCCTTGACGGAGAAGACAGGGGCGGAGGGCTGGTCGAGCGATTCGACGGGCGCGGCGTGGTTGTCGACCAGGTGGGAGACCACGACGGCGCCGCCGGCGAGTTGGCCGATGATCCCGGTATCCGACGCAATCGGGCCTTGACGGTCGAAGACCTTGATGACGCCGCCTTTGCTGAGGTTGGCGACAACGTGGAGGCCGTCGGCGGCGTCGCCACCAAAGTGCACGGCGATCTTCGCCGCGGGCATCCACAGCGTCTTGGCATCGCGGCGGTCTTCCTCGATCGGGCCCGGGCGGACGGAGACGTAGTCGTCGTGGGCCTGCAGGAAGTCGTAGACGTAGTGCGCGGTCATGCGGTCGTCGTCGTTGATGTAGCGCTTCCCGTTGCGGCTGCCGGCCAGGAACGCGTCGGCGATCTGACCTGCCTTTTCGGTATGGGGCGCCATCAGTTCGAAGCCGTGCGGGTAGAAGTGAAAGGTGTTGCGGCTGCCGTATTCGCCGCCGTAGGAACCGTCGGCGTGCATGAAGTTCCACGCGAAGTCGACGGCCTTGCGGAGAGGCCCGACGAGGGAGGTGTCCTTGCGCTTCTTCATCAACTTGCCGAGGAAGTCGATGGTGCAGGTGTGATAGCCGGGGTCCGCGCCTTCATATTCCTGGAACCAGCCTTCACTCAAGTTCTGCCACGAGAGCGTGAGCTCGGTGCGGTCGTCGGCCACCTTTTTGTGGGCGGGGTTCCCGGTGATTTCGTAGACGGTGTAGGCCGCGAGCGCGGCGAGCGCCTGGTGGTTGCTGAGACGGCCGGTTTCGTTCTCCATCTCCAGGTGTTTCACGCGCTTGGAGAAGCACTCGACGACCTCGGCGTCGCGCATTCCCAGGAGTTGGTAGGACTCGGCGGCGGCGTAGAGGCTGAAGACGAGGGCACCCATGGCACGCTCGAAGGGGAAATAGTCGTCGGTGGTCCCGTCCTTGTGCGAACTCCGGGGGATAAAGCGGACGGCGGCCTCGGCCAACTCGCGGATGCGTTCGACGCCGAAATAGCGATTGCCGGGGTACTGCCTGGAAGCGACCAAGGCAAGAACGAGGACAAACTCCTGCGACATGCCGCAGGGAAAATCCATCGTGCGGTAGTGCCAGAAGGCGCGGTCGAAGCAGCCGTAGGTGCGGCTGAAGGGGTTGCGATCGATGAGGTGGAGCAGACGCGGGACGTACGGAAGCGCGAGGGCGGCGTAGACGTCACGCGGGGTTTGCGTCGGCACTTGGGGAGAATGCTCCGCACCGTCGTCGCGTCGGCGGGCTTGCGTCATCAACCTCGCACCGGGCCGGAAACGGGCTTGCGGGCCACGAAAATCTGGTTAACCATCATCAGATTCACGACCGGGATGCGGGCCAGCACGCGGTCGATGGCGAGCGCCAGGTCGGTTGATACGGGGACGCGGGCGTAGGGGAGCACGCCGATCGGGGCCGACATAAACCGCTCGTACGCCACCGGCTCGAAGCCGGCCTCGCGCATCAAGGTCTCGAAGCGCCGCCGGTTAAACTCGGTTTCGTGATGTTCGGATTTATGCAACCCGATGGCACCCGAGACGCGGTCCCACACACCGGAAGGACACGTCGCGATCAACAAACCGCCGGGTTTCAGAGAGTCCCGAGCTCGGGAGGCGAGTTCGGCCGGCCTCTCGATATGCTCGAATACCGCGAGGGCGGTCACCAGATCGAACGCGCCGGGCGGCACCAGCGGGTGTGACTTTGTGACGTCTCCTTGAACGAGCCGGCACCCGCGTGGCATTTCCGGAGCCCCGCCGATCAACTCGTTTGCCCATTCGATACCGATGCTCGACACGGCGCCGAGCAGACGATGGGTTTCGAGCATCGCCCGACCATCCGCCGCACCGAAATCGACGATCGACGGCGGCGTTGGACTTGCCGCGAACGTCCGGAACATGCGTGCGGCGATCGCGGCCCGGCACTTGAAGCGGAACGCGAGATGGGGCTTGCGGGTACGGTCACGGGCGTAATCGGCGGCCATCACGCCGCGGGGGACGTTCGAGGAAGAAGGGGAGATGTTGACCGCGATAGGGGTGCTCATTGACGTTGACGCCGGAATCATTTTCAAGCCGACGAGACGCGTTGAAAGACCCGGAGCGGGGGCGTCGTGCCGACTTCGTTGGGGGGAAGCCTAGCGTCTTAGAAACCGAGTTTCACACCATCTGAATCAACCGACAGGGTTTCGTTCGTACTCGCGTTCTATGGCGGAGACGAAGTGGGCGAATCGGGGTAGACAGGCGGCGAGGCGGACTGTCTGGCCATCGGGCACGGCCCACGCGCCGGAAGTAACGCGGTGAAGGGCTTCGCGAAGGGAAGCGGGGTCGCCCGCTGGGAACAGGAGGCCGTTGACGCCCGCCGCGATCATGGACCGAGGACCGCCGAGGTCTGACGCGATGACGGGAACGCCCGCGTGGAAGGCTTCCATCACGACGAGGGGCGAGTTGTCGTAGCAGATCTGGGGGTACAGCACGATGTCGGCGTGGTCGAAGATGTGCGGGAGATCACGAACGTCATAGGGACCGCCGATCTCCACGTGGCCGAGCGACCGCAACTTCGATTCGACTTCGCGGGGCAGCCACGCCGTTCGGGTGCGGATGCGGCACCGCTCGAGCGGCGCGGGCAGAAGCAGCGCATCGGCCAGGATTTGGAGGCCTTTGTGGGTGTCGCCGCTGCCGAGGAAAACGATGTCCAGAGGGCGTCCGCTGTCGGGCCGCCATGGCGGTCGGCTTCGGGGATGGTCGGCTAAGGCATCGAAATGCGGTTGGCCGAGGGGGATGTGGGAAACCTTTTCGTGGGGTATCCCGAACGCGAGGGCGACGTCGCGCATCCATCGGCTGGGCACGAGAACGCGATGGGCGGACGAGATCGCGGCGAGCGCGCTCCGGCGGCGTTCGCCGAACGTGTTGAGAACCACGAGTTTGGCGTTGGCCGCCAGCAACCGATCATCGGCACCGGCGTAATCTGCGGGCTGTTCGAGCGGTATCGGGCGCGGGGCCGGGGGCGTGCGGGTCAACCTGCGGATGACGGCTTTGAACCTGACGGGGTCGGGCTTGGGAACCGTGGCGACCTGAAAAAGCCGTTCGCCCAGGCGCCGCCCCGAGGCGGCCAGCCGCGTGCGCGTGAATGAAGGGGGACGGGTGCAGGACTCACACTTGCGGCCGCCCTCATAGTCGATGCAGGGCTCGGCGTGGCGGTAGAAAAGATCGACCTGGGGGCAGATAAACCAGTGATTGTGCAGGGTCGCGACGAGTCGGCGACCGCTCGCGAGGATCGCCCCCATGACGTCGTGAGTGAAGCCTTCCAACGATTGAACGTGAACGACATCGGCGGCGACGGAGTCGAGCCAGCGCAGGACGAGCGACACCAGTTCCGGGCTGGCGCACTCGTCCGATGGGCGGCCGAACGAGAAGTAGGCGGGGGCGACGATGGGGCTGTTGAAGACCTCGTCACACCGGACGCCGCGCCAAACGCCCAGGCCGCCGATCCGCATGTGCGTTTTGAAGCTGAAGGCGGTGCCGGATCGCAGAAACGAGACGCGGTGGCCGCGGCTGGCCAGCCCGGCGGCGAGTTCGCCGGCGTTGAGATTGTAACCGGAGCCTTCGGCGGCCCCGAGAGCGGGCATGGCCCACCCGAGCATGGCGATCGACATTGGAGACGTCAAAGCGGGTGACCCCGATCGTGCACGTTTCGGGCCTGGCTCGTGGGCGGAACGCGGAGCGAGCGCAGACGCGAACGCGTCCGCGGCCAAGATACCAGAAACGCGGCCCGGGCGGAGTAGGCGTCGGCTTCCACCACCGCGGTGTCGAAGGCTGCGGAGTCTATGTGGACGTTAAAGCGGCCGGGGAGAAGGGGCATATCACCGGCGTTGCCGAAGACCATGACGGCGGCGATCCGCTTGAAAGTGAGGGCGATCTGGCGGCGGAACTTCGATTGGAACTTGGCGGAATAGAGGAGTTGTACATAAGCTTCACTCGCCACGGCTCCGCCTACGCGTACTGGGCTTCCACCGCAGACACGTATTCTCCAAATCGCGGCAGCCCGGCCGATCTTCTCACGTCCTCCGCCCCCGGCAGCGGCCACCCGCCCGCGAGCACACGTTCCAACGCTGCGCGGCACGCTCCTGCATCGCCCGCCGCGAACAGAAGCCCGTTCACCCCGTGCGTGAGCAGCGACCGCGGACCACCCAGTTCCGAGGCGATCACCGGCACCCCCGCGTGCAGTGCCTCCATGACCACCAGCGGGGAGTTGTCGTAGCAAATCTGCGGATACATCACGACGTCCGTTTGCGCGAGAATCTCGGGAAGTCCGTCAATCGTGTAGCCCTTTCCGATCTCGACCCCCGGGATGGGAGAGAGTCGCTGGCTCAGAGGATGCGGCAGCCAGACCGTCCTCGTGCGAATGCGAACGTCCCCGAGCGGCCCGAGATCCAAGGCCGCCGCCAGCACCTGCAAGCCTTTGTGCTCATCGGCGCTCCCGAGAAAAAGCACATCAAGCGGACGGCCGCATCCGGGCCGCCACAGCGGCCTCTCCCTGCGGGTGTTGGCGAGCACATCAAAGTGCGGCTGACCCAGCGGCACATGCACCACCTTTGCGGGTTCAAGGCCAAACGATACCGCCACTTCCCGCATCCACCGGCTCGGCGTCAGCACCCGGTGTGCGCAAGCAACGGCTGCGAGCGCACTTTTCCTTCGCTCCCCATACGCGTTGAGAACCACAAGTTTGCTGTTCGCCGCAAGCAGGCGGTCATCCGCACCCGCGATCCGCGCCTCACGCCCCAGTGCAAACGGCTCCGGGGTGGCCGGTGGTTTCGTCGCCCACCGCAGGGCCGCCTTCAGCCCGGCCGGATCGGGCGTTGGCACGGTCCACGCCTGAAACATCCGCTCGCTCACACGTCGTCCCGCCGCCGCCCAACGGGTTCGGATGAGTGACGGCGGCCGAGTACAGCGTTCGCACTTCCGGCCCCCATCATAATCGGTGCACGGCTCGGCGTGGCGATAGAACAGATCCACCTGCGGGCACACAAAGTAGTGGTTGTGCAACGTGACCACCAGCCGCCGGCCGCTCGCTGCAATTGCCCCCAGCACATCGTGGGTAAACCCTTCCACCGAGTGAACATGCACCACCTCGGCCCGCACACCGTCCAACCACCCCATCACCGCCGCTACGAGTTCCGGGCTCTCTCGCTCCCGCCGGGGGTGCCCAAACGAGTAGTATGCTGGCGCCGCCACTGGGCTGTTCAGCACCTCATCGCAAGTTACCCCTCGCCAGACTCCCGCCGGACATATCCGCAGTTTTCGTTTGAAGCTGAACGCCACGCCCGACCGCAGAAACGACACCCGGTGCCCGCGCTCCACAAGCCCCGCCGCGAGTTCGCCCGTGTTGAGGTTGTACCCCGACCCCTCCCGCGCCCCCAGCGCGGGCAGCGCCCAGCCCAGCATCGCGATCGATCGAGTTGGCTTCATCGCGTTGCTCGACTGAAGCCCACCCGCCACCGCGCCTGCGCCCAGCGCCAAACAAACCCGGCCCGTTCCCAAAGCCCGCTGCGTTCGATTACGCCCACATCCGGCCGGGAACGATCAATATGGATGGTCACCGCCGCCGCCATCAGCGGCAGATCCCCGGCCGCATCAAACACCACCACGGCCGCCACCCTGCGCCCCACCAGCGCCCGCTGCCGCCACACCTTGGACCGCATTCGGGGCGAATACACCACGCGGGTCACATCAGTTTCATCCGGCCCCGACCTGCGACCGGCCGTATCAAGATCATTCCTTACAAACTCCACAAACCCGACTCCTCCACCACGTTGCGCCGCCGCGGTGCGCACCCGCTGGCGGAAATCCCTCGCCGCTTGCAAAAACTCGGCGCGATCGCACACCATCGCGAGCGTTCGGGCACCATCGAAAGCCCCGCAATCATCCAGTAGCTCCACCAGCGGCCGACTCGGCGGAAGCGACCCCGCGTACTTCCCCCCCTTGTTGTTCAGCGAGTCATCAATCGCCGAAAAAATCGCCTCCGCGTGCGTCTTTCGGTGGGTCACACCCGCCACGACCGCGTGCCAGAGCAGACGCACGCGCCACTCGCGCAGCACCCGCACCCGCCCAACGGAGGACGACATTTTTTCGATCGTCCACAGGCGGTTCCTGAATGACTGGTACAGCCAGAACGAGAGCCGTTGAAATGTCAACTTCTCATGCCAAGGGACGTGTGCCACCACCGCATCCAAGCACGAGACCACACGAAAACCGGCACGCCGGGCCCGCAAGCACCAATCCACATCGTCTTCATACACAAAGTACCGGCCATCCCACAAACCGACCCGCTCGATAACCTCCGCTTTCACCAGCAGGCAGCACGCCGGGGCGCTGTCGGTTTCGAGCGTACCCCAATAGTTGTGCCGGCCGCGGGTTCCCCCCGCGCGCCCAACCCACTGGGCGTGTGGTTCCTCCATAGCGTGCCCCGCAGGCGGAGAATCACTGAGGTTCCCGCTCGCTTCATCGAAATAAAAGGCCGTTGCCTCGATTGTCATTTCCGGATCCGCAGGGTCCACCGAGCGAGCCCCCACCAAGCCTATTTCCGGGGCTGATCGGGCTGCACGCAGCATGTGCCCGAGCGCATCGGGCGCGGGCTCGGCATCGTCATCCACCAGCCAGACGTACTCATCCCGCCCCCCCGGGCGCTGCAAACCGCGCTCATTCCCCCCCGCTGTAAGGGCAAAGACTTTGCTCGCCCAAGCCAAACCGGCGTTGAAGCCGCCCGTCCCCCCCAGGTTTGCCGCGTTGCGGATCAGCACGACACCGTCCGCAACTTCAACCCCGTGCGGTGTTCCCTCGCTTGGATTCAAAAGCGGCGCACCCGCATCAGTTGAAGCGTTCATCCATTGCCCAGTGGGCTGCAAGCGGGCAATCAGCCGCTCAACGTTCGCCGCCTCCGACCCGTTATCGACAACCGCCACCTGAATGAAAGCGTCCACCCCCACCTGGCCCCAAACCGCCCGCACAGCACGCATGACATCATCCACCCGGTCGCAGGTAGGAATCACGGCCAGCACCCGTGGCCGCTCCGCCCTCACCTCCGCTCTCACGGCAGCGTTCTGCCCCGATTCTCCCAGCATCCGCCGATACGCCGCTTCCATCTCCCCCGTGTGTGCTCGCATCCCCTTGGGCACTCGCACGCCCCCGGCGATCCGCTGAAAACCGGCCCCGTCTTCAACAATCGCTTGCAGAACTCCGGCCAGCCCGCTCGCATCATTCCCCGGAAACAACCAGCCGTTCTCGCCGCGCCGCACCAAGTCCGGAATCCCCCCGAGGTCCGCACCGATCACGGGCAGCCCGCACGCCATGAACTCCATCACCGTTTGCGGCCCGTTGTCCCACCAAACGCTGGGAACCACGCCCACATCCTTGCCCCTCAGCACCGACGGCAAATCCTCCGGCCGGTATCCATCCTGAATCCTCACGCCCGCCAGCCGTGTGCCCAGCGCCCGCAGCCGCGGCTCGATGCCCGATACGTCGCGCGCAAACACATGGAGTTCAATCCGGGCCGCCGCCGCGGCGGTCATCCCTTCCAACGCCTCCGCCAGCACGTGCAGGCCCTTGTAGAAATTGTGGAATCCTAGAAACACCACCCGAAGCACGCCGTCATGCCCGAGCGTTCCGAATGCCGGACGGGTCTGAAGCCAAGGCTCGTCCTCAACCCGATCGGCCAGCGCCGAACCGATCGGTTCCACCACCATTATCCTTTCGGCAACTCCGAGCGCTGCAAACTTTCGGGCCACAAACGCGGACACCGCGTGTACACCGTCGCAGGCGTTCAGCGCCCGCACCATCGCCTCCCGCCGCATCGCATACGCATTAGGCGGCTTGTCCGAGGGCGGCTCCGGGCGTACATCGTTGGTGACAATGCGTGCCGGGTCGGTCTTCGCCGGAGTGCCTGGCCTTGCATCAGGAACCAAAACAACCGGCGCTCCGGCGATCCCCGGAACACAATCCGCGACGCTCAACACCCCGCGGCCCGGCATGACCGACCCATGCGACCCGGCTCTCGGTCGTCCGCCCCACTGCTGCAGGCTCAACACCCGTCCCAAGCCGCCGGCAATCCCTCCCGCCAATTCGCCCACCAATCCGCCCATCAAACCCTGGCCCGTGGCGCCAGCACGCTGCAACTGCTCTCGCAGGGGGGCCGCGGCGGGCACGCAGCCGACGCAGGCGTGCCCGTTGTCAAAATTCGTACAGACGCGCGTCCCGTGCTGGACGAAGTACACCTGCGGGCACACCGTGTGATAGTTGTGGAGGCTGTACATCACCGCCGCGCCAGCCCGCGCTGCGAGGCCGATGCACGGGGACGAGAACCCCTCGATGTTGTGAAAATGAACGACCCGGGGCCGCAGCAGCGCGAGCAGCCGCTCCACCTCGCGCTCCACGGGCGGTGAAGAAACTTCCGCCATTGGCTCAGAGAACTGGAAAAAACTGGGGGCGATCACCGGCGAATTGACGATCTCGTAGACAGAGACCGACCGAAAGTCGTCCAGCCGCCGTACCTCACAGGGGCCGAGTTCCGTCCCGCGCTCATCCTTCACATATGTCAGCCCGCTCGACAGATACGCAACCTCGTGCCCCCGCGCTGCGAGTTCCACTGCCAACGACCGGCAATATCTGTTCACGCCCCCACCGCTGGCAGCGCCCTCGGAAAGTCTCGCCCAGTTCACCATGAGAATCCGCATCGTCGTGCCGAGTATAAACGTTTCCTTTGGACGGAACCGCTACGCTTCCGGCTCCGCATCATCTGGAGATGCCGACTGTGACCCCTGATACCCCGCCGACCTCAAATCCCCGTGCCGCCTGGCTCAACCGCATCCGGCTCCGCTCCCTGTGGCTTCTTGTCGGCGTTGGCCTCACCACCTTGGGCATCATCTCGCTCACGGCCCTCCCGGCGTGGCCGGTGGTGGGCGTCGCGGTCGCCGCGCTGGCGCTGGGGCTGAACAACATTGCACACCGGTTGAGCGGGCCGACGTGCCTGACGTGCGGGCACAATCTGCACGATGCGCTCCGGGGCGAACACGGAGCGGTGTGCCCGAAATGCGGGGGCATTTCCGACCGGCTGGCCTAACCACAATCTGTAGTCCACCGCCCCGGTTCCCAGCGCGATCCACACACGGCTCCGGCCCGCGACACCACCGTTACTCGCGATAGAAACCCGTGCAGGACACTGCGGCACACTGCCGGACGCTGTCGATTACGGCGGATGTTGTTGCGGCCTATCTCGAGTGGCGAGTGCCTATTCCATCATGTCTTTCATGGCCTTCGTGAACTCTTCAACGGGCATTTCGGTGACCTTGGCCTTGCCGATGATGGCGTCGACGGCCTTGTGGTCGCGGATCTGCGCGTAGATGCCGGAGATTTGGTTGGTTCGGACGAGTTCCTGGCGGAGTTGCTCGGGGCGGATGTTGCGTTGAAAGGCCATCTGGGCGATGCGGCCGTTCATCTCGTTTTCGGTGACTCGGATGCCCATGTCTTCCGCGACCTTGGAGAGGACGAAGAACATTTTGAGGGTGTGGGCCGCGTTGGCGGAGGACGAGGCCCGCAGTTCGGCCATGTGTTCTTCGATCTTGAGGGGATCGACCCCGCGGTACATCAGTTCGAGCCGGCGACGCTCGAGCATGCGACCGGCCTGCTGGCTGGTGAGGCGCTTGGGGAGTTCCATCGTGGTTTTGTCGGTCAGGTACTTCTCGACCTGGCCACGCATGGCGGACTGCTGCTTGACCGAGGCGTTGTGCTGGAGGCGTGAGCGGATGAGTTCCTTCAGGCGGGACTCATCTTCCACACCGAAGGCCGCGATCAATTGGTCGGCGCTCGCGGGGATGATGCGGTCGACGCGCTCGGCTTTGAAGGTGATGGTCAGCGTGTTGTTGCGGATGGCCTCGACTTCGTGGTTGTCGGGGCCCTTGGCGTTGATCGTGGCCTCGTCACCGGGCTTGATCGCGCCCAACTGGGACGTGAAATCGTCGACCATGATGCCGAGGATCATGCCCTTGCCGTCCTTGTCGGCGGCGGGCACCTGGATGACGGCGCTCTTGAGATCGTAGAAGACCGTGCCGTCCGAACCCTTCATCACGGCGTGGCCGGTAACGTAATCGCCGGCCTCGGCGGAATCACGCGATTCGAGACTGCCTTCGTTGATGGAAACTTTCTTGAACTCGTCTTCGACCAAGGAGTCGGCGACTTCAAGGATCGGCTTCTTGATGTCGATGCCGTCCAATTCGGGCACTTCAAATTCGGGCATGACCTCGACTTCGATCTCAAAGGAAAGGGGCTTGCCGTCCTCGATTTCGATGGATTCAAGGGCGGCCCCGTCGGGCTCGCCGACGACCCGAAGTTTTTCCTGTTCGATCGCCTGCTGATACGCCTTCGCGACCAACTGGCCCTTGGCTTCCTTGCGCACGGTCGAGCCGAACCGCTTTTCGACAAGGGCCCGCGGCACTTTGCCCTTGCGAAAACCGGGGAGTTCTGCACCGGTGGCGAGTGAATCCATCGATTCGCGAACCTTGGCGTCGACCGTCTCGGCGGGGATTTCGATCGTCAACTTCTTGAGGCTGGGGCCGGCATCGCTGACCTTGACGGTGTTGGGGCGTTCCTGAGTCGAAGTAGCCATGGCGGTCCAGAACTCCAATCAATGAGCGGGTATCGAGGAAGTGGGCGTGACGAAACCGGTACAAACGACGGTTTGAACGTCACTCAATTTAAGGGGTGAGTCTAGGCGAGAAGCTTTCAGGAAAGTACCCGCATCGAAGGCTGAGGCGGCTGCCGCTCGTTCATGCCGCGGGCTGAAACGTCCGCCGCGATTATGGTCATGGCGCATCTATATTGATAGAGCGGAGCGAAGACGGCTCAGAGGAATTCCGGTGGAACTCAGATTTTTCGAGATCGCCGTATACTGAGCGTTGTGCGTGTTCACGATTGCCACGACGGCTGGGCGATGCATTGAAGGACCTTATGAAGAATTTTTCGGCCGCTTTCGTTCTGATGGCCCTCGCGGGCACGGCCTGTTTGGCGGGCGAACCGGGGATTTCGGCGGAAGCCTCGGGCGAGGGCGAGGCTTGGACCGCGGTTATCGACGGGAAAGAGGTGCCGGCACCGGCGATTCCGATGGGGAGCGACGCCACGGTGCGGGCCATCCTGGACGAGGGCAAGAACCGGAACCAGGTGATGAACCACCTGACGCATCTCACGAAGGAGATCGGGGCGCGGCTCACCGGTTCGGAGAACGCTGAGGAAGCGAATCGGTGGTGCGAAGAACAGTACAAGGCATGGGGCCTTGCGAACGCCCGAATCGAGCAGTGGGGAGAAGTGACGACGCGGTTTGATCGCGGGCCCTCTTCGGCGAAGGTGCTGCTGCGGAGAGAAAAGAAGGACGACGACGGGGAGGTCACGAGCGTTGAGTTTGAGCCGGTTCGCGATATCGAGTTTACAACGCTCGCGTGGACGCGCGGGACAGACGGGCCGCGGCGGGGCCCGGTGCTGAAGCAGCCCCAGACCGAGGAAGAGTTGGAGGCGATGCGGGGTGACTTGGAGGGTGCGTGGATCTTGATAAAGGCCCGGCCCCCGACGGGGCAGCGCGGGTTTCGGTCGGGGTTGCAGGATCAATTCAAGCGGCGGATGGAGACCCGCAAGAAGGCGGCGGATGGTGAATCGCTGGATGGGTTGAGCCTGCTCGATCGGCTCGCGCTGGAGCCCGTGGCCGGGTTCCTCAGCACGGGGCGCGAGGAACGGATCTGGACGGGCGGAGCGCCGGAGTGGCGGAAACGGGCTCTTGAGGACATTCCGGAGGACGTCCACGCGGTGATCCGGATGAGCGATTACGACTACATCAACTCGCGGCTGACGGACAAGGAGCCGATCGAAGTTGAGATCAATGCGAACAACATTCTGACGCCGGGGCCGACTCCGACGTACAACACGATCGCGGAGATCGTGGGATCCGAGTTCCCGGACGAGGTCATCATCATTTCGGCGCACCTGGACAGTTGGGACGGGCCGGGTTCGGAGGGCTGCACGGACAACGGGACGGGGTCGGCGGTGACGCTGGAGGCGGCCCGGATTCTCGCGGCGGTCGGCGCAAAGCCGAAGCGGACGATCCGGTTTGTCAACTGGACCGGTGAAGAACAGGGTCTGCTCGGCTCGCGTGCGTACGTTGAGAACATCAAGGAGCATTGGCCGAACATCTCGGCGTGCTTTGTCGACGATGGCGGGACGAATTATCAGGGCGGGTTGGGGGCGGCCGATTACATGGTGGAGTTCCTTGCCGCGGCGACCGCGCCGATCAACAACCAGTTTTATTCCGAGACCGACAAGAAGTGGTTGAACGTGGACGTTCGGCACTCGGGCGCGAAGATCGAAACACACGGTTCCAGCGACCATGCTGCGTTCAACGCGGTGGGGATTCCCGGGTTCTTCTGGGATGAAATCGGGCGGGCGGATTATGGGTACGGGTGGCACACGCAGAACGACACCCTGGACTTGGCGATACCCGAGTACCTGATGCAGTCGGCGACGAACAGCGCGATGGTGGCCTATCGGCTGGCGTGTGCGCCTTCTCTCTTGCCGCGGGAAGGCGAGTTGCGGGCCGACGACGGTGACGAGGCTGAAACTCAGAAATGATCAACGGCCGCTAGAACGACGCGATGACCGCGAACCGGCGGAAAGGCCCGGACAACAAGGTCATTCACGGCGTCCTGCGTACCGTCGGTCATAGCGGCCCGCCGAGCGGCATCCGTTGACGGACCGGCGTCGTTCGCGCTGCGTGCGCCGGGGCAGCGATCAGATTGCCTTGAGAACGACGCGGACGCCCAAGGCCTCGGCCATCTGCATGAGCAGGCCCACGCTGATGGTGGTGGGATGTTTTTCGATGTAGGAGATTCGGGACTGGGGAACGCCGAGTTTCTCGCCGAGTTGCTTCTGGGTGAGGCCCTTGGCCTTGCGGGCGGCGAAGAGCTTGAGGACCTCAAACTCGGCCAAGACTTCCCACGCGTCGTACCACACCGCGTCGGGGTCGTTGAGGATTCTGGAGGAACTGATGGCGAGCGGGTCGGTGCGGCCGTCGACGCCGGGGCCGTTGCCGGGCGCTCCGCCGCGGAACTGGCGGAGAAGTTCCTGGTCGGCGGGGCTGAGGTACTTCCTTTCCTCTTCGGGCGTGGCTTCGCGGCCGTAGGTATATTCCTTGAGGCCGACAGGGCGTCGCTTTTTCATATGACGGGGCTCCTGGCGCGGCCGCGATGGGACCGGGCCATCGCGACGGTTAGACCGGTTGGCAATCCGTCACATAGAGGATGACGACGAACGAGGATGGGTCGTTCGGAACTTCGAGTCGGTTCCTGATCTGGAACGTCAGGGTGCACGCCCGCGACGAGGCCTTGCGGCTGATGGGAGCGGTGTACAGCACCGTTTCGGAATTCGCGATCGGATTGGCCATCACCTTTTCGAGCAGGGCGGCGAAGTCGAGCAGTTGCGGCTTGGTGAGCGTGCGAAGCCGGGCCTGCATCTGCGGAGCGAGTCGCACGATCACGCGGCACCGCCCCACTGGTGGCGGCGGCTCGCGTGAGGCTGGGCGGAAGTTGGTGACGGGGGTTGGAACGGGGCACGAGAGTGAACTCCGGGGGGCGGCAGAAGGATATCGGTTTCGTTATACATACGCGATCAGGTATCAAGCGGTTTCGGGGAAAAAGCGAGAAGGCGGAAGGCGGTTTGGCGGGTTTTCGGACGTTGGGAGGAGGTCGACGGGGTCGCTGGCTCACGACGCTGAATTGGAGAGCGTCATCCTATCCTAACAAACAACGATCGTAATCGCCGGCCCGTTCGACTTCACGAACGGCCCGGATGCCCAAGCGGAGATTTCCCCGAAGAGGGAGAGCGGAGAAGCAGAGAAATCAGGAGACAGGGTCGGGAATTTCGGACCGGACCTTTTTCGCCTCCTCCTTCGCCGTTATGCGTGAACCGAAACCGCTCTAAATCCCGGAAGAGGAAGCCCGTTCAATCGGGGTGGGGTTTCAAGGCGTCAGAAAACCTGGAGGTGCGGGCCCGTTCTACCACCGCTGCAGCGGCGGCCGACGAGCGAGCAAGGCCGCTCAAAGCGGCGTCAAGACGGGGCATTGAAACGAAGACGCTCGGGGCCGACGAGGGCAATGACGACGCCGCGTACCGGGCGCGGCTGGAGCAATGCAGGGTTCGAGCCGAACATGGGGATCCGAGACGAACCGATCAACCTCGACACGGAGAAAGGAGTGACCCGCTGGCAGCGAAATTCCGTATGCGAAGCGCGAGTGATCCGAGCATCCTTGGCACCATTCCCTTCAATCGACGGCCAGGACACCGACGGCACCGGATGAGGCTCGCTTATGGCTGCTGCGGTCAAGCCCTGACCAGGTTCACGGCTCACCCGTGCACCGGGCCCGGCCGTCGATTGAGGGGAACGGGTCGGCATGGTAGAAGGGACGGAGAAGGATGGAAAGGGCGGGACGGGAGGGGCATCTGGTGAGAACGGCCGTCTGGAGCCGTTGCGATGCTGGAAGCCGTCGCCACCGCCGATTAGGATACCGCAATCTTGAACGAGTCGAAACAGAGCGTGAACCCATTGGAAGCGGCGCAGCGGCAGCGGACGGTGCTGCTGCGATTGGTCCGGATGGGGTTCCTGAGCCTTTTTCTTGCGGTCACGCTGTTGTCGATTCTGGGGGTGGGGGCCGACAGTGCGCCGAGCGAGATCGCGCGGGCCATCTCATGGCCGATCACGCTGGGGACGGCGATAGTCTTCGCGACGGTGGTGCTGCTGGTCGATTACCTGACGCCGAACAAGAAGTTGACCACGCTGTTCAGCGTCTTTGTCGGGCTGCTGGCGGCGATGCTCGCGACGGTCGCCATCGGCTTCATCATCGATCTGCTGGTTCGGACCTACGACATCAAGGCCGCGGAGACGCTTATTTTCTCCATCAAGGTGCTGCTGGGGATCGCGCTCGCGTACCTCGGCATCACGACCGTTCTGCAAACGCAGGACGACTTCCGGCTGGTGATTCCGTATGTCGAGTTTTCGCGCCAGATTCGCGGGAGTCGGCCGCTGGTGATCGACACGTCCGCGCTCATCGACGGGCGGTTGGCGGATATCGCGGCCACCAATTTTCTGCTGGCGCCGATCGTGATCCCCCGCTTGGTGCTGCACGAGCTGCAGCGGCTTGCGGACAGCGGTGAACCACTGAAGCGGGCGAAGGGCCGGCGTGGGCTGGACATGGCCACGAAGTTGCAGCGTTCGCCCAAGTTGGACGTCTCGATCGACGAAACCGCGGCCACGGCCAAGAGTGTCGATCAGGCGGTGGTTGAATTGGCACGGGTGATGTCGGCCCTCGTGGTGACCCTCGACAGCGGGCTGGCCCGGATCGCGGAGTTGCAGAGCGTGGGCGTGCTGAACATCAACGACCTCTCGAACGCCCTGCGTCCCACGTTCGTGACCGGCGAGGTGCTGTCGCTGAAACTGGTCCGACGCGGGGAACAGCATCAGCAGGGTGTGGGCTACTTGCCGGACGGCACCATGGTGGTCGCGGAGAATGGTGCCGCGGCGATCGGTGAGAACGTGGCGCTGACGGTCACGAGTATGGTGCAAACTTCGGCGGGGCGGCTGGTGTTCGGACGGATCGCGGAGGCGGTGCCATCGGCCGGTGCGGAAGGCGAACGGCAGACGGAGCAGCCCCCTGCGGAAGGGTCGGCCGGCGCCGTCGTGGCGGAGTCGGCTGCATTGATGGGGGCCGAGAACGTGAGCGATGGACACGCGACGGATCTGTCCGGGCCGGAAACCGCTGCGGACCTGCAACGTGAACCGGGATCACCGTACCCACCCAAGGCACCAAGGTCGATGCGGGCGGGCTCGCCACGCAATCCGCGGCGATAAAGCGGGGGAGTGATACTCATCTCACTTGGTTTGTGCGTTCAATCCGGGGGATTCCTTTCCGACGTCGGTGATCGGAGTCGCATGGCGCCTTCACTCCTTTTGATCCTCCGGCGCCGGTGAACCCGACCACTATCATGCCCGATGCACCCTGTTGACGTCCAAGCAGGTCGTGGCGAGACGGTCCGCTTACGCCCCACCACTCCCGCCGATCTGCCCGCGCTCTTCGAAATCCAGTCTGACCCCGAATCTAACCTGATGGCCGGCACCAAGCCGCGCCCACGCGAGGTCTTTTTCGCCGTGTGGGAGCGTCACTTCACCGACCCCAGCATCAATTCACGCGTGATCGAGATCGACGGCCGACACGGGGGCGAAATCGTCGGGGGTGTGTCATGCTTTCAAGCCGACGGACAGGATTGTGTCGGGTACTGGATCGCGAGAGCGTACTGGGGGAGGGGCGTGGCCTCCAACGCCGTTGCGTTGTTCCTGGGGGAGGAACTCCGTCGCCCGCTGCACGCGACGGCGGCCCGCACGAACGCGCCTTCCCAGCGCATCCTGGAGAAGTGCGGGTTCCGATGCCTGGGCTTCCGCATGGGAGAAGAGACCGACCGTTTCCTGGCGCGAGAGATCGCGGACTTTGTGCTAGAGTGAGAAGTTGCTGTCCCCGGCAGCATCGAAAGGCGAGGGGGACGGCCGAATGAATGGGAAGTTACTCGACGCCGGCGACTGCCTTGGATTCATTGTGATCCGTGGCCGTGTCCCTCGCAGCCGCGCTCGCTTTGAGCGATTCGAGCAGACGTATCGCTCGCGTCTCTAGCGGCTTGCGGTCCAGGGAGGCCGGGATCGTTCGGCCGATGACCTCCTCCAGCGCCTTCGCCTGATGGAGGAGGACGCGGCGGCGATTCGGACGCTGGGTCTTTTCCTCCAGGGTGTGGAGCCCTTCGACCAGCCGCGAAAGAACAGCCACATTGCCACCGGCGTTCTGGCGGATCTGGTCGAAGGCCAGTTCTACGAGGCCAGCGAACGTGCTACCGCGCGTGATCACCCGCAGTTCACCTTCGTCGAACCGGCGAGGTGATTCGATGCCGCGGCCGCAGAGCCGGACGAGGATCGCGGTCAGGTAGTCGAGAGACATCACTGCGGTCGTGGTGTCGTTGATCCCCGGTGAGAGGGCCTTGAGCGCGACATCGACGATCTGACGGATTCCGTAGGCCGCGTCCTGATCTGTGGTCCGTTGTCGATCGATGGCGTAGGCGGCGGTGAGGCGATTGAAGACTTCTTGGGAAGGCGGGGCGGAGTCGTCCGTTGCGAGGATGGCGGCCAGTGGCATCCCCTCGAAGACGAAATCGCCGATGCGGCGCTCCATGCGGATGACCGTCTTCTGATCCCGGGCGATCTCGAAGAGCGACTCGGCCTCGACGCGCTGGATGTATCCGGTGCGGGAGGCCGGGGCTGCCTGCCAGCGCCGGCGCGGGACGTCGCTGGTGGCGACGTGGTCGGCGTCGTCCGCATCCTCGTCCCCGACGCCTTGCGGGAACAGATGGTCGATGCGATCGACGGTCTCGGCGGCGATGCGAGCCAGGATGTGCGATGCTTGGATCGTCGTCGCGATGTGATGGATGAAGTAGATGAAATAGCCGATCCCGACAAAGGCGAGCACGACCCCCCCCAGCACCGCAAGCGAGGGGACGAACTCGATGTCGGGGCCCTCGCGGATGGTCCGCAGGACCACCAAGCAGTAGGCGAAGATGCCGACGAGCACGCCCAGCACCGTCTGGTTGGTGCGGTCGTTCATGAAGTTGCGGAGGACGCGGGAGGTGTATTGGCTGGAGGCGAGCGAGAGCGCCACCAGTGTGATTGAGAAGACCACCCCGGCGACGGTGACCATCGAACTCGCCACGGCCACGAGCATACCGCGGGAGCCCGCCGCGCCCGCGCCGAAAAGGCGCGGCCAGGTGTCGAACACCCGATTGTCGATCCGTGCATCCACCTCGATCAGCCCGACCGCCAACAGCACGGCGACCAATACCAGCGCACCGGGCACAAACCAGAGACTCGATCGAAGGGACTGCCAGATACCCAGCAGTTTGACCATGCAGCACGCGCCCTTCAAACGTTTCTCGCCTGTGACGAACGGTCCAGAGTGTAAGACCGCTCGTTTTCGCCCTCTGAGGGCCGCTGTAAGTTTCGGTCGTGCTGCGGACAGGAACGGTAGGAGCCGTCCGTTGCAGGACCGGATGCACGCGGTGGTCCGCAAAGTCCGTTCGTTGGCGTTCGACAGGAGCGTACGGCGAGATCGGGTAGCGGCGGAATTTCATCGGGTCCGCCCTACGATGATTGACACGAGTCCTCCGTGGCTTCATCACTCAAGGAACACCCACTCGCACATGGTGTTCATTCCTCGTCGGCTTCCCGCTGGAGATGTGCATCATGACCGGACCCGCGGGTTGCTGCCGAGAAGTTGTGATGGCAGTATTTCTCGTGTGTGCGCTGTGGGGGCCTGGCGCGATTGCCCGGGGGCAGCTGGTGCCAGGCCGCGGCGACGTTCTGGCACCCGACCCCAACCCTGCCACGGCGGCGGAAATCGCTCCCGGAGCCGCAACGCTTGCGATCGAACCCGTCGCTCAGGATGAGGCCATACGTGACCGGCTCAAGAGTGTGCTTGACGCCACCGGCTGGTTTCCGCAGTCGCGTGTACGGGTCGAGAGTGGGGTGGTTTTTCTGGAGGGTCCGGCCACGTCCGACGAACTGAAGAAGTGGGCCGGCGATCTGGCGAGAAACACCGAAGGTGTCGCAGCCGTCGCCAACCAGTTGGAGGTGGCAGACGCGTCGGCCTGGGACTTCAGCGTGGCGTTCAGCGGGCTGTCAGGGCTTCGGCAGGATATCGCCGGGGCAATGCCGATGTTGGTGTTCGGGATCGTCACGCTTGGGCTTTTCGCCGTAGCCGCGTGGTTTTCAGCCCGGGGGGTGCGGGCCGTGCTCCGCGGGCGTGTTCGCGCCAAACTGCTGCGCGACTTGCTTGCGATGGCCGCGGGCGTGATCGTTCTATTCATCGGCGCGTACATCGTGCTCCGTGTCTCGGGGCTGACGCAACTGGCCCTGACGCTGGTGGGCGGCACAGGTCTGATCGGGCTCGCCTTGGGTATCGCGTTCCGCGGGATCACAGAGAACTATTTAGCCAGTATCTTCTTGAGCGTTCAACGGCCATTCCAGACCGGCGACCTCGTCGAGATCAGCGGGGTCACGGGCTATGTGGAGCAACTCAACATCCGTACAACTGTGCTCATGACATTGGACGGCAACCTTGCGCAGTTGCCCAACGCGACGGTGTACGTCAGCACGATCCGCAACTTCACGGCGATGCCGAACCGGCGCGAGGACTTCACGATCGGTATCGGGTACGACGATCCGATCGACCGTGCCCAGGAGGTTGCCCGGCGCGTGCTGGCGCATCACCCCGCGGTACTCAAAGAGCCCGAGCCTTGGGTGCTCGCGGACAGTCTGGGATCATCGACGGTGAACCTGAAGGTATATTTCTGGCTCAACGGTCGAGAAAATAGTTGGCTCAAGGTGCGATCATCGGTGATCCGTCTGGTCAAGCGGGCATTTCAGGAGCAGGGAATCTCCATGCCCGACGAGGCTCGGGAAGTCGTGTTTCCGAATGGGGTGCCGGTGACGCTGCTTCGCGGTTCTGATGATGTGGCGAAGGTTCCCCCTGAGAGAAATGCGTCCGAGGAACTCGTCGGGGCTTCCATCCCGTCCCCTTCGAGACGTGCGCAGGTCGCCGTGGGATCGGGCGATGCAGTCTCCAAGGCCGAAGGCGGACTCGTGAGCGAGTCCGACGACCTCAAGAATCAGGCCAAGCTCATCGACTCACCACACGAGAGGGAGAACTTGCTCGGGTCGCGCATCGAGGAACAACCCCGTCCATAGGGTCCGCATCGGATGGACGAAGCGATGACATCGACACGCCGTGCTGGCCTCCGGAAGAGAGCGTTGCTCGAAGTCCCGCGGGGCGTTCGCCCGCGTGCCCTTGGACCCGCGCGGCCTTTCGAGCTGGTCGGCGTCAGGAGCCCTCGCGCACTCGACCGCGTCTTCGGACGCGGGGTCATCCCCATCGGTCTGGTCTTGGGCAGTTGCGGGGCACGAGCTCTTGACCTGCTCTCACGGTTGAAGGTGACTTATGCGGCCATCGCGTGTGGTTCAGCGTGCCGATCGCGGATTTCCACGAATCGCTGTTCACATCTGAGGAACGCCGCCACGATGTCCGGATCGAAGTGCTCTCCCGAGTCTTTGAGGATCATCGCCTTGGCGATGTCGTGGCTGAACGCGGCCTTGTAGACCCGCCTGGAGGTCAACGCGTCGTACACGTCGGCCACGGCGACGATCCTTCCGCACAATGGAATGTTCTCGCCGCGGAGACCGGCCGGGTAGCCTTTGCCGTTCCATCGTTCATGGTGAGTGGCGGCGATGTCCCTGCCCATTTGAAGGAATTCGACGCCGGGGAAGGTGCGTAGAGCCGCGTCGAGCGTCTCGGCCCCGAGTGCCGCGTGCGTCTTCATGATCTCAAACTCACGGTCGTTGAGGCGGCCGGGGTTGAGGAGTACGTAATCGGGAATCCCGACCTTGCCGATGTCGGGCAAGGGGCTTGTCAGATAGATCAACCGGATGAACTCTCCGGCGACTCTATCGCGGAACTTCTCTACGCCCGACAGGTCTTGGGCGAGGACTCGACCATAACTCCGCACTCGTTCCAAGTGTGCGCCGGTCTCCGGGTCTCGGGATTCGGCCAGTTTGGCCATCGCAAAGATCGCCACGTCGCGGGTCTCCACAGCCAGGATGCGCTCCCCGGCACGAACTCGTTCGATGAGTTCGGCGGGGTTGAACGGCTTCGCGATGAAGTCATTCTCGCCCGCTCGGAGCCTGGCGACACGCTCTTCAGGCTGATTGTGCCCTGTCACGAGGATGAAGTAGATGCAGTTCGGAAGGTCTTGGCCTCGCACCTTGCGGCACAGGTCAAGCCCGGAAAGTCCGGGCATCTCCCAGTCGGATACGACCATCCTCGCTTCTCCGACCAACAGCCGCTGCAATGCCTCGGCGCCATCGATGACGGTCCGCACCTCATAACCGGCGCTGGTCAGGGTGCTCTCTACGAGCGTCCGAGTCTCGGCGTGGTCGATTGCCCAGCGAGGCACGAAGCGTCCTTGCTCGGACTTGACCCGCTCGAACACGTTCATGATGTGCGCGATGCTCTCGCCATAGGTAGCGTGCTGTCGCAGCGGCCAGTTGTTCTTCACGAGGATCGTCACGACCTCGTGCAGATCACCCTCCGGGTCCTGGCCCGCGGCCTTGCGCTCGTCGAGGTCGGGACGCGGCGCCAGGAAGTTCTCCCAGTCGCCCGCGCTGTGCGCCAAAAACTCTCCGGCGCCCTCGAGTTCGAAGCCGTGGTCGAGATGCGGATCCGCGTTGTTTCCGGCCTGATATCCGGCGGTCCATTCGAGAAAGTCCTCCGCCTCCTTGCCGGCGGTCTGCGGGAACAGGTAGTAGCCGATGCGCACCGCCATTTTGCCCTGCTCTACCACCGCGTCGGTTCCGGCATAATCCTTCGGAAAGACGTGCCCACCGCCCCCCGCATCCACGGCGCTGGTGAGGCCGAGTCGGTTCATCTCCTGATAGAAATGCAACGAACGTCGGCCGTGCCGACAACGCTCCACTGGGTCGATGGGTGAGCGGCGGGCGGGTCGACTGGAAGAACAAAGACGCCGGAATCGGACCGCAGCCGGGGCGGACGCGACGGCGACGGTATCCGGTCAGGCTTCGACCAGTCGTTTCAGTATTTCTTCGTACATAATGGTCTGAATCGCCACGCCCGAGGGGCTGGCCCAGTCGGTCGCGAGTTCCGCCATGATCTGGTTGGTCGAGGAGATTGTCACGCCGTGGGCCTCCATGCGTCGAAGGGAAACCTCATCCGCGGCTTTGGTCGGCGAGCCCCCGGCATCGCACACCACCTGCACCTCGAAGCCGTCTTCGACCGCGCTGATGGCGGGATAGACGATGCACACATCGTTGGTGAGACCGGCCATGATGAGCTTCTTTCGCCCGGTGGCCAGCACCGCGTTCTTGAACGGTTCGTACGTCCAACTGTCGACGACGCCCGGCCGCTTGATCCGCGCTGCGTGTGCCTGCGGCGCGATCGTCAGCAGATCCTGGAACAGCGGGCCTTGGAAGCGTTCTTCCTGGCTCGTGGTCAACACCAGCGGCATCTTTGACTGGACCGCCGTTCGGGCGAGCGCTCGGGTGTTGCGGAGGAGTTCGTCGTAGGGCGTGCTGATGGCCAGTTTGACCGTGCCGCCGCGGACGCGGTCGCACGTCCGACCGCAGAAGCCCGATAATCGGTCTACGAACTCTCGGGAGAAAGCTGTCGGGGTAGAACGCCGATATGCGCCATACTCGGGCCATCAGCTCGACACCGCTGCTGTGACATTGGGAGAGCCATGGTCGAACCACATTTGAGTCCGGACGAGCCACTCCGCCTGAACGCCCTCCGTGAAACCGGCCATCTGGACACGCCGATCGAGGCGAGGTTCGAGCGCGTGACACGGCTGGCGCGACGGGTGCTCCGGACGCCGATCGCCGCCATTTCTCTGATTGATGCCGACCGTCAGTGGTTCAAGTCCATCGGCGGGCTGGACGTCTCAGAGACTTCTCGTGCCGTTTCATTCTGTGGTCACACGATTCTGCAGGAAGAAGTCCTGGTCGTACCCGATGCCCGGAGTGATCCTCGATTCTCCGATAACCCCTTTGTGACCGGGTCACCCCACATCGTGTTTTACGCGGGCTGCCCGATCCGAACCATTGATGGTCACAAGATCGGGTCGCTCTGCGTCATCGACCGGGCCCCCCGCGCCATGTCCCATGAAGACTTGCAGATCCTCCGCGACCTCGCGGCGGTCGCCGAGAGCGAACTCTGTAGGTCCATGCAGGAAGGCGCTCAGCGCGAAATGCTGGCTGAGGTTGACGCGATCGCTCGTCAGGCACAGGTTGATGGCCTCACACGAATCTGGAACCGGACGGCGGCATTCGAGTTAGTCTGTTCGGAACTGGCTCGGTCGCGTCGTTCGGGCACCGGCGCCGGCGTCATCATGGCTGATCTTGATCACTTCAAGCAGATCAACGACACACACGGTCATGCCGCCGGTGACGAAGTGTTGCGCCAGGTCGCCAAGCGAATGCTCGGGGCCATCCGCGAGGCGGATGCCGTGGGCCGGTACGGGGGCGAGGAATTCATTGTGGCACTCGGCGCATGCGACGGGCTCGCGGGCGCGAATCTTGTGGCCGAGCGGATCCGCCAGAGGATCGCGGAGGGCCCGTTTGTCACCGAGTTCGGAAACTTTCGCGTTACGGTCAGCCTAGGGGTCGCATTCTGCGAGTCGCCCTCGGAGGCAACCACGGGAGAATCGCTCGTGAGTGCGGCGGATCAGGCCCTGTACCGCGCCAAGCACGCCGGAAGAAACCGCGTTGAATCAACATTGACCGCAGCTGCGGATCGCACGATCAGAACTGCGGCGTGAACGCTTCGCATCGGAGCCGAGAGCTCAAGCGTCGCCTGATATACCGGGCGAAGGGACGTGATCGAACTCCACGGTAGAATGCAAATGACCTCGGCACCGGCCGAGGCCATCAAGTCTGCAAGGTCGGAGAACACCACTAGACCTGTTCTGGAAGGCGTTTGGGTCTGGGAGTCGTGCCTTCGACGATTACTGAAGGGAAACGCCGTTCCGGGTGGCAGGATGGTGAACCCGCACGGGCGCAGGCGTGAACTGCCACGGCTGGGTCGTCGTCGATCGCCATTGTGCCACCCAGCGAGGGGGCCCGTTTCACACTCCACCGGTCGGAGCGGTGTCTTGGGCAGCGGTGCTCAGGTTTTGAGGTCAAAGCTCCCGACCACCTTGCCGCCCTTGTCGTCCTCGATCTCCACCCACAACTTGCTGCCCGCGGGAATGATCCCGGGAATCTCGGCGTGCGTGTGCCAGCGGTCGGGGTCCTTGGGATCCTCGACTTCGGCCTTGGCCTTCGCTGAG
>Ga0163144_10005031_pt1 | contig 29482 bp, 10 predicted proteins | sample OliLak19BULKMAT1_FD_123175 | JGI IMG/M metagenome (GOLD analysis project Ga0163144, IMG submission 123175) | Freshwater microbial mat bacterial communities from Lake Vanda, McMurdo Dry Valleys, Antarctica - Oligotrophic Lake LV.19.BULKMAT1 | ecosystem: Environmental > Aquatic > Freshwater >...
GACTGGTGCTCATCTCTCCTTACGATCCGGCAGCGGGCTTCAACGTCGGGCACGCCATGCAACGCAACAAACTCATCTATGCCCTCGCGGACGCGGCTTTGGTGGTGACCTCGGACTTCGAGAAGGGCGGAACATGGGCTGGAGCCACCGAGCAACTCGATCGCCTGCACTTTGTGCCGGTCTTTGTTCTCAATGGGGCCAACGCAGGAAAGGGCAACTCCGCCCTTCTGAGTCGCGGAGGCAAACCATGGCCAAATCCACGCAGTGGTAAGGAATTCGAAACGGCACTCACCGCAGCGGTTAGGTCCGTGGCTATTGAACTCAAACAAGACAAGTTGCCGCTAACTCTGCGAGAGGAACCGTCAGCTTGTGGATTTGCACCTGTGGCTGAGAAAACTGAAGCAGTGGCGGAGAAATGCCAGAGACCGGTAGCGGATTCGAAGCCATCGGCAGAAGTTGATCTATTGACGGCGGTCCGGGAGATTCTGTGCCGTGAACTTGCTGAGCCTCGAACTGAGGAAGAGGTTGCGAGCCTTCTCCTCATCACGAAACCGCAAGCGAAAGCGTGGCTTGATCGATTAACAGCCGAAGCAGTTCTGGAACGAGTAACCAAACCAAAGCCGGTGCGCTTCCGCACAGCGAAGAACGTTGACCGTTTGCTCTGAGTCCGGCTTTTGCATCCGCCTCATCCGGCTTTTGACTGGCTTTGCTGGACAGGTCCGATAGTGTTTTACCTGAAGCCGTTGTTTCTCAGCGAACGCGCCCCGGAGGCGTGAATTGCGGAAAGGTTCTTTATGACAGAACGCTGGTTATCCGTGGACGAAATTGCAGCGCATCTCGGGGTTAATCCGGACACGATCTACAAGTGGATCACCCGGAAGGGGATGCCCGCGCACAAGGTGGGAAAACTTTGGAAGTTTCTCGCTTCGGAAATCGACGAATGGGTCAAGGGCGGACATGCAGCCGGGAATGTGGTCAAAGGGGCGGAATCCTCCGCGAAGAGGAAAAGGTCAACCTGACGGGCACGAATCCAGAAGCCCACTTTGCGAATGGAGATAATCGACAATATTAACCGCCTTCTCGGCGACGACCTCAAGCAGGCCCTCAAGCCAGGTTCCAAGCTCAAGGTGGCGGCATCGTGTTTTTCCATTTACGCCTACGAAGCCCTGAAAAAGGAGCTGGAAAAGATCGAGTCCCTCCAATTCGTTTTCACTTCACCGACGTTTGTCCCCGGCGAAGCCACGGACAAAGTGAAGAAGGAACGCCGCGAGTTTCACATCCCGAAGATGGAACGTGAGCGCAGCCTTTACGGCAGCGAATTCGAGATTCGCCTGAAAAACGAACTCACCCAGCGCGCCATTGCCAAGGAATGCGCCGAGTGGATGCGACGGCGCGCCACGTTCCGCTCGAATCGCGGTCGCGCACCAATGCAGCAGTTCGCCTGCGTCAGCGATCCGGGAGCAGACGCCGTTTACATGCCGTTGCACGGTTTCACCGCCGTCGACCTCGGCTATCAGCAGGGCAATGCGGTCTCCAATCTCGTCAACAAGATGGACGAGCAACCGTTCACGGCGACCTACCTCAACCTTTTCGACCAGATTTGGAACGACCGCGAAAAGCTCGAAGATGTCACTGCCCAACTCTGCGAGCACATCGCTTCCGCCTATCAGGAGAACTCCCCGGAACGCATCTACTTCCTGATGCTCTACAACATCTTCAATGAATTCATGGAAGACCTCAGCGAAGACGTTCTTCCGAATGACCTGACCGGCTACCAAGACAGCCTCATCTGGAACAAGCTCTACAATTTCCAGCGCGACGCCGCGACCGGCATCATCAACAAGTTGGAAACCTACAGCGGCTGCATCCTCGCGGATAGTGTCGGCCTTGGGAAAACCTTCACCGCGCTCGCTGTAATCAAATACTACGAGCTGCGAAATAAATCCGTCCTCGTGCTATGCCCCAAGAAGCTGGCTGATAACTGGCTGAACTATAAGGGGAATCTCAAGACTAACATCTTCGCGAAAGACCGGCTCGGTTATGACGTCCTTTGCCACACGGATCTCCAACGGACGAGTGGATATTCTTTTGGCGTCCCCCTGAATCGCGTCAACTGGGGCAACTATGACCTCGTCGTCATCGACGAGTCGCACAACTTCCGTAACAACGACGCTTTCAAGGACCGCGAGACGCGCTACCAAAAGCTGATGAATTCCGTCATCAAGCAGGGCGTGAAGACCAAGGTGCTGATGATTTCGGCCACGCCGGTGAACAACCGGTTCAACGACCTACGGAATCAGTTGGCTCTGGCCTACGAAGGCGATCCGGAAAACCTCAGCGCAAAACTTCGCACAACGAAAGACATCAACGAAATCTTCCGGAAGGCTCAGGCAACCTTCAACCAATGGACCACGCTGCCGCCCGAGGAGCGCACCCCGGCCGCAATTCTGAAGGCCCTCGACTTCGATTTCTTCGAGCTGCTCGACAGCGTCACCATCGCCAGGTCGCGCAAACACATCACCACTTTCTACGACACCAAGGACATTGGACACTTCCCCACGCGCCTGAAGCCGCTGTCATTTCATTGTCCGCTGACTCACCGCCGCGACGTCATTGGGTTCAACGACATCTTCAACCAGCTCTCCGTTCTCAAGATGGCTGTCTATGCGCCGGTCAGTTACATCCTGCCGAGTCGACTTGCCAAATACGAGGCCCTCTACGACACCGATGTGAAAGGCGGAGGTGGAAAGCTCCGGCAGCGCGACCGTGAACAAAGCCTCCAGGCGCTCCTGACCGTGAACCTGCTCAAGCGGCTGGAAAGCTCCGTCCATTCGTTCCGCTTGACGCTCCAGCGCCTCAAGGACAACCACCTCGCGACACTCGCCAAGATCGAGACCTTCAAGAAGACGGGCCGCGACACCAGTGTCGCCGACATCGCCCCTGCGTTCGAGAACGCCGAGCCGGACGACGATGAGTTGCCATCAGCCGACGACGAGCAGATTGGCGGCAAGGTGCAGATCAGCCTCGCCGACATGGACATTCCGGCGTGGGAACACGACCTCGGTGCGGACCTCACGCTCATCAATGCACTGCTTGCGGAGATGCACAAGATTTCGCCCGCTGACGACACCAAGCTTCAGCACATTAGAACTCAGATTCACAGCAAGCTGGCGTCGCCGATCAACAAGGGAAATCGAAAGGTTCTCATCTTCACGGCCTTTGCGGATACGGCGGACTACCTCTACGAACACCTCGCCGCCGACCTGCTGACCAGCCAGCGGCTGCACACTGGCAAGGTCACCGGCACAGGCAGCCCCAAGTCCACGCTCAAGAAGTCCTACGACTTCATGTCGTTGCTCACCCTCTTCTCCCCACGTTCCAAGGAGAAGGCCGTGATTCTTCCGGACGAAACGGGCGAACTGGACGTGCTCATCGGCACTGATTGCATTTCCGAGGGCCAGAATCTCCAGGACTGCGATTACCTCATCAACTACGACATCCACTGGAATCCTGTGCGCATCATCCAGCGCTTTGGTCGCATCGACCGTATCGGTTCTCAGAACGGCTGCATCCAGCTCGTCAATTACTGGCCCGACATCTCGCTCGACGAATACATCAAGCTCAAGGAACGGGTCGAAAACCGCATGGTCATCGCCGACGCCACGGCCACCGGTGACGACAACCCTCTCAATTCCGAGTCCAACGATCTTTCCTACCGCAAGGAACAGCTCCGTCGCCTCCAGGAGGAAGTCATCGAGATGGAAGACCTAAAAACCGGTGTCTCCATCACTGACCTTGGTTTGAACGACTTCCGGATGGACCTCCTGAATTACGTCAAGACCCACGGCGACCTCGACGGTCTGCCGAGCGGGATGCACGCGGTTGTCCCCGCCGCGCTTGAGCGGGGATTGCCGCCCGGAGCTATCTTCGCGTTGCGGAACCGCAACCAGGGCGTGAACCTCAATCAGCAGAATCGACTTCATCCCTACTATCTCGTTTACGTCGCGAACGACGGCCAAGTGATCGTGAATCACATGGAGGTCAAGCGGTTGCTCGATCTCGTCCGCTCGGCATGCAAGGACCGCAGCGAACCCGTGCCCGAGGCCTATCAGGTGTTCAATCGCCTCACCCACGACGGCCGTAAAATGGACGCGTATTCGGCGCTCCTTCAAAAAGGCATCCGCTCCATGGTGGACTTGAAGGAGGAGAAAGACATCGACAGCCTGTTCACTGGCGCGCGCACCACGGCCTTGTTGAACACCGTCAAGGGGCTGGAAGACTTCGAGCTGGTTGCCTTCCTTGTTGTCCAGGAGGCGGCTCACTGAAAAACCGCATGTTCCAATTTCCAAAACAAGCCGAGTTCAACCGCTTGCTCCCCAAGAGCAAGATCTACGCGTTCGCCAAGCCGACGCGCGCGGTCAAGGACCGCTTCGTTGCTGGGATTCAGGACATCGTCTGGAAATACAAGCTCGCCCCGGAGACCGTGAACCTGCCAGCCCGGCACGGCATTCATGAAATCCAGGTGTTCGAAATTGCGCTCAAGACTGAGGAACTGGGGGACGAGGTGCTGCACACCATCGACAAAGCCGTTCCGTCGCCCATCGTTTACCAACTCACCTTCGGCAATCGCGTCCGGTTCAGTGCGGCCTACAAACGGCCCAGCGAGGCGGATGCATCGAAGAACGTCATCGAGGCTTACTTCACTACCGATTGGCAACTCACTGCCGAGCCTCTACCGGTCCTGCCGGTGGTCTTGGATCTCGCCGCGCTCTACGAAGAAATGCTGCGTCACGTAATCCCGCTGGCTCGCCGTCCGAGGGAGTCGTTGGCAAAACTGGTTGAGCGTGCGGTTCAACTCCGGGCGAAGGAACGGGAGTGCCACGACCTCGAAGCCCGGTTGCGCCGGGAATGTCAATTCAACCACAAAGTCGAAATCAATGCCGCGATTCGCGCGGCCAAAACGCAGCTCAAACAAATGGTTGCCTCCTGACCGAAAGAATTATGGAAAAGCTGAAGTGTCACACGCCCGACTTTACCGCAGAGAATATCCAGAAGCTTGCCAGCCTGTTTCCGAATTGCGTGGTCGAAGCCAAAAACGCGAATGGAAAACCCACCAAAGCGATTGATTTCGACCAGCTACGCCAAGAACTGTCCACCTCCATTGTTGAAGGGCCACGTGAGCGCTACCACCTCGACTGGCCAGGCAAGCGCGAGGCGCTGCTGGCTTCGAATGCGCCCATTGCCAAGACGCTTCGTCCATGCCGTGCAGAGAGCGTGAGCTTCGATACCACCAAGAATCTCTTCATTGAAGGGGACAACCTTGACGCTCTTAAGTTGCTTCAAGAGACATACTTGAGCAGGGTGAAAATGATCTACATCGATCCACCCTACAACACTGGGAACGACTTCATTTATAAGGATGATTTCTCGGAGAGCGCCGAAGCATACAAGCTTCGATCAAATCAAAAGGATGATTCCGGACAGCGACTTGTTGCCAACACGGAATCCAACGGGCGCTTTCACTCCGATTGGCTGAAAATGCTCTACCCACGGTTGAAGCTCGCGCGCAATCTTCTGAGCGACAACGGCATTATCTTCCTTTCGATCGGACAAGAAGAGCTTGGGAACTCGCTGAGCTTGTGCGACGAGATATTTGGCGGCGAGAACTTCGTAACGATATGTTCTCGTGTCATGAAGAGAGGAGGACAGAAAGGCACACACTTTTCTCCATGCGTTGATTACATCGTTGCCTACGCGAAAAGCATCACAGATCTCAATCCATTCAGGGAGGAGATAAGCACCAATCTTGTTGAACAGGTATACACCAAAACCGCGGACAGTGGACCCCGAAAAGGAGAGAAGTATCGTTCGATGGGGCTGTATCAGGCAATGCTTGAAAAGAGAGCAAATCAGCGATTCTACATCGAGTGTCCAGACGGGAGTTTTGTAATCCCTCCGGGGAAATCGTTTCCCTCATCCGTCAAAGATGGTGCCCAAGTCACGCCGAATGATGGCGACGGCGTTTGGCGATGGACATATTCCAGATATGCCGAAGAGAAACGCAACAATAACATCGAGTTCCTCAAGAGCGATAGAACCTCACTCATCAAACCTGATGGCTCTCCAGCGGAATGGAACCTCTATTACAAGATTTGGCTCAACGACCGGCTTGAGGACGGGCAGCTACCAGGAAACATCTTGGAGAAATTTGAAAGCCGTCACAGCTCTGCGGAATTGAAAGAATTGAAGATTCCCTTCGATTTCCCAAAGCCGGCGGCGCTCATAAAGTTCTTGATGACTATTTGCTGCGTAAGGAGTGGCGAGGTCACGCTTGATTTCTTTGCAGGTTCAGGGAGCACGGGACATGCCGCTATGGAATTGGCTGCTGAAACAAGAACAGTCCTTCCTTTCATTTGCGTGCAGCTTCCTGAGAAAACAAAGGCCGAATCTGAAGAATTCAAACAGGGTTTCTCAACCATTGCTGAAATTGCCAAAGAACGAATCCGACGCTCAGGACTGAAGATTCGCGAGGCGCACGGCACGACCGCTCCCAATCTCGACATTGGCTTCCGCGTTCTGAAGGTGGATGCGTCGAACATGAAGGACGTGTATTACGCTCCTGACACGGTCAAACAGTCTGACCTCGTCGCCCACGCCGATAACATCAAGGAAGCCCGCACACCGGAAGACTTGCTGTTCCAAGTGTTGGTGGATTGGGGCGTGGATTTGGCGTTGCCCATCGCCAAGGAAACCATCGCCGGCAAAACGGTGTTCTTCGTGGACGGCGACGCGCTCGCGGCCTGCTTCGATGTCGCCATCAGCGAGGAACTGGTCAAGGAACTGGCTAAGCGCAAGCCTCTACGGGCCGTCTTTCGCGATAGCAGCTACGGGAGCGACAGCGTGAAAATCAACGTGGAGCAAATCTTCAAGCTCCTGTCCCCCACCACGGAAATCAAGTCGCTCTAAGCCATGAAACCAGAAGAACTAAGCGCGATTCTGCCCCAACTGATCGCCGGTTGGGAGAACGAGACCGTGGAGTTCAAAAACGTGGGGGACTCCTATTCGACCTCGGAAATCGGGAAGTATTTCTCCGCGCTTTCCAATGAAGCCAATCTACGGAATCACGATCGAGGCTGGCTGGTCTTCGGCGTGGAGAACCGCAGCCACACCGTGGCAGGCAGCGAGTATCGGACTGACGCCGCCCGGCTCAACGGGCTGAAGCAACAGGTCGCCAGCGACACGGAACCGGGCGTGACGTTTCGTGACATTCATGTCCTGGAGACACCGCAGGGGCGGGTGATCCTGTTCGAGATACCAGCGGCGCCGCTGGGCATCCCGATTGCGTGGAAAGGCCATTACTATGCCCGCGCCGGGGAGAGCCTGACCTCCCTCGGTCTGGACAAGCTGGATGCCATCCGGGAGCAAACACGAGCCACGGACTGGAGCGCCCGGGTGGTGGAAGAAGCCAGGCTGACGCATCTGGACCCGGCGGCACTGGCAAGGGCCCGTGATGGCTTTGCCTTGAAATACGCGAACCGTTTCCGGGAGGACGAAGTTAAAGGATGGAGCGAAGCCGTGTTCCTGGACCGGGCACGACTGTCGGTGGATGGAAAAATGACGCGCACGGCGATCCTGCTGCTGGGCAGGGCCGAAGCCGCCCACTTGCTGTCACCGCACCCGGCCCAGATGACCTGGCGACTGGAAGGGGCTGAGAAGGCTTACGAGCATTTTGGCCCGCCGTTTCTTCTGAATACGACCGCGCTTTACCAAAAGATCCGAAATGTCCAGATGCGCATTCTTCCGGAGGACGAGCTGCTGGCGGTGGAAGTCTCAAAGTATGATCAAAAGATCGTGCTGGAAGCGCTGCACAACTGCATTGCGCACCAAGATTACCAGCGCAACGGCCGAATCCTTGTCACGGAGAAACCGGATCAATTGACGTTTGAGAATGAGGGGGCGTTTTTCGAAGGGAAACCGGCGGACTATCTGGCCGGACACAAGACACCCCGCCGGTACCGGAGCCCGTTTCTCGCGCAGGCCATGGCAGAATTAAGCATGATCGACACCATGGGGTATGGTATCCACGAGATGTACATCGGGCAGGCAAGGCGGTTCTTTCCCCTGCCGGATTACGACTTAAGCAATCCGCAGGTTGTGAAGATGACCCTGCATGGCCGGGTGGTGGACCCGGCTTACAGCAGGGCGCTGATCCAGAAAACCGATCTTGGACTCATGGATGTGCTGGCGCTTGACCGAGTGCAAAAACGACTTCCATTGGATGACGAGACGGTGAAGCACCTGAAAAGGGCGGGGTTGATCGAAGGGCGGAAGCCGAATTTCCATGTGTCCGCGGCGATTGCGAGCGTGTCTGAAACCCGTGCGGCCTACATCAAGACCAGGGCACTGGATGACAAATACTACCGCAAACTGGTGACGGAGTATCTGGAGAAGTTCGGAGAAGCCAGCCGGGCAGACTTGGGCGACTTGTTGATGGACAAATTGAGCGACGCTCTGAGGGTTTCCCAGAAGGAAACGAAAATCGGCAACTTGCTCTCCACCATGCGCAAGGAGGGTGAAATAGTGAACACAGGCCCCCGCAAAGTCCCCCGCTGGCGGCTGACTGAACGAAAAGAAAAAGAATAAAAAAGAATAAAAAAGAATGAAACACCCGCATCAACACCACCCATTGTGCCCCCATCCTGAAGCATGCACAACCTGTGGTGTCAGTCGGCGCTCCAAGGTGATTTCGCGACCTGCAAATTAAGAATGAAACGATTAAAAGCCCCGACTTTGAGTCGAGTTCCCTGATGAAACTCAAATTCAAACAGCAAGCCTACCAGACCCACGCCGTGGAGGCCGTGGCCGACTGCCTCCACGGCCAGCCGAAGAGCGTCGGAGTCTCCTACCGCATCGACCCCGGCCGCGGGGACAGCCAGGTCCTGCTCGGCATCGATGAATCTGGATTCAAGAACAGTGACCTCGCCATCCCGCTCGCACAGGTCCTCAGCAACGTCCACGCCGTTCAGCTTCGCCAGAACCTGCCGCTGTCCACTGCACTCAAGTCGTCCGCCGGTTGCGACATCAATCTCGACATCGAGATGGAGACGGGCACGGGCAAGACCTACTGCTACATCAAGTCGATGTTCGAGCTGAACAAGCGCTACGGCTGGTGCAAGTTCATCGTCGTCGTTCCCAGCATCGCCATCCGAGAGGGTGTCCACAAATCCCTAGAAATCACCGCCGAGCATTTTCTGGAGCAATACGGCAAGCGTGCCCGCTTCTTCATCTACAACTCGAAGCAGCTCCACAATCTGGAGAGCTTCTCTTCGGACGCTGGCATCAACGTGATGGTTATCAACGTGCAGGCTTTCAATGCCCGAGGCCAAGACGCCCGCCGGATTTACGAAGAGCTGGACGACTTTCAGTCCCGTCGTCCCATCGACGTCATATCCCGTAACCGGCCCATCGTGATTCTCGACGAACCGCAAAAGATGGAAGGAGCCAAGACAATGGACTCCCTGAAGGAGTTCACGCCATTGATGATTCTCCGCTACTCCGCCACGCACAAGCAGGAGCACACCAAGATTTACCGCCTCGACGCACTGGACGCCTACAACCAGAAGCTGGTGAAGAAAATCGCCGTGCGCGGTATCACGGTGCGGGGGCTCGCGGGAACGAACGCTTACCTTTATCTGGAATCCATCAACATCTCGATCAGCAAGCCGCCGGAGGCCCGAACAGAGTTGGAAATTCAGCAAGTCAGCGGCATCAAGAGGGTCCTCCGCAAACTCGGCAAGAACGACAACCTCTTCGACCTTTCGGATGGTCTGGAGCAATACCGAGGCTTCGTCGTCTCGGACATCAACGCGCTCGACAACACCGTCAGCTTCACGAACGGAGTGGTGCTCCACTCCGGGGAGGCCACCGGCGACGTGAACGAAGCGGCCCTGCGGCGCATCCAGATTCGCGAAGCGGTCAAAGCCCACTTCGACAAGGAGCAGGTGCTCTTCCACCAGGGCATCAAGGTCCTGTCTTTGTTCTTCATCGACGAAGTCGCGAAGTATCGCTGCTACAATGACGCGGGCGAGGAGTCCGGTGAATACGCTCGAATCTTTGAAGAAGAATACGTCGCACAACTGAACGAGGTTCTGACGCTAGAGGAAACGCCCTACAACCGTTACCTCAAGGGGATTCCACCCACGAAGACCCACAACGGCTACTTCTCCATCGACAAGAAAACCAAGCGATTGGTCAACCCGGAGGCAAAAGCGCGCGGCGAATCAGCCGGGGAGACGGACGACGTGGATGCCTACGACCTGATCCTGAAGGACAAGGAGCGGCTGCTCTCTTTCGAGGAACCGGTGCGTTTCATCTTCTCTCACTCTGCGTTGCGTGAAGGCTGGGACAATCCGAACGTCTTCGTAATCTGCACTCTCAAGCACAGCGACAACACCATTTCCCGGCGGCAGGAAGTCGGACGCGGGCTCCGTCTGTCGGTCAACCAGAATGGTGACCGTATGGACAACCCAGCCACTGTCCATCAGGTCAACGTGCTCACCGTTGTCGCCAGCGAGAGCTACAAGAATTTCGTCTCCGCTCTGCAAAAGGACATCAGCGCGTCGCTCTCCGCCCGTCCGCGCAAGGCGGACGAAGCCTATTTCACCGGCAAGGTGCTCAAGACACCCAACGGCGATGTGGCGGTCACGCCGCAGATCGCGAAGTTGATCGAGCGTTACCTCGTGAAAAACGATTACACCGACGCCAGCGACCAGGTCACCGTCGATTATCACGAGGCCAAAAAGGAAGGGAAGCTAGTCGCATTGCCCCCAGAACTCGCGCCGCACGCCGAGCAGATTTTCCAGCTCATCGACACCGTGTTCAGTGCGGGCCAACTCCCGGACATCGACGACGAACGCAAAGCGAAGGTCAATCCGCTCAATGCGAACTTCCACAAGAAGGAATTTCAGGACCTTTGGAACCGCATCAACCGCAAAGCCGCCTACACGGTTCACTTCGAGACCCCCGAGCTGGTGAAGAAATGCGTCTCGGCCCTCGAAAAGGAACTGAAGGTCAGCCCGCTCCAATACACCATCCAGCGCGGCGAACAGACCGAGAGCGCGACTGCCGAAGCCTTGAAGCAAGGCGAAGCATTCCGGCTTGAAGAGACAGACACGGGTTCGCTCAGGGCGTCCGTCCAGTCTGCGGTGAAATACGATCTGATCGGCAAGATTGCCGAGGACACCCAACTGACCCGTAGCACCATCAGCAGCATCCTCCAGGGCATGAACATCGCGGTGTTCTCGCAATACAAGGTGAATCCCGAGGACTTCATCCTGAAAACAAGCCGAATCGTCAACGAGCAGAAGGCGACAGTCATCGTCGAGCACCTTGCCTATGACCCAGTGGAGGACGCACATACGCTTGAAATTTTCACTCAGGAAAAGCCCAAGGAAGATTTTAGTAAGGCCGTCAAAACCGACCGACATATATACGACTACGTCTTCACCGATTCCAAGAACGAGCGTGCGTTCGTCAAGGATCTCGATTCCGGCACCGAAGTGGTTGTTTACGCCAAGCTCCCGAGAAGCTTTTTCATCCCGACGCCAGTCGGCACATACAATCCTGACTGGGCAATTGCCTTCAAACAGGGCGAGGTAAAACACGTTTACTTCATCGCCGAAACGAAGGGTGACCTGTCGACAATGACATTGCGCAAAATCGAGGAATGCAAAATCGATTGTGCCCGAAAATTCTTCACCAAGATCACCTCCGACCAGGTGAAATACGACGTCGTGGATAGCTACGCCAAACTCATGGAGCTGGTGAAATGAGCCGTAGCGGAAAAGCTAAAAGATTGAGGCAGGTAGATCAGTCCGGCGCCTATACTTGCACCGCGGCACACTGGTGCTGCCGGAATTCTTGTCAACGTTCACTGGTTGAGAGAAAGGAAAGCGCGGTGGCGAAAGCGGAGCGGATTACGCGAGAGGAAATGGGGAAATTGAAATGGAATGAAAAAACGTTGGAAGCCAAGCGCAAAAGCGATTTTGGAAAGATCGCGATTGCGAGGCGATTGCGAGGCGATTGCGAGGCGATTGCGAGGCGATTGCGAGGCGATTGCGAGCGGAAACGACGATGACGCATCGCTGGATAGTGGAACGACTGCGAATGGGCACCGCCAGCCACCTATTAACGCACTTGCTTTACTGGGAGAAACGAAAGAAGACGGAGGCAAAATCAAAAGCAAATTACCAAGAACAGACCCCTTGCGTACGCGACCCCTTGCGCACGTTCACTTCGAGCCGTTTGTCCTTCTCGTTGAGCCGCCGTGAACTGGGTTGGTAACGACCGCAGCCCCGTTGGGGCTGGAAGATTGATTGTCCTCCGTCCGATCTCCGGGCGGAAGTTCTCGCAGCGGAACAACTCCTACCACAACGACTTTAAATCTAATCGAGTTTAGGAAGACTGGCTGCGGCAACGGCCTGTCCATGCCGTTTGTCTTTCTCATCGGGAATATGAAAACTTATCTGGCGATAGAGGGCCGGGAATTCGAGACTTAGAACTTGCCGAGCTCCCTGTAAAATTAGATCTCCGCCCTCGCCAGTCGTGACCCGTCCCAGGATCAAAACATTTTTGAAGTCATAAAAATCTGCGTAATGAGCGATGGCATAGCCGAGATAAGTTCCGATGGTCTGGTAAATCCTGGCCGCCCGCAGATCATTTTGCTTCATCAAGCTTTGAACCAATTTTAGTTTTTTTGGCAGGGGCAGACCGGGCTCCGCATCAATTCCAGCAACAGGCAGAAGGCGTCCGACACATTGCTGCGAAAAATACTGGACCCCACAGCCGTAATCGCCCGACCACTCATCAACAGGTGCCCCGGGCTGATAGTCCACCGGAACAAAGGCCAATTCGTTTAGCCACGAGGTGATGTTACCCTCGGAATTCACAAAACCTCCGGCCTGACTGGTTCCCATGGCAATTCCGAGCACTCCGTTCCGCCCGATGGCCATTGATCCGGCCAGTGCCGTGACCTCGCCGTCATTTACCACTTCAAAGGGAATACCTCCCCATACCTTTTGGATTTCCAAAAAGAGATTTTTGATCCGGCTCTCGAAAAGATCAGGAGGCACCCCGCGAAAAAGGGATGCCACCTTCACCCGGTTGTTGACATAAGCCCCGGCGGCGCTCCCGCCGATGGCATCCACGCGTGGAAGATGTCGCGCCGCCCGTTTCAAGGAATCCATGATTTCGTCAAAATGCCATTGCGGGTCGGTCTGGATCACCGGGTCCCAGACAATTTCCTCGCTGAACACCACTTTTCCATCCACTACAGCGGCAGCTTTCCGGTCGCTGCCGCCCAGATCAAATCCGATGCGGCAACCGTCCAAATGCCTTCCCAAAGGTGTGCTGCTTCCCCGTTCGGCTGGGATATTTTTGGTGCACACCAACTCAAATGGCCGTTCATAAATTCGTGCGCCCATGATGTTCGCGTCGAATTTCCCCGTGGCCGTGTTTCGAAAATATTGCTGTAGTTCGTCCGCAAGTTTTTCTGGTCCAAAAAAGTGAATCCTAAATCCCCCACGCGACCAGAGCAGGAATTTGATCAATCTCTCGATATATATGAAATTTCCCGCTGAATGAGGGTCAGTCTCAGAAAATATTTCAGTCTTGAAATGGAATACCGATCCGTCCGCCTGCTCCAGGGCTAGGGTGACTGGCACTGCCCGTCCCGTTGCCCTGACCTGAGTCCGAAAAAATTGATTGGCCAGCACCGCAGGGCGAAAATCAGGATCGAGCGTCGGCAGAATCTTTGGAACAACAAGACAAAGATCGTTATTTTTCATGGTTTATTTTGAGCGATAATTTCAAAGCAAAGGACGATATTATTTGGAGCTGACGCTCTGCTGAAGCAAACAACTCAAACTTATAGAAGCAAACCATGGGAACAAAGGGGAATCAAGGAGTTGGAAACTGCAAGAATTGCATTCGAGACTGATCTTGCGATCCCAAAACAAATTGGTTTCGGTCGTTTGCTCGCAGGGCTGTTTCAAGATCCCCATCCTCTCACGCGCGTGCCTCGCGGGGGAGAGGACCGAGGAGAGGGGGAACCAACAAAAACGCGCCTACTCTCCCCGACACTCTCCTCCATCCGATTGAAGAGAGGGAGAAGTCAGGGATCTTGAAACAGCCCTGGTTTGCCAGTGGATTGAAAGCACCTGTTTCGCGAAATGCGTCAACCGACTTTGGTTGACGCATTTCGTTTTTGAAAAACATGCCTTGCCACTTACTGAACCAGGGTGCGCAAGAATAATTTCGTTTTCTGATTCTTCGGAGTGGATAGCTGGATGGAGGGACCGGTCGCTTGATTGGTTGCGACCGACTTCCACAAAACCAAATCCTCCGAGGTTTGCAGGATTTGGGTTTGACCTGCGGTACTGGTGGCGGTGACCTGAAGAAGCGGCGGGAGCATTTCGAACTTAGTGATCTTAACACCCGTTGGGAACTTTACGCCAAGTAGTCGGGCGATGTTGTTTCGGTTGACTTCATCAACCTGGGTGAATGCCCCTCCAATCAGCACTGCAGTTGGATTTCCCGTTGCGGTGTAGACAATTCCGTTGGCCCCCGAACCTGATAGGAAACTTGGATCCAGATTTCCATCAAGGTTTAGCCGCGCGAAATTGGTTCGGCCGACTCCATTCATTTGGCTAAACGAGCCTCCGACGAGAATGTGCGCATTGTCAGTGAACAATGAATATACCAGCGAGCCAGGCTTGCCCGGATACGATTCATCCAAAGTGCCGTTTGCTGCAAAGTGTGCCAGGTAACTGACCGGCTTGGAATTCACTGCATTGAAAAATCCACCGGCAAGAATCGAGCCATCTGGCAAAATCGACAGAGCTCGCACAGTGCTGTTTGGTCCTGTCCCGGCATTAAAAGCAGGGTCGAGATGCCCATCCGCCGTCAGTCGGGCCACACGGTAGACCGGTTGACCCTCCACCTCGGTAAAATCTCCTCCAATGAGGATTCTTCCCTGATCATCAACCGCGGTGGAATAGACGGTACTGTTCACCGCAGGTTTGAAGGAAGTGTCCACGGTCCCATCACTAAATAACTTCACCAAATAACGGTGCGCGGCCAAGTCATTAAATTGGTAAAAATTGCCGCCCACGATAAAATCTCCATCCGGCAAAACGCTAATGGTATAGACTGAATACCCGCCAGCCCCTGTACCAGGCACGAACGTGTTGTCCACAGTTCCATTGGGATTTAACCGGGCGATACCTGCATTGGCCACACCGTTGACAATCGTGAACTGGCCACCGACCAGGATTTTACGGTCCTCTTGAAGTGCCAGGGCCAGGCCGGGAGCACTCAGCCAGACGCCTGGGCTGAATGTGGGATCCAAGGATCCGTCTGAATTGACCCGGGCTATCCGTAACCGTCCAACATTATTGACGCCGGAGAATTCGCCGGCCAACAAGGTTTTGCCGTCGTCTTGAATCTTTATTGCGTAAACGGGTCCGTTAGCCCCTGCTGTAAAGCTTGTATTTAAACTTCCCACCTCATTCACAATATCTTCGTTTTCGATCCTTAGCATAGCTGTCGACCTAGGGCCCAGAACCGATCCGCCGGTCGGACTGCTGAGTATTAAATTAATCAGCTCATCATTCTCCACTTCTGGATCATTGACCAACGGAACGGCGAAAGAGCCTTCGGTCACTCCTGGCGCAAAAGTGATCTGTCCCGTGGCCGCCGCGTAATCCGCTGAACTGGCCGTACCGTCGCTGGTCGCGTAATTGATGGTCACCGAATTGTTGATGTTGCCGGTCCTAGTCAATTGAACCAGAACATTGCCAGCATTTTCTTTTCCGCTAAAAATTGATTGAGAAAAACTTATCTCACCTCCCAAGGCCAAATTTGCGGCTTGAATCAGAACAAGATTAGTTTGCGGCAATCCGTTGAAACTGGTGAACGCTCCTCCCACTAAAACATTCCCGTCCGGACGTACAGCCACCGAGTAAACCGAACCGACAATTCCGCTCCCAATGTCGAAAGTTTTATCTATCGAACCGTCATCGAGTAATCGAACAAGGCGGTTTTTATCCTGACTTCCAACCTGGTTGAAATTTCCTCCCACCACGATTCGGCCATCGGCCTGCAACGCCACTCCGTAAACAGGTTGATTCACCGCCGGGGAAAAAGTCAGGTCCGGGATACCTTGGGGAGAAAGCCGTGCCAGGTGTGCAGAGGAAGAACCATTCACTTGGTTAAAAAATCCTCCAATTAAAATATTACCTGCGTCGTCCAAAACAATCTGGCGAACCGTTGCGTTGGGCCCGCCGCCTGGATTGAAGGTATCGTCCACCTTTCCGTCAGCGGTCAAACGAGCCAAGCGGTTTCTGACCCGGCCATCGACACCGGTAAAATCGCCCCCAATCAGAAACTTTCCATTTTCATCCACTGCAATGGAATAGACTGAGCCGTTGACACCCGGATTAAAGGAGGTATCGAGACTGCCATCGCTGAAAAGCTTGACCAAATAGTTGCGGTTGAGCAGCCCGTTAAATTGAAAAAAATTGCCGCCCAAAAGAATATCGCCACCGGACAAAATTGCGGTTGCAAAGATGGAATACGAACCTGCCCCTGTTCCCTCCAAAGTGAATCCAGGATCCAAGGTTCCATTGCTATTGAGCCGGGCAATCCCACCCATCAAAACTCCGTTTATAGTTGTGAACGTCCCGCTGATGAGGATTTTTTGATCGTTTTGGATGTTCAAAGAATGGGAGGCTGCATTCATCCAGGCGCTTGGGTTAAATGTATCATCTACGCTTCCATTGATGTTGAGCCGGGCTATCCGTAACCGGCCAAAACCGTTCACGCCGGTGAAATCTCCGGCAACGAGGGTTTTACCGTTAGGCAGGGTTTTCAATGCATAAACCCCGGCACCCTCGACCCATCCTTTGAAACTATTATTCAGGCTGCCCAATCCACTGGACTGGTCATCATCGTTGATTAACAACGTGGCAACGGACTGCGGCCCCAACGCAGCTCCAGAGCCAGGGGTGCTTAAAGTCAGGTTTAACGATTCTTGAGGTTCAACAGTGGTGTCTTGTTTAATCGTGATTTTAAAAAGTTTTTTCACTTCTCCCGCAACAAAGGTCAACTCGCCGGACGCCACCGAGTAATCCCCAGCATTGGCACTGCCATTGCTAGTGGAATAATTCACCGTAACCGTTGCATTGGTGTTGCCGGTGCGCCTCACCTCAATTCCAATCGGAGATTGACCCTCGGTAGTTTGATAAATTGCGCGGCTGAAATTTATTTCACCTCCGGCGGCAGTATTGGTTGCCACTACTTTCACCAGATTTGTGCGATTAAAACCATTGAAGGAAGTGAAGGTACCGCCCGCCAACACATTCCCGTCAGGAAGAGAGCTGACGGCATAGATAGTGCCCGTCACCCCGGAGCCGGTGTCGAATGTTTTATCCAGGCTGCCGTCTGGCAAGATTCGGGCCAGGCGGTTCTTTTCCAGCCCATTTACCAGGCTAAAGAAGCCTCCAACAATGATACCTCCGTCGGATTGAAGTGCGGCGGAATAGACCGACGAATTTATGCCGGGCTGGAACGTGGTGTCTGGAAGCCCGTTCGGACTCAATCGCGCGAAGTAACCTGCCGACAGTCCGTTGACTTGATTGAAAATGCCTGCGATCAAAATATGGCCGTCGTCGTCCACTAATATTTTACGCACAGTCGCGTTTGGGCCGCCAGCAGGATCAAAACTTGTGTCAACATGGCCATCCGCATTCAACCGCGCCAACCTGGTGCGGGGCACACCATCTGCCTGGGTAAAGTCGCCCCCAATCAGAATCTTTCCGAGGTCATCGACAGTGATGGCGTAGACGTTACCATTGAGCAAGGCTTTGAAAGATGTATCCAAAGCACCTTGAGCCGACAACTTGACGAGGTAACCCTGCCCGTTAACCCCGTTGAAGTTAGGAAAGTTTCCTCCGACCACGATCTCTCCTCCAGGCAAAACTCCCACCGCATAAATGGAATATCCTCCTCCGGCACCTGCGCCACCCAGATTGAAACTGCCATCCAATGTTCCGTCGCTCATCAAGCGGGCGACCCCGCCACGGCCGATTCCATTCACAGTATTAAAAACGCCGCTCACCAGAATTTTTCCATCGTTTTGCAAAGCGAGATCAAACCCCGCGAGGTCCAGCCATGCCGAGGGATTGAAGCCAGGGTCCAGAGTGCCATCCAGATTGATGCGAGCGATTCTCATACGACCAACGCCATGAACTCCATTAAAATCCCCGGTCAGCACCGTTTTGCCATCAGTTTGTGTCGCCATATCGTAAACCCCAACTCCCGAAACTGAGCCTGCGAAGTTGACATCAAGACTTCCCGGACTTTTTGAAATATCATCGTCCGCGATAACCATTTGAGCGGTGGGATAAATTCCGAGAACGGCACCGGCCGAGGGATTGCTCAGGGTGAGATTCACCGTTTCAACTACTTCGAAAATGGCATCCTGTTTGATGGTCACGGCGAAAAGTTTCTTAGTCTCACCCGCGAGGAAGGAAAGTTGGCCTGTGGCGGGAGTGTAATCGCCGGCATTGGCAGTTCCGCTGCTCGTGGCATAATTTACCGAAACGGCGGCGCTCGTGTTGCCACTTCTTAGCACTTCGATTCCGACAGTAGCCTGGTTTTCTGAAGCCTGATAAACGGACCGGCTAAAGCTTATTTCACCGCCCGCCGCGTCGTTGGTATTTATGATTCTTACCAGGTTGGTCCGGGCCACCCCGTTGAAACTGCTAAAATTTCCCCCTGCCAGAACTTTCCCGTCGGTTTTCATTCCCAAGGTAAACAGCTGGCCGACAAATCCGCTGCCAATATCCCAGGTGGCATCGAGTCCACCGTCATTCAGAATTCTCGCCATGCGATTTCGTCCGATCCCCTGCACCAAAGTAAAATCTCCACAGATGATCGCCCTGCCGTCCTGCTGCAATACCAAGTCATAAACGGTAGAATTAACCGCAGGTGAAAAGGTCAAATCGGGCAATCCATTGGGCGAAATTCGAGCAAGATAAGCAACTGGAGCGCCGTTGATCAGACTAAAACTACCTCCAATGAGAAACTGACCCTCATCTGTTTCAACGATGGTGCGCACTGTTGAATTTGCGCCACCACCAGGGTTGAAAACCGGATCTAACGTTCCATCCAGGTTCAGCCGGGCAAGCCGGACGCGCGGTTGTCCATTCACTATTGTAAAGTTGCCCCCGATGAGGATGCCTCCAAGAGAATCGACCACTACGGAATAAACAGCAGCGTCGATCGTAGGTTTGAAATTGGGGTCGAGACTGCCGTCGTTCAACAATTTCGCAACGTAGGGGTGCGTGTTGAGCCCATTAAACTGCGGAAAGTTTCCACCCACAATCGCGCCCCCATCCGGCAGCGGAGCCACGGCGAGAACGGCATATCCCCCAGCTAGAGTTTCACCCGCTGCAAAACCCTGATCGAGGGTTCCATCCTGGTTCACCCGGGCGATTCCGCCACGAGCCACTCCATTGGCCAGCGTAAACGAACCTCCTACGAAAATTTTGTTATTTGAAGAAAGTGCCAAAGCCGAAACCGTGGAGTTGAATCCATCTCCTCCGGGGTTGAAGGTTGCATCCAAATTTCCGTTGGAAAGAAACCGCGCCACTCGCACCGCTTTCTGTCCCTCGACCAAAGTAAATTCTCCTCCGACAACCACCTTGAAATCAGGTTGTACTGCGACCCTATATACCGCTCCGTTGACACTCGGCAAAAAAACCGGGTCAAGCTGACCGGGACTTCCTTTTGCGCAAACGGAAACTCCAAGAGTAAAAATTAAGGTGGAAAAAAATTGGCGAAAAAACCGCCCGCGAAAGTGATATATCGAGTGCATAATGTTGGTTTTGGCTGGACTCTTTGGGAGGAGATCCTACCAAAGGCCATTTCAAAAAACCAAGGTCATTTATCCTTCAATTTTGGCTTTAACAGCTTTAGAGATCAGCCATGAGTTCAAGTCGGCGTTCTGCCATCGCGCGTTCTCCGCGTTCTCCGTCGGCGATTTTGTCGAGGAGATGCCGTCATACGCCTGTCTCTACCTGGCCTGTCCAGCCGCCGAAACCGATACCGGGAACGGCTTCTCGTGCGGACGCCTCAAAAGCTGCGAAATTGCGCCGGAGAGGATCAAAAAAAGGCCGGAAAGTTCCATGATCCAGTTGATCTTCAAGAAACCAACTTTCTTCCCCAGCATTTCGTCGAGATGATGAAAAGAGAAGGCCCTGGCGATGACAAAAAGTATCAGGAACAGCCCCCCGCAAAGCGGAATCCAGTTTTTTCTCAAAGTACGCCGGGTGAGCATGTAGAGAAAAATCGAAGTCACAACCCCGATTACCGCGAGGCCGATGATGAAAAAGAGCTGAAATGAACGTCGTTTTTCATACCACCCCTGATTTTTGAAAAAATCACGCCCCAGCTCTGTGAACCATGTTTGCAAGTCGAGCTGTTTGTTGATTCCAAGGACAAACAAACATAAGGCGGCGACTGTCCAGAAAACCAGATCCGGCATGTTTTTAACGTATCCACCTGGCAAAAGCTGGTTCCGGGCGAGTTTAAAGGAGCAAACCGCCGTGATAAAATAAACCGCCACGGTCAGCCAGCCCACCACCGTTGGATCACCTATTCCTGGTGTCCAGCCCTTGTCCGAAATCATCGCCAGCATACAAATCTTGTTTGAACTTTTTGGATAAAGTGGTTTTGCGAAAAACGTCCGCCGGAAGCTTCATGAGGAAATGTTTGGCGTGTCCGACCGTTTTGCTGATCCTGACAGGATGTTTTTCAGATGATCCGCCAGGATCGAAACGCATGGTTCCTCCAAGATTTTCTCGTGAGTCCCCTCGATCAACCGGACGTCCACCCCGCCAAGCGCCAGCCGGGCCCAGCAATCTTCTGGCTCCAGCTCGAACAAATGACAGGTCGTGGTTCGAAACAAAGTAACTCTGCCTCCAAAACTTTTCGGGTGATAAAGGCTCAGCGCGTTCCAGTGAATCTCGGCGAAACGTTTGTAATCCTTGGGATACTGGGACATGTCGATCACCTCGTTCAAACCGCTCCCATCCCCCTGCACCTCCGGTTTGGAATCGGAAAAAAAGTTCATGATGCGTTTGCCCATGTTCTGCCCTTTTCGCTGGATGCGCGCCATCATCTGCTCCGGATGATCTCGAAATTCATCAAAAAAATGGGGCAAGGTTTTCACCGCATGCAGCAGCAGTTCGGGATCAAAACTTCCCTTTGCGGGCCCGATATGCGGAGGACGGCAATCGATCAATGCGACCAGGCCGAGCTGTTCCCCCTGTTCTTCCAGCTGGCGCGCCATCTCATAAGCCACAACACCTCCGAAACAATATCCTCCGAGAAAATAGGGGCCGGCCGGCTGGATCTGTTTGAGCGCCACGATGTACCCGGCGGCCATGGTCTCAACCGTGCTATACGGCTCCGAAGGCGCCACCAGCCCATATGATGGCTGATTTGGCCCAAGAAGCCCGGCCAGTTTGCGATAGGTGAACAGCCCGCCCCCACCCCCTCCGCCCAGGGTGTGCAGCCAGAATATTGGAGGGTTTTCTCCGTATGGCTGGATCTCCACCAGCACCGAACCGGGCTGATGAAAACCATCGCTGCGAATGATGTCTGCCAGTTCCGAAACGGTCGGGTGTTTGAAAAGAGTCATCACCGGAAGCTTTTTCCCCAGCTCCTTCTCGATGGCGCCGGACAATTTGACGGCGAGCAGAGAATGCCCGCCCAGATCAAAAAAGTTGTCCCGTGCGCCAACTTTTTCCACTCCCAGAACTTTTTGAAAGATCGCCTGAAGCTTCCTCTCCAATCCACCCCGAGGTGCGACAAAAGATCCCTCAGAAAGAACCGCTGCTTCCGGAGCGGCCAGTTTTTGGCGGTCGATTTTTCCGTTGGGTGTCAGCGGCAACTGTTCCAGAAAAACAATGTGTGCCGGCACCATGTATTCGGGCAGTTCCAGCTTCAAATCCGCTCGAATGTTTTCCGGCCTTGCGCTCTGGCTGGCGGCCACGACATAAGCCACGAGACATTTTCCTCCCGGCAGATCTTCACGCGCCATCACCACCGCTTGACGGACATCAGAACGTTCAAGGAGTGCGGATTCAATCTCCCCCAATTCGATTCTGAACCCCCGGATTTTGACTTGGTGATCGATTCGCCCGAGAAACTGTAGAACTCCATCCTGCTGATACCGGACCAGGTCACCCGTCCGGTACAACAACCCCGGCGTGCTGGATGCAAACGGGTTGGGCACAAATTTTTCAGCATTCAGCTCCGGCCGGTTGTGATAACCGAGGGCCACACCTTCGCCACCTAGATAAAGTTCGCCTGGCAGCCCGATCGGCACCGGTTCCATCGAGCGATCCAGGACATAAAACTGGGTGTTGGAAATGGGACGCCCGATGGGAATTGATTCCGAGCTTATCGAGATATCGCGGATTTCATGCCACGCGGCAAAAGTGGTGCATTCGGTCGGCCCGTAACCGTTGAGCAAACGCTGCGGTTTGCCGCGCAACAGGATTTCACGGATCGATCTGGGGTCAAGCGCATCGCCTCCGACCAGGACATTCTTGCAATGCCGGAACGCGTGGGGGGCAGATTGTGACACCTGGTTAAACAACGCCACCGTGATGAACATGGTGTTGATCCGGGTCCGGTGCAGCGCATCGGCAAATTCCAACGGATCCAAAATGGTTTCCTTGGGCAGTCCGATCAAACGCGCCCCCGCAAACAACGCCCCCCAGACTTCGAAGGTGATGGCGTCAAAGGATGCGTTGGAAATTTGTGCCATCCGGTCTGCGGACGAGATCTGGACAAAGTTGGTGTTGACCAGCAACCTGAGAACAGCGCGGTGCGGAACCACCACACCCTTTGGTTTGCCCGTGGAACCGGAGGTATAGATCATATACGCCGGACTCATGGAGCTCACATCAGGGGTTTGCCCCACCGCACCCATGGAATTCTCAAGGACCGGCTCCAGCTCCAGAATCTCCGCTCCGGAGGAGACGATAGCGGCACACAAATGGCGAGATGCCAAAATGACTTTCGCACCGGAATCTTCGACCATAAACTTCAACCGGTCCACCGGGTAATCGGCATCCAACGGAACATAAGCGGCGCCCGCTTTCAGGATGCCCAGCCAAGCGGCCACCATCTGTGGAGAACGTTCGGCGCAGACTCCCACAAAGGCCCCCGGCGCCACACCCACCCGCATCAAGGAAGAAGCCACCCGGTTGGACAGAATCTCCAGTTCCCGGCAGGTCACTTTCTCCAGCCCATACTCGATTGCGACTTGGTCGGGATGCAGGGCCGAAGCTTCTGCAACCATCTGGTGGATCGTTTTTTTCCGCGGAAACTCCGTGCGTGTCTGATTCCAGTCGATCAAAAGTTTAGTCCGTTCCTGCTCCCCGATCAGCGGGAGTTTCGACAGGGGCATTTCAGGCTCTCGCACCGCGGCTTCAAGAAAATTCTCCAGATGGACCGCCATGCGGCGGATAAAACCCTCGGAAAAAAGGTCGGTGGCATATTCAATTTCCGCGACCATCGCATGCTGGCGATCCACCAGACAAAAGTTCAGATCAAATTTCGAGGTGCTCGTCGTGGTATCCATCATCTCAATCTCAAGCCCGGAAAAAACCGGAATCCCCGCAGGGGGTTGATATTGAAACACAATTTGAAAAAGGGGATTGCGGGCGGTATCACGCGGAACCTTGAGTTCCTCCACCAACTTTTCAAACGGGACATCCTGATAGTCGAACGCCTCAAGGAGCGTGAGCGAAACGGATGCCAACAGTTCCTTGAATGACATCCCGGCCTCCACCCGGGTTCGAAGCGGGACGGTGTTGACGAAAAATCCCACCACCGCCTCCCATTCAGTCCGAGTCCGGCCTGCAATCGGTGAACCGATAATAATGTCGGAAGACTGGGTGTATCGGGCTAGCAGCCCTTTGAAACCGGCGAGCAGGGTCATGTAAACCGTGGAACCATGATCGCGGGCAAAATCCTTGATGGCTTCACTCACCCGCTTTGAAACGGGGCAGGTGACCCTGGCACCACGGTAGCTGGATATTTTTGGACGTGGATGTTCGACAGGAAAATGCAGGTCTTCGACACCGTGCAACCGGTTTTTCCAATAACCGATCTGCTGATCCCATAGTGTCCCATCAAGCCGTCGGCGCTGCTCGCGGGCAAGTGTCGGATAAGTAACGCTCAACGGCGGGGATGCTGGGGTTTCATTCCGGCAGAATTTCGGATAAAACTCGGAAAGTTCCCTAAATATCACATTTAGCGACCATTGATCCGCCGCGATGTGATGCACCGTGATCAAGAGAATCTGCTTCTCCTCGGGCAATTGGAGCAACGAGCCCCGGATCATTAAATCCGTTTGAAGATTAAATGGCCGGTCAGCTTCGGCCAAAATTGCCGATTGCACATGTTTCTCCAGCTCCCCGTTCCAACAACCGGTAAAATCCTTCCGCTGCAGTTTGAAAACGGGCGCATCTAGGAAAGAACCATGCGGCTGGCCTTCGATTTCACCAATCACGGTGCGCAGAGGCAGATGGCGGTCCACCAGCAACTGGAACGACCTTTCCAACGCCTGGATGTTCAAGGATCCGGAAATCTTCAGAGCCACGGGGATATTGTAAAGGGACCGTTCAGGAGCGAGCTGGTCAAGGAACCATAAACTCTCCTGGGCGAAGCTGATTGTCGCCTCCTCCGGCAGCAAGATTTTATCAGATGCGGCGACGGCCTGCTTCCTGGCGGTCAGCGTCCGCTGCAGCTCGGCCTTTTGTTCAGTCGTCAGCGTGGAGAGACGATCCTCGATGGTGCTCATAAAAGCGGTCTGAACATAAAAGCGGAACAGCCACGCAAGACGCGTGGAGACGATTTGGTGCCGTTCAAGATATGGATTCTAGTCATCGGTTGTCGGGATCGATATTCATTGGCGATAAAAACAGGCGTAGATTTGACAAGATAATTACACCAAACTGAGTGAGGATGCGGAATCCGGTCAGGGCATGTTTGGCTGGTCAAGCCACCCCTTAAAGAAGGTTACTGTTTTTGCTGAATCCGGAGGCCGGACACCGGTCACTTTTCTGAATCAACCGGGTTTGCCCAGCAATACTTCCAGTTGTTCGGGTGACAAACCTTCCAGTTGGGCCAGAAGTTCTGCATGCAATTCAGGCGGTGAGCCGGTATGCTGCGCCGGTTTGAAACCGGCAGACTCCTCAATGATGGCCGCCAGCCCGGCAATGGTTGGTCTCTCAAACAACCTTCGGAGTGGAATCACGATTTCAAATGCATCGCGGATTCTGGAAACGACCTGGGTGGCCAAAAGCGAGTGCCCACCCAACGTGAAAAAATTGTCGGTGACACCTATCCTGTCGAGTTTCAACACCGAGGACCAGATGGTCTCCAGGCGTTTTTCTGTTGGGCTTCCAGGCGCCACAAAAAGACTGCCGGAGGTCTCACCGGAAGGTTCAGGAAGGGCTTTTCTGTCTATCTTTCCGTTCGTGGTGAGCGGAAATTCTTCGAGAAAAACAAAGTGACCTGGAATCATGTACCCGGGGAGGTGTTTCGCCAGAAACTCTGTCAACAACGCCCCCGTCAGCGTGACGCCCGGCCTGGGAACAGCGTAGGCAACCAGCTGCGGGATGTCGTTTTGACCTTTCTTCACCTGCACCACCGCCCCCCCAAGACCGGGATGGTTTGCCAGGATCACCTCAATCTCTCCGGTTTCAATCCTGAAACCGCGAATCTTCACCTGGTTGTCCCGGCGTCCCAGAAATTGCAAAGACCCGTCATTGCGATAACGCACGGTGTCTCCCGTTCGATAGAGCCGTTTTTCGGGAAGACCCTGGACTTGAACGAACTTTTCGGCAGTCAGGACGGAATCTCCGACATAACCCAAGGCCAAGCCGCCCCCGCCAAGAAGCAGTTCCCCTGCTGTTCCAAAGGGAACAACCCGTTGATGGTCATCCAAGACATAAGCCCGGACGTTGCTGATCGGCCTGCCGATCGGCGGAGACTGGTCTGAAATTCCGCACCTAATAAATGCAAAGGTTGAAACCACGCTGTTTTCAGTCGGTCCATAATGATTAACCAGGGTGAAAGGCAGTTCCCGCCCGGGAACTTTCTGCAGTTTGTCACCGCCGGTTAAAAGAAAACGCAGGGCGTTGGAAGCGGACGCGGGTTCATTAAGAAAAGCCTCCGCGAGCGGAGTCGGCATGAAACTGATGCTGATTTTTTCTTCCTGAAGCCATTGCGCCAGCAGTCGGGGATCGCTTCGATGTGACTCGGGCGGGAAATGCACGCTGGCCCCGGTCGCAAGATAAGGCCAGATCTCCCAGACAGCGGCGTCAAAAGCCAAGTTGGCCAGTTGCGAGGCTCGATCATCCGCAAGGACCTTGTAAGTTTCCAGATGCCACAAAATAAGATTGCTCAATCCCCGGTGCGGAATCGCCACTCCCTTAGGTTCACCGGTCGATCCAGAAGTGAAGATCACATAGGCCAGGTCTTCACCCGAACTTTGACATGGCTCAATCCCATTGTTGAAAGCAACCAACTCGTTCACTTGGACCACAGGCACGGGGAATTCGACGTGAACTTCCGTGAATCGTCCCGGCCCGGAAATCAACAACACCGCTTTGGATCGTGCCAGCATGAGCCGGAGACGTTCCATCGGAGTTTCGAAATCGACAGGGAGATAGGCGGCACCAGCCTTGAGAATTCCAAGGATCGAGATCACAAAATCCACCGAACGCTCCATGCGGACGGCGACCAACTCTCCTTTGCGAATACCCCTCGCCTCCAAGCTTGCAGCCACCCTGTTTGACTTCTCATCCAATCCACCGTAGCTGACCGATGCGGCGGCGTCCGACACCGCCATGGCTTCCGGGCGCAAGCGTGCCTGATCACAAAACAAGGCGACAACGCCCTTGTTCAGGTCATAACTCCTGTTTGTGGCATTCAAGGTGTGAAACAGCTCGTTGACCTCCTCGTCCGGAATCATCTCCAGATTGTGAATTTCAGTCCGCACATCACGGCAGGCGGACCCCATCAAAACTTCGAAACGTTTCAAAAAACGCTCGATGGTGGCACGTTCAAACAAGTCGGAATTAAATTCCATCCGCAATCGGTAGCTTCCGTTCTCGGCGATAAAATAAAGCGAGAGATCAAATTTTGCCGTGACGCTGTCAACTTCCCATGGCGCAATGATCATGTCGTCCTGCCGGACCGGAACTGGTGCCTGGTGAAAAGCAAATGCGGCCTGGAAAACAGGGTTGAAAGAGAGATTGCGCTCGAGTCGGAGTTCTTCAACCAGTTTTTCGAAGGGCAACCCTTCGTGGGCATAACACTCCAGGGCATTGGCCGCCACACGTTTGAGGAACGATTGAAAAGTTTCGCCCGGCTTCAACTGACTCCGCATCGGGATCACATTCGCGAACAATCCGACAATCGACTCCGTCTCAATTTTTGTCCTGTTGGCGACGGGGCACCCCACCACCACATCTTCTTGCGATGCGTGGCGATGAAGCAAAACTTGGAAAAGCGCCAGGGCGCCCATGAACAAAGTCGCCCCGTTTTCTTTCGTAACCTGTTCAAAACGTTCCACCAAGCTTCCCGTCAACGTGAGGTTTTCACAACACCCGCCGAATGTCTGCATCACCGGCCTGGGATGATCGGTTGGAAGTTCCAGCAACTCCGGAGCACCGGCGAGTTTTGAACGCCAGAATTGCACCAGGTTTTCCAGATGCTTGCCCTGAAGATTTTTCCTCTGCCACACCGCATAATCCGCAAACTCCAAACCGGACGCAGTAAATGAAGCCGGCTTCCCGGTCAACTCACCGCAGAGCAGGGCCGAAATTTCACGGAAAAGGATTCCGATCGAAACGCCATCCGTGATGATGTGATGAAAATTCAGGAATAGAATTTTCTCTTCATGAGAGGTGATCAACAACCTGACCCTGAGCAGCGGACCACGGACCAAATCGAACGGAGATGAAATCTCCCCCTCGATCCAGCGGCTGATCGCTTCCTGCCGCGATGACTCAGGTATCGGCGCAAAGTTTAGGAGATCAAAATCAATACCACCCGGTTTTTGAATCACCTGCCGGACACCTTCGGTACATTCCTCGAACGTCGTTCTCAGAGATTCGTGCCGATGAACGACAGAAAGGACCGCGCGGCGGATGGTTTCCGTATCAACCGCGCAGTGCTCCAGCCGAATGGCAAACGGGAGGTTGTAAGAGGCGATATCCGGATGAAGTTTGTGCAGGAACCAGAGCGCTTCCTGCGAGAACGAAGCGGGCAAAAATTTTGAACGATCGGCCGGGGAAATGTCCGGATGCTCAAGCGAATCACCCTCCACAGACTCAACCTGGCGGGCAAAAAGCCTCGGAGTAGGATGTTCAAACAACCGCTTCAGAGCGATATGCGATTCAAATTTCTGACGGATTCTCGAAATAGCCTGCATCGCGAGCAGAGAATGACCTCCGTTTGCAAAAAAGTTGTCGTTGACCCCCATTGGTTTCCTTGCCAGCACGTCCTCCCAGATCCGGACCAGATCACGTTCAGCATCCGTCTCAGGTGCGGCATAAGCCACAACCGTACGGGCTCCATGGTCTGGTGCGGGAAGCGCGCCGCGATCCAGTTTTCCGTTGGCCGTTTTTGGGAACGCATCCAAAAGCATGATCGAAGGAGGCACCATCCATCGCGGAAGTTTTGACCCGAGATGGTTTTGGAGGTCTTCAACGGAAACCGGTTCACGGAGGACGACATAGGCGGCCAGCGCTTTGTTTCCAGGCCGGTCTTCCCTGGCGATGACCGCGGCTTCCACCACCGCAGGATGTCGTAGTAACAAAGATTCAATTTCCTGCAATTCGATCCTGTAACCGCGAATTTTCACTTGAAAATCGACACGCCCCAAAAACTCAATATTGCCGTCAGGCAGATATCGGCCCTTGTCCCCGGTCCGGTAGAGTTTTCCCGCCTTGCTGGAATCGAATGGGTTGGGCAGAAATTTTGCCTGCGTTAATTCGGGGCGGTTTAAATAACCGGCAGCCACACCTCGACCTCCGATGAACAGTTCGCCTTCGACCCCCGCGGGAACCGGCTGCAACTGATCATTCAGGATATAAACCTGGACGCCTGGAATCGGTTTGCCGATAGGCACAACCGCCTGGTCTCGATCCGCATCACACCGGAAAACCAAGCTCCAGACAGTCCCTTCGGTCGGACCGTATTCGTTAAACAACGCCACTCCGGGGAGGCGCAAAGCATGTTTGGCAACCAGTTCCACCGGGCAAATCTCCCCCGCCACGATGACCGTTTTCAACGATTCAAGCGAAGCGTTGGTTTCCAAAATCAGGGAATA
>Ga0163144_10005032_pt1 | contig 29479 bp, 30 predicted proteins | sample OliLak19BULKMAT1_FD_123175 | JGI IMG/M metagenome (GOLD analysis project Ga0163144, IMG submission 123175) | Freshwater microbial mat bacterial communities from Lake Vanda, McMurdo Dry Valleys, Antarctica - Oligotrophic Lake LV.19.BULKMAT1 | ecosystem: Environmental > Aquatic > Freshwater >...
ACTCTTTTTTGCTCGATCCATTTCCAAAGACGATCGATCGTTCCACCGAAACGCCCAGAGACCCCACCCCACCGGCTGCCACAGCTCCTGCGGACCAACTCCCGTTCGACGATCAAACGGTCCGCAGGAACCAGAAAACGGGAACCAGAAAATGGGACAGAACCGAATGCAATTCACTTAAGCGATTTGCAGACCCCGGAAACCGCTTCCTGACTCGATGATCACAGTTGAGCACGCCACTTTTGGTACTTAAGTGAATGGCATTCGGGGCATCACTCAATGCTCTAGAGTGATGTCCCCTAATCCTGTCCCTAGCTCGCCTCAACATGCGGCTTCAGTTCTGCGTTCAGGGATTCGCGGCCGTCGAAGACGAAGCAGGTGCCTTGGTAGTGGGCGTGGCCGCAGCGGGCGAAGTATTGGAGGATGCCGCCTTCGAGTTGGTAGACGTCGGTGTAGCCGGCTTGTTCGAGAAACGGGGCGGCTTTTTCGCAGCGGATGCCGCCGGTGCAGAAGGTGACGACCGGGCGGTGTTTTAACCCCTCGGGCAGGGCGCTGAGTTGCCGGGGGAAATTGCGGAAATCGTCGAGTGGCAAGGTGACGGCGTTTTTGAACGTGCCGGCGGCTGTCTCGTAATCGTTGCGCGTGTCGAGCAGAACAAATTCCTTGCCGGTGTCGAACCATTCGGCCAGTTGCTCAGCGGTGATGCGTCGCGAGGTGTAGGTGGCCGGGTCGATGCCGGCCACGCCGAACGCGATGATCTCGCGCTTGAGCTTCACCATCATCTTCTTGAACGGTTGGGTGAGGCTGAGGCTCTCTCTGGGTTGGATCGCTTCGCAGCCGGGGAGTGTGCGGACGAACGCGATCGCCGCATCGACCGATCCACGCGAGCCAGCGAGCGAGAGATTAATCCCCTCGGGGCTGAGGAGAATCGTCCCCTTCAAGCCCAGCTCAACGCACCGCAGTTTGAGCGCCGCTCGCAGTTCAACGAGCGAACCAAGCTTGCAGAACCGGTAGGCGGCGATGTTGACGATCGGGGGGAGCATGGAGTTTGTAGGATGGGCCCTGCCCACCCATTTAATCGTGCCGCTCGACAGCGGTGGGTAGCGTCCACCTTACGAGCGCTCACGTTACCGACCTGCGGCGAACCGTTAGGCGCTCGTGAGGAAGTGCGTGATGTCGCCGTCCTTCATGACGTAGCCTTTGCCTTCGGCTCGCAGCTTACCGGCGGCTTTGATGGCTCCTTCGGTTTTGTATTGTTTCAGGTCGTCGATTGTGTAGATCTCGGCGCGGATGAAGGATTTTTCGAAGTCGGAGTGGATGACACCGGCGGCCTGGGGGGCGGTGGCGCCGAGGGGGATGGTCCAGGCGCGGATTTCTTTGGGGCCGCTGGTGAAGTAGCTGTGCAGGCCGAGGAGTTTGTAGGCTTCGCGCGTGAGCGTGGCGAGCGCGGGCTCGGCCATGTCGAGGCTGGTGAGCATCTCTTTGCGGTCGGACGGGGGCAGTTCGGAGAGTTCGGATTCGAGCTTGCCGCAGACGGGGACGACCACGCCGCCTTCGAGCTTGGCGCGCTCGCGGACTTTTTGGACGAGCGGGCCCTGGCCATGGATGTCGTCCTCGGCGACGTTGGCGACGTAGAGGACTTTCTTGGCGGTGATCAGGCCCAGGCCGCGGATGAGGATGCGTTCTTCGGGTGTCCAGTCGAGCGCGCGAACGGGTTTGCCGTCGTTGAGTTGGACCTTGGCTTTTTTCAGAATCTCGGCTCGGGCAATGGCTTCCTTGTCGCCGGTGCGCGTGAGGCGTTCGGCGCGGTCGTAGGACGCGGTGACCGTTTCGAGGTCGGCCAGCGCCAGTTCGGTGTCGATGGTATCGATGTCGCGCGTCGGGTCGACGCTGCCCTCGACGTGGAGGATCTCTCCCCCTTCAAAGCAGCGGACGACGTGCAGGATGGCGTCGACCTCGCGGATGTGGGTGAGGAACTTGTTGCCGAGCCCTTCACCGCTGGATGCGCCGCGCACGATGCCGGCGATGTCGACGATGCGGACGGCGGCGGGGATGATCTTTTCGGTCTTCTGGAAGTGGTTGATGACCTCCAGCCGATCATCCGGGACGGCGACGATGCCGACGTTGGGCTCGATGGTCGCGAACGGGTAGTTAGCAGCCAGCGCCCCCGCCGCGGTGAGGGCGTTGAACAACGTGCTCTTGCCGACGTTCGGCAGACCGACAATTCCGACTTCCAGACCCATCGCAATCCCTTTCGCGCGTCACCACCAGCCGCTGCCTGTCCACGACGGCAAACGGGGCGCGACAGTATATCTATCCGCCGGGCGATTGCATCGCGGGGACTCGGTGAGGGGACGATAACGGCATTTTAGCGTTGGTCTAAGCAGGGCGGTGGACATTCAGTCGATGGGCAAACGACGCCCGGAGGCTGCAATTTCCGTTCAAATTGCGGGATTTGGGCGAAAATCTAACCAACACTGGCCAAGCGGGTCCAGTGATTGGACGGTTGTGTTCGGCGACAGATAAATTGAGTGGTCCGCTCTAGGAATGCTGATCTATAATGAAAGGGTACGACGACGTTTGACCCGCAGGGATGTTTTGCACGGAGTACGGTCATGAACACGATAACTAAGACCCTGTCTTCAATCACCGGGGCCGCTTTGGTGACGGCGGTGGTGTTCGTCTCACCGGCGCGTGCAGAGGGGCCAGGTGCAGATTCGAGCTCGTCGTCGGAAAGCAGCCAGCGGTATCAGTATTACGCGCCGGACAGCTACGGTTTTCCTCAGTCGATGATTGAGAAGGTTCCCGATGCGTTTGCGAACCAGGCGCGGGCACGCATGCTGTTGATGCGTGCAAACGCCGACATGACGTATCTGTTCCGTAAGATGCGTTTCGAGGAGACGCGCTCGCCGGAGTATCGCGCGGTCGCCAACGACGAACGCGACTCGTACAAAGTCTACCAGTCGGCCCGCGACGCCGCGCTGGCGAAGCTGGCGCAGGATGAGAAGTACAAAGCGGTTGTCGAGCTTCGTGACGAGCTGGGCGCGCGGCTGGACGAGATGCGGCAAGTCAAAGAAATTACACCCGAGGACCTGCTGCCGATCGCCGAAGAACGCATGAACTACTCGCGCACTGTCAGCGCGATGGAAGCGCAGGCGCTGGCTGCCGATGCCAACGTCGTCGCGGCGCGCGATCGGTTTATCGCAGCGGGCGCGAAACTGGCGGACGCGAAGGTGAACTTCGACGACTCGCTGCGGTACCACCCCGCCGTCGAGACTGTCCGCACGAACATCGCCGACGCGAAGATCAACGTCGTCACGACGGCGGCCTACACGAAGGGCCTGCTTAAGGCCAGCGAAGTGGCGGTCGACTATGCGTACTACGTGCAGAGGCAGAACCGCAGCCCGGTCTACTCGACCTATGATTATGGATATGGATACGGCAACAATAAGGCGTACAACTATTACGGCTACGGTCGTTAAGACCGATTGTGACGATAGAAACGAGAAAGGCTGGGACAAGTGATTGTCCCAGCCTTCTTTGTTGAGACCGATGGCGTTGTCTAGAACGAATTCACGTCCCGCCTATCGCATGTCATCCCAAGGGGAGCGGTAGCGACCCGAGGGATCTCGACGTGGCAGAACTGTTTGTCTTATCGAGATCCCTCAGGTCGCTACCGCTCCCTTCGAGATGACCATCATGGTCACTACACTGCAGTCGCCTGAGCAAATTCCTTCCGGCGGTCGGCCATCTGGGCCTTTAAGCGCGCCAGGATGCTGCTGTGCATCTGACTGACACGGCTCTCGCTCAGGTCGAGCGTGGCGCCGATCTCTTTCATCGTCATCTCTTCAAAGTAATAGAGGATGATGATGAGGCGCTCGGCACGGCTGAGGCCCTTGGTGATCAGTTCCTTGAGGTCCTTGCGTTGGATCTCGCGGACGGGGTCGGCGCCGCGCTTGTCTTCGAGGACGTCGATCTCACGAACGTCCTTGTTGCTGTCGGTCTCGAACCACTTGCGGCTTAGCGACACCAACCCGACGGCCGAGGCATCCTTGGCCATCTTCTCGTATTCGGCCATGGGGACGGCGAGGCGCTTGGCGACTTCTTCCTGCGTCGGGGCGCGACCCAGTTCGGTCTCAAGTGATTTGGACGCACCGTCGAGCTTGTGGGCCCGGCTGCGCACGAGGCGCGGCACCCAGTCCATCGATCGCAGTTCGTCGAGAATCGCACCGCAGATGCGCGGGGCGCAATAGGTTTCAAACTTCACGCCGCGGTCAAGGTCAAACGCGTTGATCGCGTCCATCAGACCAAAGATGCCTGCGGACATCAGGTCGTCAAGCTCGACCTCATCGGGCAGCTTGACGTGAATGCGCTCGGCGTTGTAACGGACCAGATGAAGGTAGTGCTCCATCAGGATGTTGCGCAGAGGCTCAGATTTGTTCTGCTTGTAATCGCCCCAGACTTCTTTGATGTCCCGTTTTGAAGGGGCTGATTTCAATGAAATGACTGCTTTAGCCATGTGCTACTCCCGGTCCTTGGGTCTACGTCGCGGATCGCGGTGCCTGCGTTGCGTCCTTGCACAGGCGGACGTGTCATCCGACTTCAACACGTCACTTCATTTATCGGCCGTTCGCAGGCTTCTCCGCCTCTGTATTTTTATCAGACACGGCCTTCATCTGCACGACTCGTTCGTCAATCATTCGCTGGCCGGCATGACCAACGATGTAGCCTACCACTAATGTGCCCACCATCGCGACCAGCGCACGACTAATTGTGGTCAGAAACGTATTGTCCGCCTGCACTACGCCGATGATCAGGCACAATGCAAACGCCAAAATAGCGAGACTGGCGGCGAAACGGGACGGCATTTTATAGTAAGGATGAAGTTCAAAGGATGAAGAATGAAAAAGAAAACTCACTTTGTTCTTCGTTCATCCTTCATCCTTCTTCTTTATCTTCTCAACCACTTACCCATACGGTTAAAGAACCCACTCCGTTCGCTTCGACCGGCGACACCCTGGGCCAGGCGCATCGCCAGGTGGGCAACACAGATGCTCGCCGGGCAGCGTGGCGCTGCGATCGTGAACGGGATGCGCTTGCGGACGCTCATGGGCACTTGTTCGTCGTCGCTGACATAGCCGGCGTCCAGCACGGGCACGCTCAAGAACTGCCTGGCAACCTTCGCGATACGTTCATGGACGATCTTGCCTTCAACCGGTGAGCGCACCTGGTTGACCAGCAGGCTGATTCGCCGATGGTCGTCCTCGGGTAAAGCGTACTGGCGACTCAGCACTTTTATGACGGCATAGGCATCCGTGATCGCGGTCGGCTCGGGCGTGGTGACGACCAGAACGTGGTCGGCGCCGCGCGTGAAGCTGAGCACGTTGGGGCTGATGCCAGCGCCGGTGTCAATCAGGATGATGTCCGATTCTTCTTCCAGTTCCGCGAGCGCCGTGACGATGCGTTCGCGGTCGTCGTCGGTCAGGTCGGCCATGCGGGCCAGGCCCGACGCCCCACCGATCAGCTTGAACCCACCCGGCGCGTCGACGAGGACGTCCTTCAGTTCCTTGCGTCTCGACAGCACGTGCGAGAGGTTGGCTGGCAGGTTGACGTTGCAGAGCACGTCGGCGTTGGCCAGGCCCAGGTCTGCGTCGAGCAGCACGACCTTTTTGCCCGCAGCGGCCAGTTGCACTGCGAGGTTGACGCTGATGTTGCTCTTCCCGACGCCACCCTTACCGCTCGTGATCGCGATCACGGTGGCCCGCCTGCGATTGCTCGCTGCGGCGCCACCGTTCATCAGTGAGCGAAGATGCGTGGCTTGATCCATTACCATTGTCATGGCTGTGTTCCTCTTTCGTACTAGCGGGCTTCGATCGCCCACGTTTCCTCTTCCATCAAGAACACGGGCAACTTCGCCCGTGGTACGATTGACCTACGCTCCAAAAATCATCTGTGACAGCTTACGCCCGTGGCATTCTTCGATGTCGTCGGGCACGTCCTGACCGGTCGTGATGTACGACAGGTGCTTACCGACCTTGCGGGCGATGTTCAGTACCACACCCACGTGGGCGGCCTCGTCGAGCTTCGTGAAGATGATCTTGTCGACCCGAACCTCACTGAATTTCGTAATCGCCATCTGCACCGAATCCTGGCTCGCCGTCGCCGTCAGGACGAGGTGGACCTCATCGGGTTCGACTGCGGCCAGCAGGCCCTTGAGCTCGTTCAGCCGCATTGCGTCGCGCGGGCTGCGGCCGGCGGTGTCGATGAGGATGAATTCGCAGTCCCGCATGCCGTTGACGGCGTCACGCAGATCGTCCGCGTTCGACACGACTTTCAGTGGTGAACCGATGATGTCGGCATATTTCCGCAACTGGTCGACCGCGGCGATGCGATAGGTGTCGAGCGTGATCAGCCCCACACGGTGCTTGCCGCGCAGCTTGAGGTTGGCTGCGAGCTTGGCGAGCGTGGTCGTCTTGCCGACGCCCGTAGGGCCGATGAGCGCCACGACGTGCGGGCCGACCGTCTTCGTGCGACGGATCGGTCCACTGACCGGGATCATCTTTTCCAACTGCTCGGCGATCTTCTCACGCACGAACGCGGGGTTCTGCAGGGCATCGGCCCGGTGGTTCTTCTGGATGGACTTGAGCACCTCGGTCGCCAGCTCGTCGGCGACCTGATTGCTGATCATCTGCGCGTAGTATTCGAGCAGGTCCTCGGGCACCTGCGGGGCGCTCGACGCGCGGGTCTGCTTGACGAGGTCGGCGACCATCGCCTTCAGCGCCCCCATGTCCTGGTTCAGCCCCGTCATCATCGCGTCGCGGGCGACGGGCATGTCCAGCAGCGTCTGGCGCGGCGTCGATTCGGGGGCCGATCGCATCGGCGCTGACGACGGACCGTTTAACAACGTCTGCCGAGAGTACGTGCCCCCCGCCATCGCTGGTTGCTGAGCAGCGACGCGCGGGGCTGCCAGTGATGCGCGGCGGATGTTGCGCTCACCGACGTTCAGGCCCTTGCCCGCCGTAATTTCCACCATCTCACGTCGTCGTAATCCAAGCCATTGCCGTGTGAAGAACGTGCGCGTGTGAAGGATCACCGCGTCGTGACCCATCGCCGACTTTACCTGCGACAGCGCCTCGGCCATCGTCGATGCTTTGAAGGTCTGTAAATTCATAGATTCCAGTAGGCGGCAGGCAGCAGGCAGTAGGCAGGAAAGACGAAACGCTCGATTTCCCTGCCTACTGCCCACTGCCTTCTGCCTACTCTCCCTTTCACCCATTCATTCCCACCAACGCCACCGCTTCAACGGCGACGTCGGAGACCACTTCGTTGTACGCAAGCACTGCCACGTGCGGCAGGCCGTTCTCGATCATTCGTCGCAGCGGACCGCGGATCATCGGGCTGCAGAGCACGACCGCCGAGCGGCCCATCGCCGTCAGCTCGTTGACCTTTTCGGCGATGTTCGTGACGACCTGCTGCGCGGTCGTCGGTGGCATCGTGTTCGTCGTCCCGCGCTCGGTGCGTTCCAGGTGCCCGTTGATCAGCTCTTCCATTGCGGGGTCGAGCGTGATGCACCACAGTTTGTCCTGGTCGTCGATGTATTGCTTGCAGATGGTTCGCGCCAAGGCCGATCGCACGTACTCGGTAAGGACGTCGAGGTCCTTCGTGCGGCCGGCCCAGTCCCCCAGGGTTTCGATGATCGTCTCAAGGTCGCGCACCGCAACGCGTTCGCGGAGCAGGTTCTGCATGACCTTCTGCAGTTCACCGGGTTTGATTTGCGTGGGAATGACTTCCTCGACCAGCGCAGGGACGCGCACCTTGAGGTTGTCGACGAGATTTTTGATCTCCTGACGTGTGAGCAACTCGTGTGCATGCTGTTTCACCACTTCCGTGAGGTGAGTCGCAAGCACCGCAGTAGCCTCTACGACGGTGTAGTTCAAAAGTTCGGCTTGCGCGCGTTCGCTTTCCGTAATCCAGTACGCGGGCAGACCAAATGCCGGCTCGATCGTCTGCGTGCCACCGGGGATCGGCCCACTGACCGCGCCGTTGTCCATCGCCATGTACTGCTCCGGATAGGTAACGCCCTTGGCGACGGCTTGTCCCTTGATTTTGATGACGTAGTCGTTGGCCGACACCTGCATGTTGTCGCGAATACGGATCGGTGGAACGATGATGCCCAGGTCGACCGCGATCTGCCTGCGAATGAGGCTGATGCGGTCGAGCAGGTCGCCACCCTTGGTCGTGTCGACCAGCTTGACCAGGCCGTAGCCGACCTCGAGTTCCATCGTATCGACATCGAGCAGTTTCTCGACCTTTTCGGGCTCTTTTGCGATTTCCTTGGCCTTGTCCTGTTCCTTGGCGATGCCCGCAGCGACCGTGCGTTGCTCGCTGCGCGTCGTGATGAATGCAATGCCACCGCAGCAGGCACCCAGGATCATCAACGGCAGCGCGGGCAGCCCGGTGAACGCCATACCGAACAGGAACAGCGCCGCGATGATCAGCGCCTTGGGCTTGCCGGTCAACTGGGTGATCATTTCATCGCCCAGGTCGTTCTTGCTGCTCGTGCGCGTGACGATCAAGCCGGCGGCCAGTGTGGTGATGAATGCCGGGACCTGTGACACCAGGCCGTCACCGATCGTCAGCTTCGTATAGAGCTCGAGGCAGTGCCAGATGTCCCACTGGTTCTCGACCATGCCGACGTAAATGCCACCGAGCACGTTGATGAACGTGATGATGATCGCAGCGATCGCGTCGCCACGGACGAACTTGGAGGCACCGTCCATCGCACCGTAGAAGTCCGCTTCCTGGTGAATGGCGTCGCGGCGCTTGCGGGCCTCGGGTTCGGTGATGTTGCCGCTGTTAAGGTCACCGTCGATGGCCATCTGCTTGCCGGGCATCGCGTCCAACGTAAAGCGGGCGGCGACTTCCGAGATGCGCGTGGCACCCTTGGTGATGACGATGAACTGGATGATGAAGATGATCACGAAGATGATCACACCGACAACCATCTTGCCACCGGTCACGAACTCACTGAACCGCATGACGACCTCACCGGCGGCGTGGATCGCCTGCTCGGGGTCACCACTGGCGTTGAGGATCAGTCGGGTCGTCGCGACGTTCAGCACGAGCCGAAACAGCGTCACCGCCAGCAAGAGCGACGGGAAGACCGCGAATTCCAGCGGGCTTTTGATGTAGATGACCGTGACAAGGATGATGATGCTGATCGTGATGTTCAGCACCAGCAACAAGTCGAGAATGAACGGTGGCAGCGGCACCAACAACACCGCCAGCAACCCGATGAACGACACGGGGAAGATCATCCCGCGATTCGCGTGAAGCTTGGCGATGAAGGGGTTGGATGCGACTGCCGTTGCCATACTCTTCGTAGCATGGGCGTTTCGCCCATGTTCATCTCGTCAAAAAACACATGGGCGAGACACCCACGCTACTCAGTCAAATCATGCCGATTTCTTCAGCTTCCCGCTGAGTTCCCACACGTACGCCAGAATCTCCGCGACGGTCGAGTAAAACTGTTCCGGGATTTCCTGGCCCACGTCGACCAGCCTGTACAGGGCGCGTGCTAATGGTTTTCGTTCGAGGATCGGGATGCCGTGGGCGATCGCGATCTCGCGAATCTGCAGCGCGATAGGGCCCTTGCCCTTGGCGACCACGCGCGGCGCGTGCATCGTCTTGGCGTCGTACTTCAGCGCGATCGCGTAGTGCGTGGGGTTGGTGACGATGACGTCGGCGGTCGGGACATTCGCCTGGACCATCTTGCGAACGCGGTCCATCGCGATCTGCTTGCGGCGGGCCTTGATCTGCGGGTCGCCGTCCATCGACCGCATTTCGTCCTTCACCTGCTGCTTGGTCATCTTCATGTCCTTCTCGGTCTTCCACCACTGGTAGGAGTAGTCGAGAAGCGCGAGGATGAAGAGGACGATGCCAATGCGGATCGCGATCGAATAGATGATGCCTGAGGTGAGGCCGAAGATCTGCTGGAACTCGAGCTTCTGGGCCGCGACGATCGGGCCGAGGCGGTCGGCGATCGCCTGGTAGGCGAGGATCGCGATGACCGCGAACTTGACGAGATTCATGATCATCGGCACCGGGCCGCGCCCCTTGCCAAGGAGCTTGCCCATCCCCTTGAGGGGGTTGAGCGCCATAAGGTTCGGCTGTAGCCGTTTCGTGTTAAACCTGAAGCCGACCTGCAAGCCGTTGACGACGATGGCGACAAGCATCAGCCCGATGCCTAACGGCGCCGCTGCGAGCGCGACGGCGACGGCGTCGGTGAAGAAGCGGTGGAGGGTGCCGTTGGTGGAGAAGTCAGTGAACGATTCGGCACCGAGCGTGTGAATCATCAGCAGGCGGAGGGCCTCGACGATCGCGGGCCCGTAGACCTTCAGCAGGATCATCGCCGAGATGACCGCCGCCGCCGCCGCGAGGTCCGGGCTTCTGGCAACGGTCCCCTTGTCCGCAGCGTCTTGCCGGCGCTTCGGTGTGGGGGCCTCGGTTTTGTCGCCCAAGTCTTCAGCCATGTGTCATCCGTGACAACTGGTCTGCGTCTTACCCCTCTCCCGGTACTCCGGGACAGGTTGGGTGAGGGTGATTTCGAGTAGCGAGAGCCTATCGAAACTCCAAATCACCCTTAGCCTGACCTCTCCCATTCGTACATGGGAGAGAGGCCAGAAATCATGTTGCCACCGCTCCGCGCCACGCGGCGCTGACGGTTGCCAATCCTTCGGAAATCGACTGTGTGATAACGTCACTGGTCAGCCCGATGCCGACGATGATGATGAGCATGCCGACGATCGATCGCATGCTCATGCCGACCGCCATCACGTTAAACTGCGGCATGGCCTTGCCGATCAGGCCCAGCGCCAGATCGACGATGAGCATCGTGACCAGCACCGGCGCGGCCATCTGAAACGCGATACTCGCTGACGATTGAATCAATCCGGTCAACAGCGACAGCAATGGCGCGTTCATGCCGACGGTGAGCAGTGGCAGGTAATGAAAGCTCTCCTGCACGCCACGGATCATCGCGTGGTGGCCACCGATCGTCAGGAAAGTGACGGTAGCGATCATGTAATAGAAGTCACCGATGAGCGAACCATGCGAGCCATATTGCGGGTCGAAGACTTCCGACAGGTTGAAGCCCATCTGCTGGCCGATCATTTCACCGGCCCACTGCGCGGCGATGAAGGACATGGACATGACCGTTCCCATCGCCAGGCCGAAGACGATCTCACCCCCGATGCCGATGGTCAGTTCCCACAACGTCTGCGGCAGCGTCGCCGGCGCGGTGACACCACTGGCAAAGCCGAGTGTTAACATCACCGCCAGCAGCGCCTTCACCCGTCGCGGGATGCGGCTGCTGCCCAGGATCGGCGCGAACATCATCATCGCGGCCACGCGCACCAGCACGAGGACAAACACGGGGACGAAGTTGAGCAGGTCGTCGAGCATCAGTTCACATCACGTCATCCTGAAGTACCTCTAAGGATGACGACTCTCGGCGCCTACGGCAGTTGCCCATGTAAAAACATGTTCTGTGTGTACTCAATCAGCCGATTACTCATCCACGGCATGAGGACGATGGCAGCGGTGACCATTGCAACGATCTTCGGGATGAACGTGAGGGTCTGTTCCTGGATCTGCGTGACGGCCTGAATGAGCGACACGACAATGCCGACCGCCATGCCGATGAGTAGCATGGGCCCGGACACGATCAGCGCTAGAATCAGCGTGTGACGAATGAGATCGACGGCCTGTTGAAGGTCCATCTGCCACACCCTTCCATGAGTGTTGCCAGTGATACGCTACGGCGTGATTGCCGCGTCGTCACCAACGTGCCCTTCGAAACGCCTTGGCCTGCGTTTCGCGCTGCTAAAACTGTCATCCATGACCGTTTACAGACTGCTTAATTTCTAGGATGCAAAACTACCCATTAAGCTTTGCGTAATCAAGTGCCATCCGTCGACTAAAACGAACAGTAGCAATTTGAACGGTAACGAGATCATCACCGGCGGTAACATCATCATTCCCATGCTGATGAGCACCGTGGAGATGACAATGTCGATGATCAAAAACGGCAGGTACACCTTGAACCCAAGGATGAACGCCGTCTTCAGTTCGCTTAAAACGAAGGCAGGAATGAGCGTCATGGTTCCCACCTCGTCCCACGTCTGCGGGCGTTCTTTGCCGGCGAAGTCGGAAAAGAGGTCGACGTCCTTGTCGTTGTCGGCCGCGACGATCTGCTTGATCATGAAGTCGCGCATGGGCACAACCGCTCGGTTCAACGCCGTCTTCTGATCCATCGCCCCATCCAGGTACGGCCGCAACGCCGTGTCGTTAATCTTCTGCCACGTGGGGCCCATCACCAGAAACGTCATAAACATCGCCAACCCGATGATGATCTGGTTGGGCGGCAGCGATTGCGTGCCCAGCGCCTGCCGCAACAGCGACAGCACGATGATCATGCGGGTGAAGCTGGTCATCATGATGAGGATCGCCGGGGCCAGCGATAAAACCGTCAACAGGATGATGATCTGCATCGCTGCGGAGAAATTCTCGCGCGAGCTGATGTCGGGGAGTTTTCCAGTGAGGTTCAGCGGTGAATTGGCAGAAATCCCGGGCATCGCGCCGGTCGGTGCGGCGCCGGTCGGGGCGCCCGATGGGGCAAGCGGACCGAGTGGCATCGGATTCTGCTGGGCAAAAGCAGGCGAGATGACCGATAAAACGATAACGGCGCACCAGAGCCACAGTCGCCAGGACGGCGATGGCAGACGGACTGACGTTCGAGCATCCATGCTCATGCGATCCCCTGCGGCCGGTTCCACCGACCCGTTCAGACACAATCCCTACGACCCCAGTTTGCCCGACACCCGGCGCACCTTCGACAGAAGGCTCTCCAGATCCCGCTGGGTGGATGAGACCGATTCGTCGACCATTTCCTTGTCGATCGGCTCGGACCTGTCCGTTTCGCGCTCGGCGAATCTCTCGGCGCTTTTGCCGAACAGCCCCGCAAACGCGTTGGCGGCCGGGCCGAGCTTGTCCGTATGCACCTGCCCGACCAGCTCGGCAATCTCGTCGGCGTCCGTGATCGTGTCGAGCGACGACAGTTTGCCTCCGCTGTCCCCGACGACCACGACGCGACGCTTACCAACGCGGATCAACAACACCTGTTGCTTAGGCCCGATGATCGCCCGTGAGAGCGTCTCGACCGTTCGACCGGAGCCGCGAGCGGTGCCAGGCGCGAACCACTTTTGTCCGAAGTACCTGAGTCCGAAGATCAGGACGAGCACGACGCCCAGCGACGCCGCTACGCGGGCGAATCCAAAGCCACTGCTGCGATTGGCGGCCGCGCCCGAGGTGCCCGCGTCTGCAGCAGCGTCACCCGACTGGCCCGGCGTGGTCACGGATCGACGCAGTTCCTTGCCGGCGAACTTGCTCGGCTCGATGGACGCTTCAATCTCGATGGCTTTATTCGGGACTGCGGCATTCGGGGGGGCCGCGATTGAAGTGGGTTGTTGAGCCTGAACCTGCCCCAGCGAAATCGATCCGCACAACGCCGACACCACCAGCACCACCGCTGCGACCGCAGCGCGCGCTCCGCCCCTTCGATGGTGGTCCAGATGTTTCACAAACCTTCTTCCTTCGCTCCGGCCACGATCTCGTTGACGCGTACGCAGAAGTTGTCGTTGAGGACCAACACCTCACCACGAGCGATCAGCCGGTCGTTAACGAAGATGTCGACGGGGTCGCCGGCGAGCTTGTCCAGCTCAACCACCGAACCTTCGTTCAGCTTCAACACATCTTCAACGAGCATTTGCGAGCGCCCCAGCTCGATCTTCACATTCAGCTCAACATCGCGCAGCAAGTCGATGCTTGACGCCTGCGCGTCGGCCATCACCTGGGAAAAGTTGGGAAGCTTGAACTCGTTGCCTTCGGGCACCGAAACGCCATCAATGGCACCGGGGTCTTCAAAGCTGGCAGATTTGAGCAATTCGTCGATCGACTGCTGCGACGCTTCACCAGCGGCGAGCGCGGCGTCTATGTCGGCAACGGCGCTGGGATCGGGAGCATCTGCTGTCGACGCGGTATCGGAGGGGTCTGTCTCAGCCATAGGTCACCATCCTTGGCGGCCGGCGGTCGGTTCCCTCTGGCATCCTGCCCGAGGTCGCTACTAGTAATCCGTGCGATACGGAATGCAGCGTGGCACCAGCACTTCGTCGATCATGCCTTCACCGACGATCTCATCGAGCTGGTACTTCACTTGTCTACGGAGCGTTTCAAGCCCGGGTTCGCTCCCGCCGCCCAATTTCTCCGGATCGCTTTGCGCAATAATCGTGCGGACGCGGTCTTTTATCAAGGCCTCGCGGTCCTTGATTTTGTCCTGCACCTTCTGCATGAACTCGCCCTTGGTCGAGGCGTAGATACTCACGTCGTAGAGAAACGTGCGGCCGGAGAGCTTGTTGGGGGCCTTGATGTCCAGGACTTGGACTTCGACCGTTTTCTTCTTGTCGATCTTGACCGGGGCCTTCGAGTCGCCGTGCCCACCTTCGGCTTTGGCGTCCCCGTGGCCTTCATCAGCCTTGGCATCGCCGTGACCCTCTTCGGTCGATTCACCGTGAGATTCTTCCGCGACCAGTTCAGCCCCAGCCGCCGAGCGCGGTGCCCCACCACCCAGAAACTTGAAGCCGGCGAACAGGACGACCGCTTCAATAATCATCACCCCACCGAGCAACACGGGCAGCTTGCCCATGAGCGCGCCCATGCCCCCACCGGCAGCCTTCTCACCGTGACCGTCCTTCTTGTCGGCGCCCTTTTCGGCGGCGGCATCCGGCTTTTTCTTCGCTTCTTCGGCCATGTTGCGTAAAACCTTCCCGACGGCCGGTTGCGTCCCATAACGGCGCACACCGACACATCTCTACCAGATGTATCGGCAAAATCGGAATTTGGATGAAGTCTGAATGAGGAAGGATGAGGCAGCATGAAGAAGATGGCCCGGCCGGGTGATTTTCAACCGCCAGACTTCATCCTTCATCACTTACCCATCAGTCCGTGATCGGGCGACGGATGATCCGGGCGTATTCGATCGCCCGCTGCATCACTTCCCTCAGCGACTCTTTCACCATCAGCTTTTCGCCCGTGTCCGAGCAGACGACCGTGTCCGGTGTCGCTTCGACGTAGCGGATCTTCTCGGCGTTCATGACGAACTGCTGACCGTTCAAGCGGGTGAGGGTGATCATTGCGGCATCCTGCCTTTGTAACGTGGACCGTCCTTGGTCCATCTTGCCCCGGGCTGGCCTGGGTTACTTCTACTCCCGGATCGTCCGAGAATCCCAAGCCAAGCCAGGGTCTATTTAGTTATCGGGCGGCGTTCAGCAATTCCTGAATCAATTGGTCGCTTGTCGTGATAACCCGGCTGCTCGCGGAGAAACCCGTGCTGGAAATGATCATGTTGATGAACTCTTCGGACAGGTCGACATTGCTCAATTCCAGCGAACCCGACCGGACTGCACCGGCGCCAAGGGTCAGTGGGCTGCCGATGATCGCCACACCACTGTTGGCGCCAGGGGTGAACATGTTGCCACCCTTGTCCTCCAAGCCGAGCGGATTGTTGAACGTCGCCATGGCGATCTGCCCGAGCGTCTGGGTCAGGCCGTTCGTGAACGCGCCGGTAATGATGCCGTTGGCGCCGACCGAGTAACCGCTGAGCGTGCCGATCTCGCGACCGTCTTGCTCGTTGGCCTTCATGTCCGAAACACCGCTGGTGTCCGACAGTTGGGTCATCTGCCCCAAGTCCATCTTGAAGATGACCGGTGAGCCCGCACCAGTATCCGTGCGGTCGATCTGAATTGTGGTCCCAGTGCTGCCGACCAACTGACCGTCCTTATCGAACGTGACGGTGCCGTTGCCAAGCACGCTGCCAAGGTTGCCCGGACCGGTCGGTGCGAGGACGTCGGTGTCGTCATTGCTGGAGGCGAAGAACCGCCAGACGTTGCCATTGTCCGACTTACTTTCGAGGGTCGCGGTCAGATCGACGTTGAGGGCCGTGCCCAGGGAATCGTAGACGATGAAGCTGGTGTGGACGCTTTCCCCGGACGGCGCGCTGATCTGCGTGCCGTTGCTGCCGTCGGCGAAGAGCAGCGGCGCGGTGCCGGAATCGGTCGACAGACCCGAACCGGTCATTGCCAGCGCATTGTCGGCGCCCATGTTGCCGGTGATAGTCAATCTTGCGCTGCCCGCAGGGTCGGTTCCGAGGGTGACCACAGACAAGCCCGGCGCCGGGGTCGGCACCGGTGTGACGGTCGTGTCAATTGACATGTTACCGCGCAGGTACTCCTGCAGGTCGGCGACCGTCAGACCAGCCGTATCCAAAGTGCCGGTATTGAGGCTGCGACCCCCCTTCTTGGCGCTAAGCGACAAGATTTCCGTACCACTGAATAGCGCTGTACCCGGTGCCGAGGCCAACGCCAGGTCTGACAAAGGCGTCGCCGCGGTCGGCGCCGTACCCGCGCCGGGCTGGCCGGTACGAATGGTCAACGGTTGGCTGTTGAGAATGCTGGCACCGGCGGCAACCGGGCCGTCGGCCTTCAGGTTGCCGATAAACTTGACGTTCTCGGTCGCCTTGGCCTTGGTCAGACCACCGATTGGAATTGTGATGCGATCGAGCGCACCGGGAATGATATTGTTGTCGACGTCGACGCCGAACCCCTGCACGTAGTCACCGGTGCTGCTCACAAGTTCGTTGGACGCGTTCATCTTGAACGAGCCGTCACGGGTGTACATCTGCGACTTGCCCTGCACGATGAAGAAGCCGTCACCGTCGATGGCCATGTCTTCCGAACGGCCGGTCACTTCCAGCGAGCCGGGCGTCCAGTCCTTCTCGATCGACGCGATGACGGCACCCAGACCGCGCTGGCTAGGGTTAGTGCCACCGAACTCGGCGTCGGGTGGGCTACCAGCCTGGTCGGTAACGTAAAACTGCGGCTTGAACAGCGCGCGGCTGCTTTTGAACGCGACAGTGTTCACGTTGGCAATATTGTTGCCGACGACGTTCAAACGCGTCTGGTTGACGTCGAGGCCGGATAGACCCGTGAAAAGCGTGCTCGTCAATGCCATGGACTTGTTCCTCTGCGTGTACTACTTCGGACGTGCCCTACCGGAGTCGGACTTTCCCTGTCGTCTGTCTAGTTGGATGCCGCCGTGCCGTTGGCGATCTCCGTGACGTTGCTCATCGCGAGCGTGTAACCGCTGTCCAGCTCGAGGTTGACACCGTCGTCGGTCACCTTCACCGAGCTGACGGTGCCGTTGACCGGGTTGCCCGAACCATCGAGGCCTTTGACCTTCTTGCCCATCATGTTCGCTGCCGCGCCGATCTGGTTCTGTGAGACCATGCTCTTGAGGCTTTCCTGCAGCGTGGTCGAGCTCTGCAACTGGCCGATCTGCGACATCTGCGCAAGCAGTTCCTCGTTCTTGGCCGGCTCGAGCGGGTCCTGGTTCTTCAATTGCGTAATCATCATGTTGATGAAGTCCTCGGCCTTGAGGTTAAAGCCGCTCTTGTTCGGAACGGTGTTCCCGGCGCTGGTGGACGAACCAATTGGACTGGTGTTCATATCGTTCCAATTCGGCAGGGCATGAATTCAAGTGATAAAAATACGACTGGGCAAGCTGCGCGAGGCGCAACACTGCGCGTCGGGTGTGCAATTTCTGCGCGAGCGTTCGACGCATCGTCAAAAAGAAAAGGCCTGATTGCGATCGCAACCAGGCCCGAAAGGTTCGTGTTTTCAGAGTGATGCGTTACGCGACGAGGTCGAGCGGGTCACCGTTCAACCGCTGCCACATTCGCTTGAGCATTTCCTGCCGTTGCTTCTGGTTCTGCTGGTCGGTGAGGGCTTCGCGTCCACCTTGGTGCTGACCATTGCGCGAGTCTTCGGTGTTGGAATTGGTCGACTCACTCTTCGGGACCTGCTGGACCTGCAGCTTATCGACCGTAATGCCTTGGCCTTCCAGTGATGTCTTGAGTTGGTTTAGGCTGTGGCTGAGCAGGCGGGTTGCATCGTCGTTTTGCGTCTCGAAGGATGCGGTCACAATGCCATCGCGCATGTTGATGGACACCTGCAATGGCCCCAGATGCGGTGGATCGAGCCGGATATGCATCGTGCCACCATTGGGCATCAGCTGGCCACTTATGCCGGTCACGATCTTCTCGTGATTGGCTTGTGCAAACTGAATTTCCGGCGGCAATTGCGAGGGTTGCACAGCGGATTTCGGGGTCGCCCCCTGAAGCGGGGCTGGCTGCGCCGAATTGTTCATCATGCTGGCGGCGATATCATTGTCCGCCACGAGCGCTGAGTCGGCTATCGCCGTCGTAACTCCCTTGGCACCGGTGAAGTCACTGGTCGCATGCGCTTCGGCGATGACACCGGGCGTCGCCGCGTCGAGCAAGGCTGAATCCTCCAGTGAGGTATCTTCAGCATTTTCCTTCGCATTGTGCCACGGCGCTTTGACTGCTTTCAGAACGTCGTGGGGGAGCTCCTCGTCAGACAACTCGTCCATGCCCTCGGCCAATGTGATAGCGCCGGGCAAGGAAGCGTCGTCAACCTCCGTTTCTTCGGGCCCATCCGAGCCGTCGCTGAGCAATGCGTCGATCAGTTCACCTTCGGCGGTGGCCTCGGGATCGCCGTCAGTTGCCTCCGGATCGATCGCGTCGACGGGAGCACCGTCCACAGTGTTGGCAGCGATCGCTAGCTGCGCAAGGACGGTATTTGGCTTAGCCGTTTCAGATGCTTCCGTGTCGACCGTCGACTCAGCCTCAACGTCCGTCGCAGCCTCGACATCCGTTATTTCATCGACAGTGGAATCGTCCGTTTTCGGCTTCTTTTCAGTGGGTTTGGCGGTGGTGGTATCGACGGGCTCTTCGTCTTCCTGACGGTCACCGTCGCGCGAGGGATCGGCATTCTTCTTGGCAGTGGGCTTGGCGGCCTCGGGTTTTTCTGATCTGTCAGATTTCTCGATTTCGCGGGGCTCGGGAGGGGTGATCTCCTTGCGAGCTTTGCCAAGCTCGGTCATGAAATCCGACGAAGTCTCGGACCGCGCGTTGCCGGCGGCCTTTCGATTCGTGGGTTGCAGTGTTCGGGAGTCGACCTTCAACGATGCCGCCATATCAATCCTTCGCCGATGCTTCAGACAATCGCATCCTCTCCATAATCGTCTGGACACGGGCAACTTCTTCGGGAGATTTGAATTCTTTGAGGATTTTCTTGGACCCAGAGGCTCCCATCGCCTGCAAATAGCGGGTCACCGTTTCGTCGTCCAGCGACATGAAGATGTTCTTGACCTGTTTGCCGGGCATGGCCTGATACATCGTCAGACTGTCTTGAAAGCCCTGGTCGGACTCGAGCTTCTTGGCCTCGTCGCGCTCGGCTGTCAGCGTGGCGCGATCGGCATCGATCTTGGCGCGATCCTGGGCGGCTTGTTGCTTGGCCAGTTCGACCTGGCGCTGCAGATCATCCAGTTCGCGCCGGCGACGGTCGAGTTGGATGGTCTGGGCATCGAATGTCTGCTGAAGGAAATCGACTTGCTCACCGGTCGACATGCCGGTCTTTTTCGCAAGCAGTTCGTCCAGCCGGGCAGTCGGGCGGGAGGTCGGGTCGTCGACGGGTTGCGTCGTCGCTGTCTCGGTCGAAGCCGGCGGTGGAAAAAGCAAGTCCTTGATGGCGTAGACCTTTTCGCGATCGAGCTTCTTCTGTTGAAAAAGGTAGCCCACTCCACCGGCGACGGCCAGGAAGTTCAATGCGAGAACGATCATGATCGCGCTGAAGAGTTTCTTCATGGCATCAACGTCCCATTGGCCAGCGCCTTGTCATCCTTGCTGTGAAAATAGCTTAGTTGCATGCCGACCTCGTCGAGCAGGTCCGCCTCTTTCTTTTCCTCGTCGCGCCGCCATTCGTCGAATCGCTTTTCGCGAAGCGTTTCGATCGCCTTGCGCCCCTTAGCCGCGTCGGCCAGCGCCGTGCGAGCGGTGTCTACCTTCTGCTGGGCGACGGCGATCTTTTGCACGACGGCCATGCCCTTGCGCTGTGTTGCGATCATGAAACGACGGTGGGCCGCGAGGAAAGACAGGTCGATTCGACCGACGAGGCGATTATCCCGCAGGTCGGTTGTCGCGGCTGCTTGCATGCCTTCGACGGCGCGCAGCTCGCTCTCCAGAGTCGTCAACTCCGCCTGCGCCACCGCGACCTGGCGCTGGCGCTGGCGTTCCACGTGTTTGCGTTGCCGCAGCACACCATCGAGTTTGAAAGTAAACCTAGCCATCGCTTATTGTCCCCTTATCGACTCGCTGGCTGTGGCGCCTTCTGTTTTACCGCCGCCTGCGCCCGCAAGGCCTTTTCCATCTGGTCGATCCAACTTGCCAGATCGAGCGTGTTCCGCTTGGCGACTTCGAGCGTGACCGGTGCCGACGACTCCTGCTGAAGGAACTGCAGAATTTTTGGTCGCGACTGGACTGCCAGGTCGTACTCCAGGTTCACACCCTGCACATACGCGCCGATGTTCACGAGGTCTTCGATGTCCTGAAACGTCGCCGTAAGCGAAAGGATTCGCCGCGCGGCCTTGACGTGTTCCTTGTCCGCCACATCACTACGCACACGGCTGATGCTCTGAAGTACGTCGATAGCCGGGAAGTGCCCACGATTGGCCAGTGAACGGCTCAGCCACAGGTGACCATCCGTAATGCCCTTCACGGCGTCGGGGATCGGCTCGTTGAAATCGTCACCTTCCACAAGCGTCGTATAGAACCCGGTGATGCTGCCCGTGTGCGTCTTGCCTGCGCGTTCGAGAATCTGTGGCAATAGCGCAAAAACGCTCGGTGGGAAGCCCTTCGTCGCCGGTGGCTCTTTGGCGGCCAGGCCGATCTGGCGCTGCGCCTGGCACATGCGCGTCAGCGAATCCATCAACAGCAACACGTGCTTTCCACGGTCGCGGAAATACTCGCTGATCGTGCAGGCGACCTTCGCTGCGCGCACGCGAAGCATTGGTGCTTCGTCCGAGGTTGATACGACGACGCAGCATCGCTTCAGCCCGTCCGCACCCAGGCTGTTCTCAAGGAACTCCTGCACTTCGCGACCACGTTCACCGATGAGCGCAACGACGGACACGTCCGCAGACGTGTGCTTGGCGATCTGGCTCATTAGCATCGATTTCCCGACACCGGGGCCGCTGAATATGCCCATGCGCTGACCGAGTCCGCAAGTCAGCATGCCGTCAATCGCCCGGACGCTCGTGCTGATGGCCGTGCGGATGTTGTCGCGATCCATGGGGCGAACCGAGGGTTGATCGATTCGGCGTGATTCCGACAGTGGAAGCGGCCCTTTATCGTCGATCGGCTCACCCAGCCCGTTGATGACGCGACCGAGCAACTCCTCACAACACCACACGCGCGGCGCGGCAGAGATGTTCTCGATCGCATCGCCACGCGCGACGTTGGCCATCGTGCTCAAAGGGAGCAAGAGCGTTCGGTCCGACTGAAATCCAATGACTTCCGCGACGCTCGACTTTCCGCCCAGACTGTCGATGCGGCATAAACTACCAAGCGGCAATGCCAGGTCAGATGCTTCGATCGTTAAACCCGAAATGGCCTGCACGCGCCCCACCACGCGAAACGGCATCGCGTTGTCGACGGCGTCAAGTTGCGCAGCAAGCATGCTCATGTCGTTGTCGCCGACGAAATAGCCAAGGAAAGGGTCTGAGTGGGAACGGGCAACAGTTCGCCCACCACGCGGTCCAGTTGGCCATCAATGTCGGCGTCCACGCGTCCCTGACGGGTGAAGACACGTACTCCGCCGGGCGCGAGGGTTGCATCGTCGACAATCGCAGCATGTTCTAGCGCGGGCCATGAGACGCGCAACACCGGCATCGCATCATCGAGCGTTGCACGTTGGGTCGGGTGGATCGCGACGCGCAGATCGGACGCGTGGACGACGAGCTTCATCGCGTCATTCAGGTTGTCGATCAGCACGTCCGGGTCGATCAGACATTGTCGCTTTGTGACACGCCGGGCGATTGCGATGGATAGTTCAATGACGTCAGCCAGCCCGCGGGTCTCGAGCGCACGTCGCGATTCGTTCAGTTCGGTCATTGCGTTGTTCAACGCATTTAACGCCGCCGTCAGTGAGGCCCGATGCTCCTCCAATGCTGCGGTCTTTCCCGTTTCGCGACCGGCAGTCATACCGGCCTGCAAGCCGCGCTCTTGCCCGTCTGCAAACCCTTCAGCCGTCGCCTGCTCTTTCAACAGCGCGGCCTCTTCCTGCGCTGCGACCAGCAACGCCTCGGCTTGCTGCTGCGAACGCAGCAACACGCCCTTGGCGTGGTTCTCCACATCCTTCATCGAGAAAGGTGACAGCGTGACCGGCGCGTGGTTCGATTTGATCAGCGGCATGGGTCACGCACTTTCACTACACGACCATCGACGACTCGCCACCACGACCTGAGATGATGATCTCGCCGGCGTCTTCCAAGCGGCGGACGATGTCCACGATCTTCTGCTGGGCCGACTCCACGTCGCTGACGCGCACCGGACCCATAAACTGCATGTCTTCCTGGATGAGCTGCGCGGCACGCTCGGACATATTCTTAAAGATCTTGTCCTTGAGTTCCTGGCTGGCCGTCTTGAGCGCGAGAGACAAAGCTTCGTTGTCGACTTCCTTGAGGACCGACTGAATGCCTTTGTCGTTGACGAGCAGGATGTCTTCGAACACGAACATCAGCCTGCGGATCTGCTCGACGAGGTCGGGGTCTTCGGCCTCGAGGCCTTCCATGATGCCCTTTTCGGTGGACCGGTCGGCAAGGTTGAGGATTTCTGCGACGGTGTCGACGCCGCCGGCCTTTTCAAAGGTCTGGCTTACGATGTCCGACAGTCGGTGCTCTAAACCTCGCTCGACTTCTTTGATCACCTCGGGGTTTGTCTGCTCCATGTTGGCAATACGCTTCACGACCTCGACCTGCTTCTGACTCGGCAAGCCGACGAGGATTTCGCTCGCCTTCTGCGCCGGCAAATGGGCCAAAATCAGCGCGATCGTCTGTGGGTGCTCATCCTGGATAAAGGTCAGTAAGTTTTCGCTCTCAGCCTTCTGCAGGAAACTGAACGGCGTTGTGGCCACCTGCTGCGTGACCTGCTTGATAGCCTTTTCGGCATCTTCCGTAGACAGCGACTTGCGCAGCAGTGCTTTGGCATATTCCAGACCCCCTTCGGACAAGTAACTGTTGGCCAGCGCGTTGGTGTAGAACTCGTTGAAAACATCTTTGCGGGTCCCCATCCCGATCTCACCAAGAGACGCGATCTCCCGGCTGACCTCTTCAACCGCCTCGGCCGGCAAGCGCTTAAGAATCTCCGCGGCCTCGTCCTGTGGAAGGGACAAGAGCAGGATTGCAGACTTTCGGACACCGTTGAGATCGCTAGAGGCCATGATGGGGCAAGGATGAAGGCGGAACGATGAAGGTTGAAAACGGACACTACCGCTTTCGGCCTATTTCATCCTTCATCCTTCATCATTCATCCTTACTTCAAGTTCTGTTCATCCACCGCTTCACGAGCGACGCAGCGCCTTCGGGGTTTTCCTTAACCATGTTGCTGACCTGGTCGATCATCTGCTGAGCACGGACAGAGTCGTCGTCGAGTTCCATACCGTCGAGCATCTGCTCGCCTCCGCTGGCCTCACCAGCGATCGCTTCACCCGAACGCAATGTGGGGGTTTCGTAGTCCTCCATCGGTCCGAGCGCGACCGGGGCGGGCGTGCCCTTCTTGACCATCGTCGAGACCATGAACAAGCTGACCAGCGCCAGCACGCCGATCGCGATCTCCTTACCGTAGTTGCCCAAACCCAGTGGCAGACTGGAGGTCGATGCGTTCGTGCCCCCCGCCGTCGTGGCGGCCATTATCGGCAGGACGTCGGCGTAGGTGTCAACGGTCACGGCTTGCACGTCCTTCAACCCGGTGCAGGCCATCACGTCGGCGCGAATCTTGGGCTTCTCAGCATCGGCCATCGTGGCGATGATCTGATCGCTCGGGTCTTTGCCACCGGGGTTGCGAGAGAGCCAGATGTTGATGAAATAACTCTGCGGAACACGAACGCTCGCAGCGACCACTTTGGCTTTACCCGCAGGGGTAATCACGTTGGCGGTACGCGATGACGGGAACTGCTGATAATTCGTCTTCTCTTCCGTCGTCGTGGCCGTCGAACCACCCGCACCACCGGCGCCCGGCAGCGTCATTCCCGTGTTGGGGACCGCACCGGGTTCGGTCGACGCAGCGCCAGAGTTGATCGTTTCTTCCGTGCGGGTCTCTTCGGTGTTGGGCTTGGAGAAGGTCTTCTTCACGTCGTATTCCTGCAACTGCTCGCGGATCGACTGATTCTCAAGGTCGACGGTAACCGAGATCTTCGCATCGGGCAGAAAGTCCAGTTGCTTGGCGATCTTGTCAGTGAAGTAGCGTTCGTTCGCTGCGATCGAGTCGAGCAGTTCACTGCCACCGATCCCGCCGTCGATCTCGTTCAGTTCGGAGATACGCTGCTTGATGCCGTCAACGACGACGGTCACGTTCGCGCGCGACATTCCCGCTTGCGAGCCGGCAACGCAGGCAGCGGCCGCTTCGACAAGCTGTTTGCCCGGTTTGGCGCCCTGCTGTTTCATGGTGACGTAAACCATCGCCGACGCCCGATACGTTTCACCAATGCGACGCTTGCTGGATGGATCGATGACGACGACCGCGCTTCGCACGCCGGGGAAACGACCGATGATCTGCGTCAGTGACGCGGCGCGATACTCATTCAGCTTTGCCTCGGTGAGCGCGGCCGAGTCCCAAGGGCTCATCTGCTGGACGATCTTGTCGAATCCAGCGGCCGTGTTGCTCGGCAACATCTGCTCGTACCCGAGGACCGCCATCACCTGCCATTTGCGGTCGGCGGGAATGAGAATCTTGTCACCGGCCACTTTGTTGGGAATAGCGCGACCGTCAAGCTCACCAGTGATGCGGACAATTTCTTCCGGGCTGAACGCCTGGTCGAGAATCGGTTCCATCTCGGCGGTGCCGGCGTAGCGCGCGCTGTAGAGCAGCGTCATCACCATGATGACCGCCAACGCGCCGGCGAGCATCTTTTGACTGGCCGAGAGCCCCGAGAGTTGTTGCTGAATGCGCGCGAGTTGCGCTTTGAGGATTTCCATGACAGCCGTCCCTGGCTTACGGAATATGGATCTGGTTCCACCAGATCCTCGAGATCAACCAGATTGTGATCCTTTTGCCGTAGTTTTCAATACGACAAAATGATCGAGCTGGTTCGGTGATTCATCGCATCCCAGCAAATCGCGTGCACGTCCATGTGCCTACGTTACACGCTGATGCCTTTGATCTCTTCGTAGGCGTCCATCAACTTCGCGCGGATCGCCAGCAGCGTCTTGAACGCCATCTCCGATTTTTCCATCGCGTTGAAGACGCCCGTCACGTTTTCCGTCTTGCCCGTCGCAAGGTCTGCCACCGCTTTGCCGGCGTCCTTCTGCAGGCGTGTGACCTCGTTGATGCTGTTCTGAAATAGTTCGGAAAAGCTGGATCCACCCTCAGTAGCGGGTGGCGCCCCCAACGACCGCGGGGACGCGGTCGGGTTTGCGATTTTGGCTGCGAGGTTGAGGTCTGGGCCGTTAATCATGGAATCGGGACGTTATCCGTTAAGCGATCAGCCGCAGCGATGCGTTGAACATCGACTTGGCGGTCTCGATCATCGTAATGTTTGCTTCGTACGCACGCGAGGCCTCGAGCGCATTGACATGCTCGGTGGCCAGGTCGATGTTCGGGAACAGAACGTATCCTTCCTTGTCCGCATCAGGATGACCGGGCTGAAAACGGCGGGCGAAGGGCGCGTCGTCGATCTTGATGTCCTGCACGTGCACACCCGGCTTTTTGGTGTCGCCACCCTGTCCCGGCGCGAAGACTGCAAAGCGCCTGCGATAGGGAATCGGTTGACCCTGGGCGTTACGGGTCGTGTTCACATTGAGGATGTTCGCCGCGATGGTGTCCATGCGCGTCCGCTGAGCGGTCAGGCCACTGGCACCCATGTCGAGCATGTCGAACATAAATCATTCCTCTCAAGTTTCCGCGGGCATCCTGCCGGCGGTGGCGTCCGTAACGAGGGACGCCTATGTATTACCTCGGGTTTTAGCCCACCCGTTCCTTCAAGGCATTTTCCATCGACGAGTACTGCTTGCGAAGCAACTCGATCGACAGATTGTGCATAAGGGCGTTTTTGGCGTTCTCGGTCATCAGCTCTTCGACCGAGCGATTATTGCCATCGTGGAAGAGCAGGCCCTTCCTCGGACGTTCTATTTCGGCATCGATGTCTGAGAACCCGACCGTGCCCGGTGGTGACGAGGCTTTCGACTCATACCTCTGCCTCAACATCGACTGGAACTTTCCGACCGACATGTCTTTCTGCCGATAGCCGGGCGTGCTGAGGTTGACGATGTTTTCACCAATCAACCGCTGGCGCGCCGAGGTGAAGTTCACCACGCGCTCCAGCAGAGGTGCGTTGCCTTGATTGAGCAGTCGTTCGACAAACATCTCCAAGCCCTTAGTTCAAAGTCTGTGCCAGACAGAATTGCCCGATTCGCCGTGAAATCGAGGCCATCATTGCGCGATAAGTGCAGTTTTCGCTCGCTACGCGCCGATCCTGCGCATCACGTTACGCCTCGACGAGCTCCCCGTCTTCCTTCCACTTTTTGAGCTTCATGCCCAGGGTCCGCACGCCGATACCCAGCGCCCCGGCCGTCTTCACGCGATGACCGCGGAACTGCTGGAGTGTCGAGAGAATGACTTCCTTCTCAATATCCGCCAAAGGTTTGCCGGCGAGGTTGGCGGCGCCGGATTCAACTGGGGCCAGCCGGGTCTTAAGCCAGGGTTCAATCGTCTCACCACGGATGACCCCGACGGCGGTCTCGAGCACGCTGGCCCGTTCCATGATGTTCTGCAGCTCGCGCACGTTGCCCGGCCAGGAATATTTCTGCAGCAACCGCACGGCATCCGCTTCGATATGGCGGAACGGGACACGATCTTTCTTCGAAACAAGCGATAGGAAATGCCGCGCCAAGTCGGATACATCATCTGGCCGATCGCGAAGGGGCGGCAGTTCAAAGGGCACCACATTCAACCGGTAAAACAAGTCCTGCCGGAACCGCCCTTCCTCGACTTCTAATTCGAGATCGCGGTTGCTCGTTGCGATGACGCGAACGTCGACATTAATGCTCATCGAACTGCCGACGCGCTCAAACGTACTTTCCTGCAGCACGCGAAGCAGCTTGGCCTGCAACGCCGGGGCAATCTCACTGATCTCGTCGAGCAGCAGCGTGCCACCATCCGCCAGTTCAAACCGACCGCGGCGAAGGCGGTCGGCGCCTGTGAAGGCACCCTTTTCATGGCCGAACAGTTCCGATTCGAGCAGGTTTTCGCTCAACGCCGCACAGTTCACCGCGAGGAACGGGCGCTCCTTGCGGGCCGATGCCGCATGGATCGCGCGGGCGACGACTTCCTTACCGGTGCCGCTTTCGCCGCGCACGAGGACGGTCGCATTGCTCGCTGCGACTTGGTCGATCATCTTTTTCACGGCCTGCATGACGTCGCTGTTGCCGATCAACGCCTTGGGGGCCAACGATTCGGTAATCGTCCGCAGCGCCTGGTTTTCACGTATCAACCGATTGTGTTCGAGCGTTCGGTCTACGAGCATGCGAATCTCTTCACCGTCGAAGGGCTTTTGGATGTAGTCATACGCCCCGAGCTTCATCGCTTCGACGGCCGTCTGCACGGATGCGAACGCGGTCATCAACACGACGGGCAGATCCGCGCGCAGTTTCTTTACTTCGGCGAGGAATTCGATGCCGGTCATCTTCGGCATCTTCAGGTCGGTGATGACGAGGTCGAACCGCGCGCCACCGGCCGACAGGCGCGACAGCCCCACGGCGGGGTCACCGGCGGCAATCACCTCGTGCCCGTCGCGCACCAGGATCGCAGCGAGTGAGTCTCGCATCATTTCCGTATCGTCAACTACCAGTATGCGTGCCACGCGTCTTCTCCCGCTCAAAACCGAACTTCGAACTTCGCCCCACCGCCGTCGTGGTTCGTCACCACGATCGTGCCGTCATGTGCTTCTACCACTCGGTGCACGATGGACAACCCGAGTCCCGTCCCGGTGTCCTTCGTCGTGAAGAACGGGTTGAATATGCGATCCAACACCGCCGGCGCAATGCCCGGCCCGTCGTCCTTCACCACGATGTGACATTGCCGCGCGTCCGATGCCCCGGTCGGTCGGCCGTAGGTGATTTCGACCTTGCCACCTTCAGTCACTGCGTCAACTGCGTTCAACAGCAGGTTCAACATCGCCTGCCCGATAAGCGTCGGGTCGGCCTTCACGCGGAACACGGGGTCGCCGACGATGGTCACGACGGCCCGCTTCTTCTCGATCGACGGCGTCGCCAGTTCGACCGTGTTGCGAATGATGTCGGCCAGGTCAATGTCGACCGGGCTGGCTTCATTTTCGCGCGTGAAGTGGAGCACCTGACCGACCAGCGATTCTAAATGCTTCACGCCGGCCGTGATCTTCTTTACGGTCGTCAAACTCGCCGGCCGATCCTCAACATCGCGTGCGAGCAGCGACGCGTAAAGCTGAATCCCACCCAGTGGATTGCGAATCTCGTGCGCCAATCCCGCTGCCATCTCACCGAGGGCAGCGAGCCGCTGTTTGCGTTCGAGCAAGCGGCTCTTTTCGCCCAATTCCTGCTGCAGCGCCCCAACGGTCGCAAGCAGTTGATCGTGCGATTGCTGCAGACGTTCGGTGACGTCGCTGTACGCCATGATGATGCGACCCAGCTCTTCAATCCGGCGCGCATTGTCCACTGCGGTCGGGGTTGGGGTGGCAAGATCGTGGTCTGCGAGCGTCATTGTGAGTAAGGATGAAAGGTGAAGGATGAAGGATGGAGAAATACCGGAGTCATGTTCACTTCCTTTTCATCATTCAACCTTCACCCTTCATCCTTCCTTACCGGGTCAGATCCATCCTGGGGCCGCGCGACCCGTAGGCCGCAGCGGCGATGTTTCGGTTGACCTGCTTCGCCGAGCTGGCTGCGGTCAGTTGCTTGCCGATGTTCAGCTTCCGCTGTTGCAGGACGATCGCGTCACTACGGTCGGCCGACGTGATCTCTTCGAGCAACCGGCGCGTCTCGCTGAGGTTCGCCTCGGCCTGCTTGCGCGAGTCCACATCCAACCCTGCGACAAACGCCAGCCACTGTCGCTTGGCCGGGCCGACGGTCTTTTCCAGTCTCGTCACCTGGTCGAGCACCTCTTGCCGCTTGCCCAACACATTCAGCAACTCTTCAATCCGACTCAACTGCACATGCTCGTGCTGCTGGTCGGCCAGCTTGGCAAGCCGCCGATAGCATTCGA
>Ga0163144_10005034_pt1 | contig 29464 bp, 23 predicted proteins | sample OliLak19BULKMAT1_FD_123175 | JGI IMG/M metagenome (GOLD analysis project Ga0163144, IMG submission 123175) | Freshwater microbial mat bacterial communities from Lake Vanda, McMurdo Dry Valleys, Antarctica - Oligotrophic Lake LV.19.BULKMAT1 | ecosystem: Environmental > Aquatic > Freshwater >...
CCAGTGCCAATACGACCAATGCAAGCACGACGTTTGGTGCCCGCGCAACTGTTAACCTTTCCAATGCGGGAACAATTTCGCTGACCAATACACAAGCCAACTTTGCCTTCGGATCTGGGTCGAGACTCTCGGTGTCCGGTCCTCTGACCGCGACAAATAAGGTCAATGCTGGACTCATTCTGAATTCTGGAAGCCAGATGGATTTGAATGGGAGGCTCCTAGTAGCGGGTGGCTTTACTAACCTAGCCGGCTCGATGATCAATAGCGGTAATCTTCTCACGAGTAACCAGGTATTGGCGATTAACGGTGGTGCTCGGTTCGGAGAGAGCCTGACGATTCAGGCAGGGACGAATTTTGGCGGATTTTTTGGTGGGACAGCCGTGGGACCATTCTCGGGGCTGGAACTCGCGACGACAGCATTCTCGATTGATACGGGCAAATCCATCACTTGGTCTTTCCTCAGCACCAGTAATGCCTGGGTGCAGGGTAATCCCTTCTACGGTGGTGTCCGTGTCACCGGTGGTGGAGCTGGTTTCTTTGATACTTGGATTAATTCGGGTCAGATGCTCATTAATGATCCATCAGGTGATCTGTCATTAGATACATTTGTCACCAATGGGTATGCATATCTCTCGGCCTACAACATCCAGTACGTCTGGGACGGTGGGGCTGCATCGAACGGATGGAGCCAGGCCACTAACTGGCTTAATGACTCCACGCCTGTCAATGACGGAAAGGCTAAAATTGTATTTGCGAGTGCTGCGACGACGCCAAACATCACCAATACGGTAGATGCAAACTGGAGCATCCGTCAGCTGAGTTTCAGCAACGGTGTGACGGCCAGCTATGTGATCGGCGGCAGCAATATCTCCCTTTTAGGCTCCACGGGTATCGTGCAGCAAAGCGCGTCTAGCCAGTACCTTAACAACGGTATTATCCTCTCGAACAGCCAGGCCTTCCTGATCAGCAACAGCGGAGCGCTGGTCTTTGGCGGACTGGTAGACATGAATGGCAAGAATCTCTCGCTGGCCAGGGCCGGCAGTGGAGTGTATAACGTCACTAATGGTGGCACTATCAAGCTGAGTGGCGGGGGTATCCTCTCGAACCTCACCGCAGGTGGCTTAGTAATCGCGGGCAACGGAGTCGGTGGTAACGGGGCAATTAACAGTGTGGCAGGCTTTAATACAGTGGACGGACAGGTTAATCTAGGCGGAGCCGCCCGGATAGGTGTGGATAGCGGACGCCTGACGATGAATGGAGCTGTAGTGGGTGGACAGGATCTGGAGAAGGTGGGTATCGGAAATCTTACCCTCAATGCTAGTGGTAACCAGATTGGCAATTTCCTCTATCAGGGGGGGACCCTGACGATTAATGGGAATACGAATACGTTTAGTTCCTTAGTATTAGCCAATGGTACGGCTAATATTACTGGTAATAAGACGAATACTTTCACGGGATCCGGTTTAGTCCTTTCAAATAGTTCCGTCCTAAATGCTAATGGATTAGTGAATGGAAATCTACAAGCCCAAAGTGGGGGAAGCCTGAATGTGGCAGGCGCACTGAGTGTGACAGGATCAGTGGAGCTTCAATCCGGTTCTTCCGTGAATACCTTGGATTACGGGAAGAGCTTTACAATCGGTAATGGTTTAACGACAGCGGTATCGTTCCTGCTGACCGATAACTATGCGACTAATTTCTCCTTTAGTCCGAAATTTATGCTGAATTCGACCAATCTAAGTTTTAATAATGGGGCTACTATCACATGGAATATCGGTGGGACTTTCTCCGACGGATTCTATGGGGGTGTGGGTGTGCTCAACACATCGGTCTTTGATCAATACTTGGGAAGTAGTATCTTGGTGACTGGGACAGGGGTTTCTGATGCTGAAATAGGATATTTTAATACAAATGGATACTATTGGTTACAAGTCAACAGTACGAAGTTTATCTGGGATGGCGGCGGGGCTAATGGAAATATGGCAACCGCAAGTAACTGGGTAGGGAATGTCGGTCCATCATTTACAAATACATCAAGCAGATTGGTCTTTGCAGATGCAAATGTCACACCACAACAGGCTGTGCTCGTCAATACAAACTGGGTAGCTAGGACACTGGAATTCAGCAATATTGTGAATACAGCTTATACATTTAGCGGTAGTAATATCACACTGTATGGAGGACAAACTCAAGTCGGGTTAGTAAATGATTCAGTGGCAACACACACATTCAGTAACTCAGTAACAGTGGGATCAAATCAAAGTTGGCAGGTCAATGGTGCGGGCGGACTGCAATTTGCTGGCCAGATAGCGCTCAGTAACAAGACGCTGAATCTAGCCGGAGCTGCGGGCGGTGGAGCTTATACAATCATTAATGGAGGACAGTTGGATCTTAGGGATGGATCTATCGTGAGTAATAACCCTGCGGGTGGTCAGGGACTAGTCATTAATGGTATTGGAGGAGGCAGTGGTGCAATACGCAGCGTCAGCGGGGCGAATACGAATGTGGGAGGCTTCACGCTGGGCAGCGCATCGACGGTGCAAGTGGATGCCGGGAGCTTCACCGTCAAGGATGGAGCCATTAACGGGAACCAGAACCTGACGAAAACAGGAGCAGGTAGCCTGAATATTAATGGGAATAACAATCAGATACTGGACTTTGCTGTAAATGCCGGCACGGTGAATGTTAACGGTAATGATGGTCTCTTTAACCGGGTGACCGTGACGAATTCAGCGATTAACTTTGGAGTCAATACGACCAATACGGTGGTGGATAGGGTGTCGATCCTTAATGGGGGTACGCTGAGATTAAATAATGGGACAGTGCTTGATGTGATCAATACAAATACCACGATCATCAGTAGTGGCGGGACCTTGTCGGTCAATGGGGCTTCGACAATCGGGGGGAATCTGGTGATGGACAATGGATCACTCTTCGATATTGGCGCAGGAGACCTTTTGGATGTGAATGGGACATTAAGCTTTAGTAACAGCTTTACATTTAACTTTAGTGACAGTCCGCAATTTGAGGTGGACGCCTTGGATTTCGGGGCGGCCAATACAGTGACATGGAACTTTGATACAGCAGCGCTATATGGATCTTGGCTGATACGCTCTCAGAATGATATTTTCACACCGTACATCGGCAGCAAATTACTGGCGTCGAACCTGAGTCTCCCGTACTCCCTGGAATCCTACTATAACGGCAGCTATTACTTCCTGACAGTCATTCCAGAACCCTCCACCTATGTCATGATGGTTATCGGTGCTGTGTTCTTGGTCCTCGCCGGCCTCCGTAAAAGAAAATCAATAAACCAAGCCTGAATTAAATAGAAGAAAGCTTTTGGCGCGCCTAGGGGAAATCCCATCAGGATTTCATATTTCGGCCTCGGATCGAGCGATGGATGCAGGAAGCGCTTGGTTTTACTTAAACCTTAGTTTGCTAGGCGCGGCCTTATGGATCCTCCGGAAAGTTTTGTTAAAGAGGTGGGGATCAGGAATGCCGACGAGATTACCGATTTCTTTTATGCTCAAGGATGTTTCCTTGATGAGCGAATAAGCCTTTTTACAACGCGCTCGGATGATATATTCTTGGATTCCGTAGCCGGTATGTTTTTGAAAAAGGCGGTTGAGATGGGTTTCAGATAAGTTGACCTTGCATGCGAGCTCATCGGAGTAAAGAGGAGTGGACAGTCTGGACTCGATATCGAGCTGGGTTTTCTGAATCGCGGGGTGGGCAAGGTTTTTCCCTTGATCGGGAGGGGAGACGATTTTTGAGAGTAAATGCCATACGAAAGCAACCGTTGCCGGATGGTTGAAGTTTTCCCGTGTAGCCGCAAGGGTGATCTCATGCTGGTAATAATCCTAAAAAGGAAAATGGGCATGGGCGGGGCGGCCATCCATTGCCGGACGGGACTCGACACCCCTTACATGGGGCCGAAATTCATGGATATTACCCGCGCCAGTGTGGATGCGGCCAGAAAGGAAAAGATGTCCATCTGGCTCTATGACGAGGATCGCTGGCCGAGCGGTTACGGTGGCGGCCTAGTGACGCAGGAGAAAAAATATCGGGCGCGGCATCTGCTGTGGACGGCCAAAGCCTATGGTAAAGATGAGGTCTCATCACAGAATATCTCAGCAGCTACAGCGGGCGGGAGCCGCGCAGGTAATGGGAAGTTACTTTGGGGTATTTGATGTGGAGCTTGACCGTGACGGATTTCTGCACGACTACCGCAGAATCAGTCCCGACAATCTCCCCCGCACAAAAGCGCGTGGAAAACTCTGGTACGCCTACCTCGAGGTAACCACGGAACAATCCTGGTTCGACAACCAGACGTATGTTGATACGCTCAACCCCGACGCCACACGTCGTTTTATCGAGATCACACATCAGGAGTATGCAAAGTCGCTGCGGAAGGATTTTGGGCGGACTCTGCCCGCCATTTTTACGGACGAACCTCAGTTCACCCATAAACAATATTTTCAGGAGCCCTTTGAGGAAAGGGATCTGATTTTGCCTTTTACGGATGATCTCCCCAAAACGTTCCTCAAGGAATATGGGACCCGGCTGGGAGATCGTTTGCCTGAAATCTTTTGGGAACTTCCCCGTGCAAAATGCTCTGTCACGCGTTACAGGTACCATGATCATCTCGCAGCACGATTTGCTTCTGCTTATGCCGATGTCATTAGGAAATGGTGCCGGGAAAATGGGATCGCCATGACCGGACACATGATGGAGGAACCGACTCTGGCGAGCCAGACAGGAGTCCTGGGTGAGGCCATGCGTTCACTGCGGAGTTTTGACATACCAGGAATCGACATCCTTTGTGATCACCACCCGGAAACGAATGGACAACCTGTCGAATTTACCACCGCTAAACAAGCGCAAAGTGCGGCACGTCAATACGGACGGGACGGGGTCATGAGTGAATTGTATAGTGTGACGAACTGGGATTTCACCTTTGCGGGGCATAAGGCTCAGGGAGATTGGCAGGCGGCACTGGGCGTGAGCGTGAGGATGCATCACCTTTCGCTTGTCACGCTCGAAGGGGAAGCAAAGAGGGATTTCCCTGCCTCGATATTTTATCAGTCGCCATGGTACAAGGAATACAAACTCATTGAGGATCATTTTGCAGGGGTGAATGTCGCCATGACCCGTGGCAAACCCTGTGTGAAAGTGGGCGTTATACATCGGGTGGAGTCGTACTGGACCTGTTTCGGCCCGATGTCACAGACCAAGGATGAGCGAGCCGATAGGGATAAAGAGTTTGCTCATCTCACCAAATGGCTTGTCCATGGTTTGATTGATTTTGATTTCATTTCTGAATCACTTTTGCCGAGCCAGTGTGCCCTCAGAAAGGCTTCTAAGTTACAGGTTGGCAAAATGTCTTATGAAACAGTGCTTGTGCCGGGGATGCGCACCATCCGGTCCACGACTCTGGATCGTCTGCAAGCCTACGCTAATGGCGGAGGGACTGTTATTTTTGCCGGGGAGATCCCGTCCTTAGTCGATGCTGTGGAATCTGACCGTGCCAGGATACTCGCCGCAAATTGTGTCAGAATCGATTTTTCAAAGATTAAAATAATGCAAAGACTGGAGCCAATAAGGGAGATCGGTGTGTATGGACCGGACGGGGCGCTCGTGAATGAGTTTGCCTGTCAAATAAGTGAATCAGGCCAGGATCGTTTTATTTTCATCTGCTATACAAATCGCGGATTAGCGATGGATGGTAATCCTTCAGGAGTCTCCACAACCGTCAGGATCAAAGGCATCTGGAAGGTCGAGGTGCTGGATACTTTCACAGGCGAAACCCGTTTACTGCCCGCCACTGACAAGGACGGATGCACGTCCGTGGAGCATCACTCTCACCCCGTTGGCAGTCTGCTCCTGCGTTTGAGTCATTCCAAACCGGTCAAGGTCACTCCACCAAAATCCAGTGTTTTTAGTCCCGTCTGGATAGAAGGGGTCCGGCTGGAATCCCCGATGAAAATCAGTTTGTCGGAGCCCAATGTGCTTCTGCTGGATCAGCCCTTCTGGCGAGTAGGGACGGAGCGTTGGCGACCGCGGGACTGGTCGATTCCCCACAGAAAGCTCGTGTCGTTGCAGACATGTTTGTGAGGGAACAGGTAGAAATGATTTTTCTATATGTCTCCACCTACGCACTCAGCTCCACGGTCCTCCCCGTCGTGCAAAGGGCAAAGGTCCCGGTGATCGTGCTCAATCTCCAACCGACCCGTGCCATTGATTATGAGGCGTTCAACGCTCTGGGTGACCGAGGCAAAATGACCGGCGAATGGCTCGCTCACTGCCAGGCCTGTTCCGCTCCCGAGATTGCCTGTGTCTTTAACCGGGCGGGGATTGATTATCATCTAGTGACGGGCACTCTCGATGACCCCGTAGCATGGTCCGAGATCCATGCTTGGACGCAAGCGGCACAGGTCGTCGCTAAAATGAGAGTGAATCGGGTGGGGATTCTAGGTCATTACTATTGTGGGATGCTTGATCTTTACAGTGATATGACGCAACAATCGGCTATTTTCGGTAATCACTTTGAAATTATCGAAATGTGTCACCTCCACAAATATCGACAGGAAGCTACCCCCGCGCAAATTGCGGCGAAGCGGGAGGATTTTAAAAACGAGTTTGAAATCAGCCCCGAATGCTCGGAGAAGGAACTCGACCGGGTGGCGCGAACGGCCGTGGCACTGGATGAACTCGTCCGCCGACATGATCTCGGCTCATTGGCCTATTATTACGAAGGAGTGGATGGGAACGAATACGAGAATATCGTGACATCAATCATCGCAGGCAACACATCACTGACCGCCCGTGGCATACCGGTAGCGGGGGGGAATGTGAAATTAAAAATATCCAAGCCATGAAAATGATGGATTTGCTGGGCGCGGGCGGATCGTTCTCGGAACTATATGCGATGGATTTTGATGACGACATCGTCATGCTGGGTCACGACGGACCCGCCCATCCGCGGATTGCACAAGGACGGGTAGGCCTAGTGCCTCTGCCACTCTATCATGGTAAACCTGGAAGCGGTCTCTCGATTCAAATGACAGTCAAAAACGGGCCTGTGACCCTTCTGTCGGTGGTTCAGGATGGTCAGGGCAAACTCAAGCTCCTCGTAGCGGAAGGAGAATCCGTCCCGGGACCGATTTTACAGATTGGTAATACAAACAGCCGTTATCGTTTTTCGATCTGTGCCAAAAAATTCATGAATGACTGGTGCAAGGCCGGTCCCGCGCATCATTGTGCCATTGGCGTAGGGCATGTAGCGCAAAAACTTGAAAAACTGGCAGCACTCTGGAAGATCGAGTTTATCCGCATTTGTTAGACTCTTTGATTCACTCGCTTTTTATCGATAAAAAATAAACTCCCACAAAAGTCATCCATGAAATCACAAGGTCATATTAATGAACAACTCGACCGTTTCCGGATCGAAATCCCTTCATGGGGTTTTGCTGGTACGGGGACGCGTTTTGGAAAGTATTTTCAGCCGGCTTCTGCCATTACGATCGAAGACAAACTTGCCGATGCCGGACAAGTGAGCCGTCTGACGGGCTGTTGTCCTACCGTGGCCATGCACGTACTTTGGGATTTGAAAGAAGGTGTCGATCCTTGTGCCGTAGTAAAGTACGCCCAAAAGCAGGGGGTAAGGATCGGTTCGAATGATCCCTACCAGATATTCCGTATCTTCCATGAGATACACTCTTATGAATATGATACCGGACATGACTCAGAAATCGCCTACATGATCGACCAGTCCCATAATATTAAGCCTAAGATCGACGCGATGATCCAGACGGTGATGACTGCCCAGGAGCTCTGGCTGAAGTCCTCCCTTGTGAATAGGAAATCACTCAAGAAACTCCAAACAAAGGCGGCTGTCGTCGATAGTGGGAATTGTCTGAAGGAGGCATATTCCACAGATGTCCGTCCTGCCATCATTCGTTGGCGCAAATTGCGCGGATTGCCAGCCGATCCGCTTAAAGCGCACCGTGCCAGTGGTTACGAAAATGCCGTCGCTCAGGAGAGTACTGCACGCCGTAAGGCCTTGGGGGGATAACCCAGGGTGGCGCGTATGCGTAAAGCCTGAATAGGACGGGTCATCTTGTTTTGTCTTGTTTGCTCAATAGGAGAAAATTATTTTCCTGTCATTTTTATCTGTAGTCATTATGAAAATGAGCATGTCAAAAAAAGGTAATCACAGATATTCCTCCGGCCCGCATGGGCTCTCGATGTATAAACCCGCTGTGGACTGGCGGGAAGCCACCCCGTTAGGTAATGGGACGATGGGTGCAAGTGTTTATGGGGCGGTTTCCCGAGAGAAAATCCTTTTGAATCACGAGGCCCATTGGTATGGGGCTGTGACACGGCCAATGCCGGACTTTTCCGACCTGATGCCTCACCTGCGCAAATTGCTCGCGGAAAAAAAGTATGAGAAAGCCAATGACCTCTACGTGGAGGAATACCGGAAAAGGGGGTATCTCGGGATATCCCCAGGATTCATCCATCCCGGGTTTAATTTGGAATTCGACCAGGATACCCATTTTGCTTTTGCGGATTATTTAAGGGTATTGGATATGGCCTCGGGAGAGTCCATCGTTACATGGAAAGACGGTGAAACCGCTTATGAGCGCCGGGCTTTTGTCTCGCGTGCGGATAATGTATTTGTCCTGGAGATCAAAGGTTCCCAGAAAAAGTCCGTCACGGTGGAGTTTTGGCTCGATGCCCATAACTTGCAGCGTTGTGTGAATCAGGCCGGAAAATCAATGGTTCCCCCCATCACTTTTGGGACGGGATTTCAAGATGGGGACTTAGCCGTCTGGGGTACCTATCAGGATGGCGACAAGAAAGGCCTGGATTTTGGGGGGTTGGTACGGATTTTACCGCAGGGAGGGAAACTGGTTATTTCGGATGAGACAATCAAGGTCGAGGGTGCGGACTCGATATTGGTGTTAGTAGGTCAATTTGCTGATCAACAGAAAGAAAAAGGTTTTTCTGAAGTGAGAGCGCATTTGGATGGGGTTAAAGGAAGTTATTCACAAATCTTTAAACGCCATGAAAAAATCCACCGGAAACTTTTTTGTTCGCTGGAGTTAGATTTGGCAGTTCCCCAAAAGAAAAGGGAGCTGACAAATGAAGAGCTCCTGATGAAAGCTTACCGGGGGGATTACACGGTCGCTTTGCTGGAGAAACAATTTGCTTTCGGGCGTTACCTCCAGATTTCCTCGGTGAACCAGCAGAGTCTGCCTTCCCACCTGCAAGGTGTATGGAATGGTGATTACGACGCGCCTTGGGCTGGTTGGTATGTGACCAATGAAAATATCCAGATGAATTATTGGCAAGTCCTGCCGGGTAATTTATCCGGGCTTATGGAGTCTTACTTCCGCTTTTTTGAGGAGCGTATGGATGATTTTAGGACAAATGCCCGTCATCTTTTTGGTTGCCGGGGGATGGTGATCCCCTTGGCTATGTCTCCTGAAAGTGGCCTGCACAAACTGCACATGCCGCACGTGGTTTATTGGACGGCTGGGGCGGGTTGGATTGCGGCCCTCTTCTACGATTATTATCTCTATACGGGCGATGAGAAGTTCTTACGCGAACGCGCAATTCCCTTCATCCGTGAAGCCGCCCTTTTTTACGAGGATTTCCTCGTGGTAGATCCAAGTGGAAAATGGATGGTCAGCCCTTCAAATTCCCCGGAGAATTGTACGCCCGCACACATCAAGGGTTATGATCAGGATGGTAATGAAACCGGTTATATCGCGATCGCTCTAAACTCCACTATGGACTTTGCCGTGGCCAAAGAGGTCTTTAGGAATTTGCTCAAGCATCATGAGGGAGTAAAAGGTTTCGAGGATGATTGCCAGAAATGGAAAGGGATATTGGCCAAATTCCCGGATTACCAGGTGAATGAGGACGGGGCCTTGGCGGAATGGATGCACCCGGATTTCCCTGATAATTATAACCACAGACATGAGGCGCACCTTTATCCGGTTTTCCCCGGACTCGAAGTGAGCAGCGAGAATAATCCCCGACTTATCCGAGCCTCCCAAATCGCGCTCGATAAGCGGATGATCGTCGGGCTCAGGCAACAAACCGGTTGGTCCCTGATGCACATGGCTAATGCACGTGCCCGGCTTGGTCAAGGTGATGAAGCTTTTGAATGTATCGTCGTCATGAGCCGGTCTTGTGTCGGGGATAACCTCTACACCTACTGTAATGATTGGCGTAATCAAGGAATCACGCGCCGTGATATCTGGGGGAATACGGCTCCATTCCAAATCGATGCGAGTATGGGGCTTTCCGCAGCCGTCCTGGAAATGCTTTGTTTCTCTGTGCCCGGCAGCATTAAAATCCTTCCCGCCTTACCCAAGGCCCTGGAAAAGGGCTCTGTCCGCGGCCTTTGTTGCCGTGGGGGAGTGAAGGTTTCAATCCATTGGGATAGGACAAAGAAAAAGCTTTCCGTTGAATTACTCTCAACCACAGACCAGTCGGTCAAACTCATCCTCCCTAAATGGGCAAAGACCGGGACAAATAAATCGCTCCGTCTTAAAGCGGGCAAGAAGACGGTAGTTTAATCCTTCCGGTAAAGCACAGGATTAAGCTCTGTCTGGATCACTTCCCCCGGTCGGGTGCCGGAGAGCCACCAATTCCAGTCATTGGATTGGTCCTTATTTTTCGGGGCGGACATCTTTGTGCCGTCTTCGATGTAAATAACCGTCATGACGGCCCGCATGCGGTCGGTTTGATTGGCCCCCGCTCGGTGGAGAGTCCAGCCGTAATGGAAGCTGACTTCACCAAGCTCGAAGGCCGTGTCAACGATCGGCAGGTCTTTGACCCGGATAGTTTCCCGGATGACTTCCTCACTTTGGTCGCTGATTTCCATGTCATGGGCGACTTTTACACGGTGACTACCACAACTGAATGCCAAGGGTCCCATCTCCATGGAGGTTTCTTGGAGGGGGATCCAAGCCGTTACCGTATTAAATGTATCCACAGGCCAGTAATATTGGTCCACATGCCAAGGGGTGGCTCCGCCTTGGGGTTCTTTATACAGAGCTTGGTCATGGTACATGCGTACACCGGAGACACCGAGGAGTTCCGTGGCGATTTTAGCCAAGCGTTTGCTTAAGGAGAATTCACGGACTTTCTCATCACGACGCCAGAGGTTATGGATTTGCTGGAAAGCTTTTTCGTAGGTGTTACGTTCATGCATCGGCTTGGTCATGGTATTGTACTGGCGGACGGCATTGCTGATGATGGGTCCCCAATAAGCAATTTCTTCAGCGGAAAAAACCTGTTTTAGTTTGATGAACCCGTTCTTCTGGAAAAAAGCAATTTGCTCCGGGGTGAGGGTGTATGCAGTGTCTATTAAAGGAATAGTTTGTGTGGACATAGGATGGGGTGTTTTATTTTTTTCATTAACCAACAAATAGAAATCCATAAAATGAATCCTCCACAATTCCGGCAAAAAGTGATACTATTTTGATTAATTTGACTAAAACCGACTAAAGGAATGTCGAAAAAAGCCTATTATGAAAGCACAACTTGAAAAAATCCCTTTTTCCCAAACAGCGTGGATCTGCCGGAAATTTTCTTTGACCCGTTTTAATTATCCATGGCATTTCCATCCGGAGCTTGAGCTGACCCTGATCCTCTCGAGTCACGGAACGCGATTTGTGGGGGATAAGATAGATTCATTTAAGGAAGGTGATCTGGTTTTACTCGGGGCCGACCTGCCTCATGTCTGGCTTAATGACCAGGATCACAAGGGAAAATCAGAATCCCTTGTACTTCAATTCAGGCAGGAATTCCTTTCCCCCCTCATTCTCCCAGAAAAAGAGTATACCTTGATCAATCAAACCATCCAAATGGCCCGCCGTGGACTAAAGCTCAAGGGGGAGTTGCGGAACCGAGTCGAGACTGACTTGAAAAAAATGATGAAGGAAGAGGGGATAGGGCGCTTGTGTTTACTCCTCGGTATATTGGAAAAAATATCCAAAAGCCGGGAGTATGATTTGATCGCTTCGGCGGGGTACGAGCCCCTCCTTAACGGGGAGGATGGATTACGATTGAATAAGATTTTTCAGTTCCTGCATAATCGTTTTAGGGAAGAAGTTTTCGAAAAAGAGACAGCCATCTTAGTAGGGATGAGTCCTTCGGCCTTCAGTCGCTATTTCAAGAAACGGACGGGAACGACGTTTGCGTCATTCCTGATCGATATGCGTTTGTCCCATGCGTGCAAATTGCTTGTGGAAAGTGACCGCACGATTGCAGAGATATGTTTTGACTCGGGTTTTTTAAACCTATCAAATTTCAACCGCCAATTCCTCCGGCGCAAAAAATGTAGCCCGAAGGTTTACCGCCAACACACCACGGGTCTGGATATCGGTGTGGGTGTCCCGGAAAATTAACCGTTTGGATGGAGCTGGGGATAAATCCTCCTGCGTAAAAGAATCTGAAACGTCAAGAGATTGTCACGTTTTGGACATGTGTTTGTCACAAAAGAATGTAAGATACTATCGGCAAAGGAGTTTATCTTAATAAAAAAATAGCCTTTGAAAAAAATACTTATATTCACAGCGGGCTTTGGGGAAGGGCATAATACTGCCGCACGCAATTTGCGTGATGCGGTGGAACGCATCGCTCCAGACGAATCCCAAGTGGAAATTTTCGACCTTTTTGATACTTGTTATGGTAAGGTCAACCACTTGCTGCAAAAGACTTATCTGACAGCGATTAATAGAACTCCGAAGCTCTGGAGCAAATTTTATCAGCTCCTCGATAAAACCACGGCTATTGATGTCAATTTGCCCATGCTCTATAAAATCAGGGCGTCAATGGATGACCTCCTGAAGTCTGTCCAGCCGGATGTCGTCGTCAGTGTATATCCTGTTTATAACTATATTATTAATGATATTTACGAGGAGGAAGGCCGTGAAAAACCTTTTCCCCTCGTGACCGTGATTACCGACTCGATCTCGATCAACTCCATGTGGTTCCGGGCGTATAGTGATTATTTTGTCGTGGCCAATGAGCTTTCGGCGGACGTTTTGCGTAAAGCAGCTATTCCTGAAGAAAGAATCAAGGTGTTGGGTTTCCCGGTGACTCCGGTCTTTGCTGATCTCCAGTCCATGGAGCCTATTACCCATCCGGGGAAGGATGTCAGAAAAAAGATTTTGTACATGCTGAATTCGGGGCGAAAACAGGCGGATAAGGTCATTAGGCGTTTGCTTGAGCATAAAGACTATGACTTGACGATTGCTGTCGGTAAAGATCCTAAGGTTAAAGCCGAGATTGAAGAAATCGTCGCGGAGGAACGTGACCGGGTGACGATTTTGGGTTGGACCAACCAAGTACCCAAACTCCTGAAAAGTCACCATGTCATTATCTCCAAAGCTGGGGGGGCTACGACTCAAGAGGCCATTGCCGGGTGTTGCCCCATGATCGTCACACAGGTCGTACCAGGTCAAGAAGAGGGGAATGCTTCGTTGATCGAAAAGCTCAATGTCGGGGCCATTGCCCAGAAACCGGCAGAAATCGATTTCTGGCTGGAAAAAGCTTTTGACCGTGAGGGGCACCTCTGGGGTGTGTGGAATGAAAATCTACGCAAGGCCAGTAATCCCCAAGCAGCCTTGGATATCGCCCATTTCTGCCTCGGCCTGGCCCGCCCGGGCAATATTGTTTCATCAAATGTCTCCGCATTTAATCTCCCGAACCAAGGGACGCGACAACAACCCTTTGGGAAGCAGATGCTTCTCTGTGATTTTCACATGCACACCCGGTATTCCGATGGGAAACTCTCCGTGACAGATCTGGTGGATTTTTATGGGAGCCGGGGCTTTGATGCCATTTGTATCACAGACCATATTGCTGATTATAACCGGTTAGTCGGTAAAATGGCCAATATGAGCAACCTGGTATTGCCCCGTGATCAGGTGGAAGAATATTTTGAAGTCATCGAAAACGAGCGGAAACGTGCGATGAAAAAATATGGGATGATTCTGATGGCCGGACTTGAGTTTAACAAGGATGGAATGAGTCGGAAGACCTCGGCACACTTATTAGCTGTCGATTTAAAGTCCCCTATTGATCCGGGTTTATCCATTATCGACACCATTGAGCAGATTCATCTCCAAGGTGGACTAGCTATTGCGGCCCACCCGCACCAGTTCAAAGGCCATTGGGGAATCAATACGATGTATTTCTGGGAGAATCAGGATGTGTTTGTGCCCCTATTGGATGCCTGGGAGATCGCCAACCGGGATGATATTTTTAATCCCGTCGGCCTGAAAAAATTCCCCATCATCGCCAATAGCGATTTCCATAAGCCCAAACATATCTATTCATGGAAAACCATGCTTTTCTGTGAGAAAGACCCCGAAGCGATCAAGGCTTGTATCCGCAAGAATCAGGATCTCGCCATTACACTCTACCGTGATGATCGATTTTCTACCAGTCGCGCGGCACCTGTGATCGACGGGACGATGGTTGATGCTCTCCCTCCCCTTCAAGACCAGAAAATGATCGCTATTTCCGCTGCTTGAATGCCGAAAGGTTTGTATTGATCCGGAGTTACCTGTGGTGTCCATGGGATTAGGCGGAATACGGAGCGGGGTGCAAATTGTTACACTTTTAGTCTGGAAACTTCCTGTTCTTGAGGGGGGCGGCGTGTACTCACGGACTTGGCCATTTAGGAGATATCATCAAAGATATCGGGATAAAGTGAGATATCTTTTATAGCCTCTTTGGTCAGTTTTCGCTTGCAGTTTCTGGGATGACAGGGAATTTGATTGGGCGCATTACCCCTATATGAAAAAATATCCTTCAAACTTTCTTGCCCAAAACCTCAATCTGTCCAAGTGCCTTTTGGAAATCAAAACACCCCGGTCCCAAACGATTAAAAAGATCGCTTTGGATGATCCCCGGAAACTCGCTGTGGCTGGTTTAGAGTTAAAATGGGTATTTAAACTTAATCCCAAAGTAAAAACCTATAAACGTGAACGGGCCAGCGTGGACATCGAGGTGACGAATAAGGGGGCTAAACCCGTCGAGTGCAACCTTAAGTGGACACTCCCCTTCGCCAATCAAAAGGATACCCCGCGGTGGCTCATGCCTTCCCTCTTTTATAAAAAGAACCGCCAGACATTCATCGGATGGCTCCCGTCCATCGAAGGAAAGAATGATATCGTCAAAATGATCAATGATTATTGGACTTTTCGCAGTGACCTGATGGCCGTGCCCATGACGATGGGTTTTCAAGGGGATATTTCCGCTGCCATGGTCATGCCAGAAAGACAAGCAGGGCACATGACGGCACTGGGTTTTGATAATCGCCCCGGTCAATTTTCCCTTGTTGGTACCTGGCCGTTGAGGGATGAGCCCCGCACGCGTGATCTTTCAAAGCACGATGAAGTCGCCGGGATGATGGCCAAAGGGATCGACCCCGCGGTTATCGAATACGCAACGATCGCACCGGCCGAGAAAAAGATAATTTGTTTCTGGCTCTTTGACGGGGATGGTGACCCGCATGCTTATAACCCTATATTAAGGGAAACCTTTGAATACTGGGATCCCGAGTTCGAGATCACACCATGGTATCCGACAAAGGAGGCCATCGAACATGCCGCCCACGGCCTTTACCACTGGCATTACGATGATGAACACCGCGCCCTTTGGGAGACGAATCATTTCTCCGCTGCGGCAGCAAATAATCCGAAGCAGGTCCACCGTTTCGAGATGCACACCGGATTTGTCAGCGGTACACCATACGCCCATGCACTGCGCCAGTATGGTTTGAGATTCGGGCGTGCGGGAGAGGCCGAGGCCGGGCGCAAATTGCTCGACCATATGTGTGAGAATCTCACCCCTTGGGGGACTTTCTGGAGTGTTTATTATAAGGAAGGAAAACGTTGGGGCACCGGTTGGCATTCAGCTGAGGAATGGCAGGCGACACCGGGAAAACCATCCGAGGAGCTCCAGGCCAGGACTTTGGCCGATGCCACCCTTTATGCCGCCCGTGCAGCGATAGCGGAAAGTGAAAATGATAAAAGTAAAGTGCTTTGGACCGGGGCAGTAATCCGGAACCTTGATTTTGTAGTCGGAATCCAACGCGAGGATGGTAACCCCGGGCAAGGTTACTCGAAAGACGATGGGCGCGTGATTTACTGGGATAGCCATGAGGGGTTGCTTTGGATTGCAGCCTTGGTGGAGGGTTACCGGCTAACGAGGAATAAAACCTATCTGGACAGCGCGCAGAAAGCAGGCCGTTATTATGAACCTTTTGTCCGAGATGCCTATCTGACCGGAGCCCCCGAGGGAGCCCGCTACCAATCAACATCCGAGGATCCGATGAATGGGGTTATTTCCTATACAAACCTATGGCAGGCCACAGGGGAAAAGGTCTGGCTCGATCTGGCCATTCTTTGTGCGGAATTCCTCATGACTTACCGTTGGCAATACAATACAGTTTTTCCGGAGAAAAGTACTTGTGGGGCATACGGTCTGAAGACAAAAGGTTGGGATATTTCCTCGCCAAATAATATTCATATCCATCCTTATGGTTTGGGATGTGTCCCTGAGATGATCGAGCTCTGGAAAGCTACAGGGGACTCCTATCTCATGAGGCAGAATGTAAATTGCGTCTTGAGCCTCCACCAGATGATGGCTCCCTATGACGGGTGTATGGATGGGCGCCGGGGGATGATTACGGAACGTTTCTATCAGACGACTGACGATGGTTCCAAAGGCCAGAGCCTGCCCTTGTCGCACAGCTGGTGTAATGGCCTGATCCTCCTCGCGGACCTGTGCCTTTTGGATAAGGGGCACCTCTTTATCGATGAGGAGAGCGGGGGGGTTTTTGTTTATGAGGCCATTAATCTGCGCAAATTGCGCGGCGGCGTATTCGTGATTAATAATCCTTGGGATACCGAGCTCAAGCTAAAAGTCACCGTCCGCAAATTGCACGGATCAAAAAGAAAATACCCCGCGCAAATTGCTCTGCCCGCAAAGGGTACAGTCGAAATAAAAATCTGATTGGGTCCATTTTAAAAGATTTATTCAGGCAGAGAGGATGAATTTCTTTTTTTCATCATAGGGTAAGGGGCGGAGGATGCGGATGAGATTGATGCGTTCACCGGCATTCTTCTTATCAAGCTTTCTGATAAATCGCCTCCCCATTTGGTTGGCTTCACGATAGCGCTCCGCAATTTGCGGGGATGGATAGGAAAAGGTTTCCCGGTCAAAGAGCCATTCATCGAGCCAGCGCTTGTGGGAGGGGGAGAGCGCCGTGTGACCGTTGCCACGGGATATGCAGTGTTTCAGGACGAGGTAAGTATCGATTTTCCCCTGGAGTTCGAGGTTTGAGAGGAAAGATGCCGATGAGATTTCCTTTTGGCCATCGAGGAAAAGGAGGATCGCGTGGAGGGCATGATTAATCTCTTCGATAAAAGTGATAAAATCCCGGATATTGATGTCACTCAGCGTCTCCAGGGGATGATTATTTTCGAGGCGGGAGATGACGCCGGGTGAATAATAAACGGCTATGCTGAGGGCCTCGCCGGTTTTTCGTAAATAAACACGTCCTTGGTGGGAAAGGTAGTCTGTCTCTTTGCCGGACATGCGGGCAAGCTCTACTGAGCGCCTGGGCCCGATAATAAAATCCTCAAGGTTTACCCCGATGGGGGCGTAGGTACGCTCGAGAAGGTTTTGGATTTGTCTCAGGAGTGTCATGGGTGAGGGGGATAGTCAAAAAGTGGGGTCACATGCCAGTGCAGGAAACGTTCTGTCATATTATTCAGGGCTGTCCGGACAAGGGTGAAATCGTCGGCGAGCCTTTCATAGACATGGTCGAGGTGATGACGCCGGGCCAGTACATGATGGCTGAGAATCTTGTACTGGGCTGCTCCGATTTGTTCGTAGAAATCGAGGGAAGGACTGCCCCGGCGCTGCATCCGAAATTCCACATTCTCATGGAAAATACCCGTCATATAAAGAGCAAGATTACCGATGTGTGCCTGGATCGCAAAAGCCTGTTCGGAGGTGCATTTTTGCAGGAGGATCAGCATATCTGTGACATAGCGGAGGTTTTCACCGGGGATCTCGCTGAGTTTTTCTGTATTTTCCTGCCGGGCAAAATGAGTGAGTAGGGATGAGATATAATCCGCCAAATCCCTATCGTCGATTCCCATATCAAGCAAGACACGGCGCACCAATACATAAAAATAGAATGTCGGAGAGATATTATGGCAGGCGGGACTTTCGATTAAATGGTCAAAAACAGATTCATGATCCAAGAGATCATCACGCAGGCGGTTATCGGTGAGGAGCTCACCAAGGGAGACAATGCGTCCTGTACGGGTAACTAAGGTTTCGATGAGAAAATCAAAGTCCCCCACAGTGAGAGTATCGCGGCAATTTGCTCTAACCATATTACGCCCTCCTAGATGCCTATATCATAATCGTGATTGATGATCATTTCAAGTATTCTCATGAGCATGACCTATGCCAGAAAAGGATCAGGATTGAATGGACTGGATCGAACCAATCCCATACGGATCAGGGAGGGGGGGATCGGTCCTGTTAGGGTTATGATTTCTTTTTAACGGAGATCACGCCTTTGTGGCGTCGAGAGCAAGTTGCTGCTCGATAGCGATGTCTATGCGTGCCTTTTTGGGGCTTTCCAGCATGGGCTTAAGGAATCGGGCGGTGTGGGAAGTCGGATGTTTGGCGACTTGCTCAGGCGTGCCGCAGGCGATGATTTCACCGCCGCCATCTCCACCCTCGGGACCCATATCGATAATCCAATCAGCGGTTTTGATCACATCGAGATTGTGCTCGATAATCACCAGCGTATTACCCGCCTCACGGAGCTTGAGCAAGACCTCGAGTAATTTATCCACGTCGGCAAAATGCAGGCCTGTGGTAGGCTCATCAAATATATAGAGTGTGCGTCCGGTGGATTTTTTGGAGAGTTCAGTAGCGAGTTTAACGCGCTGGGCCTCACCGCCGGAGAGTTGAGTGGCGGGTTGTCCGAGGCGGATGTAACCGAGACCGACCTCGGCGAGGGCGTAGGATTTTTCCTGGATCTGGGGGATACTGCGGAAAAAGCTTAAGGCCTCATCCACGGACATGGCTAAGACATCGGCAATATTTTTACCTTTATAAGTGATTTCTAGGGTTTCGCGGTTGTAACGTTTTCCGTTGCAGATTTCACAAGTCACATAGACGTCGGGAAGGAAATTCATTTCGATTTTTTTGACACCATCACCTTCACAGGCCTCACAGCGTCCGCCCTTGACATTAAAGCTAAAGCGACCTGCGTCATAACCCCTGATTTTCGCGGTGGGAATCTGGGCGAAAAGATCGCGGATATCGTTGAACATACCCGTATAAGTACAGGGGTTTGATCTTGGTGTCCTGCCAATCGGGGCTTGGTCGATGACGATAACTTTATCGAACTCATCCATACCCCTTATCTCCGTGTGTTTTCCGGCGATATCCTTCGAGCGATAGAGTTTTTTGCTCATGGCCTTACAAAGGATATCCATTACCAGGGTGCTTTTACCAGAGCCGGATACCCCTGTGACACAAGTGATTAATCCGGCGGGGATACGGGCGGTGACATTTTTCAGGTTATTCTCGTTGGCCCCGCGTATTTCAAGATGGATATTTGAGGGGGCTTTCCGTTTTTTCGGGATCGAGATATTCAGGTCACCGCGGAGGTATTGGGCGGTGAGTGAACGGTCTGACTCGAGGATTTCGGCTAGTGTACCGGCAGCAACGACTTCACCCCCGAGGACTCCAGCACGCAATCCCATATCGACGATGTAGTCAGCCCGTTTGATCGTATCCTCATCATGTTCGACTACGATGACTGAGTTCCCCAGATCGCGTAAGCCTTCCAAAGTCTGGATCAGGCGTTCATTATCACGCTGGTGGAGACCAATGCTCGGTTCATCAAGGACATATAATACACCGGTCAACCCAGCTCCGATCTGGGTGGCCAGTCGGATGCGTTGGGCTTCCCCCCCAGAGAGGGTCGCATTTTCACGGTTAAGATTCAGATAATCGAGTCCGACATTCTTGAGGAAAACCAGCCGGGAGAGGATTTCCTTGAGGATGGGCTCGGCAATCACCTTATCCTGAGGGGATAAGACCAGGTCATTAAAGAACTCAATGGCATTCCCGACGGAAAGACAGGTGATTTCCATGATGCTTTGCCCCACCATTTTTACGGCCAAGACTTCCTTGCGCAGACGGGCTCCGTTACAAACAGGGCAGGGGAGGCGATTCATGAAACTTTCGGTGCGCATGCGGGCAAGCGGGGATTTGGACTCGGTATGGCGGCGTTTGAGGTTCGGAATGACGCCTTCAAAAACTTTTTCATATTCGACCATGCGACCGCCTTTGACCATTTTAAAACGGATTTTTTGTCCGTTTGAACCGTGCATGATGGTGTTGCGTAGGGCCTCGGGCAAATTGCTCCAAGGGGTATTCGCATCTTGCCCGAATGCATCGACGACGGAACGCAGAAGATTTTGAAAAAAGGCCTGAGTGGGTTTACCACCCTTTGCCCAAGGGGAGACGACGCCTTCGATAATCGTTTTTTTCGGGTCAGGAATAATCAGGTTTTCATCAAAAATCATCGTCGTGCCGAGTCCCCCGCATTCCGGACAGGCACCTTTTGGATTATTAAACGAGAACATGGAGGCGGTGAGTTCTACGCCGACAGTACCATGGACCGGACAAGAATAATTCTCACTATAACTTTTCTCCTTCCATTTTGGTAATCCGTCAGTACCGGTTTCTTCAATGAGCAGGATCATGTTCCCTTTACCCTGGCGCATGGCCAGCTCCACGGAGTCGGCAATCCGGGGCCGTAAACGTTCTTCAACTGCCAGACGGTCAATAATCACATCAATAGAGTGTTTCTTTGATTTGATGAGGGCAGGCATAGTCTCGGTAATATCGACGATTTGTCCATCGACCCGGACGCGCAGAAAACCTTCTTTTTTGATTTTTTCGAAGATATCGAGTAATTCCCCTTTTTCATTCTGGACCGAGGGAGAAGCAATCATGATCCGCTTACCCACCATTTTTGTGGCGATGGAATGGATGATATGTGAGATCGTGGAATGCTCCAGTATGACCCCACAATGAGGACAATGGGGTGTGCCTACATGGGCGAAAAGAAGCCGGAGAAAATCATAAATCTCTGTCGTCGTCGCGATAATGGAACGTGGGTTACTGCCCGAATTCCTCTGCTCGATAGCGATGGCCGGGGAGAGGCCTTCGATCTGATCGACATCGGGTTTATCCATGAGATCGAGAAATTGCCGGGCATAGGTCGAGAGGCTCTCGACGTATTTGCGTTGGCCCTCGGCAAAGATAGTGTCAAAAGCGAGGGAGGATTTTCCTGAACCGCTCAATCCGGTCATGACAACGAGCTTTTCACGGGGTAGGGTAATACTCACATTCTTGAGATTGTGAACCCTAGCGCCTTTGATAGTAATCAAATCTTTAGACATGGACTGTCAAAATCCCGTTTTCTGACGTTTGATTAGACTAACAAGCAAGGGGGAGGGCTTACAATAAGATTTATAGTGAAATTCATATTTTTCTCGCCGGCTGGATGAGTTTGAATTATCTTTGAAATATGAAGAAACTCCTCACATCATCTTTTATCCTTATTGCATTTGCTTATTTTTCAGTTCCTGCTTTTTCCCAGGAAACAGCGAAAGAGTTGAATCACGGTTATGCCTTGCTTCACCAAATTTCTTCCGAATCGAAAAATACGGGAATGATTTTTATCGTCAAAAATGGCTCAAGTGAGGTTCATTCATTGACGGGAGAAGCCGACAAAATCATGTCAAAGATATCTTCTAAATTAGAAAACTGGGCCAATCAGGATTCTACCCTCGATATTAAACACACAGGACAGTCTAAAATTGAAAGAAGGGCTAGTAAATTTGATGGTTCTTCTACCAAAAGTCTTTTAATGGATTCCAGTGGACGTCGATTTAATATGATGCTGACAGTCGTGAACTACGAGTCCGTGAGTTATACATTTGATTTAGTAAAAGCAATCCTCCGCTTCGAAACAAACCAAGATCGCAGGGCTACATTAAAAACTTGGTCTAGTGACCTTAACTCCCTCCAAAGTAAAATCGTGGCAGCCATGCTTTCTACCGGACAAAGTAAGTAAGGTAGTAAAAGCCTTAGACTCTAAAGCAAGACGGGATGGGGTAAATATATCCAAGTCAAATCTTGCTTGCAGCCATCCCATTTTTATCCATTATTGTCAATATTAATTCCAGTTTCGATATTGACTGGAGTTAAACATTAAAAATCTATCTCAATTAAAAAAAAAGGCTAAATATGGAAAACCTTACACGCAAATTGCTCATCGGACTGGTCACATGCACCTTGGCTCTCTGCTTATTGTCAGGATGTAATACGACATCAAGTTCATCTACACAGAAATCAAAACCTTCAGTGACGGGAAATACGGGTACCCTGACTGTTCAAAATCCGCATGAATACTGGATGATGGCGGTAGTCGATAAAAAGTTTGGTTGGATCGCCCCCTCCTCATCAAAGACATTCCACCTGCCTCCGGGTAACTATACTGTCAAGCTCCGCGACAGTCAGGAGTTCCCTTTGGGTAGTTACCCTGTGACTGTTCAATAAGACAGCCTTCTGTATTCTCGAAAATTCCAACCCTGGAAAATCCAGGGTTGGTTTTTTTGTGGAGTAGATGCATTTGATATTCGGATGAGGGTGATTTTCACTCCATACCCCCATTAATCAGGGATAATAGCAGACTACCTTTTCGACATTTACAGGCAGGAAGGAGTCGATGCCCGTTACCCCGTTCGGAAGCCTACAGGGGGATCAATCCCCGTTCATGAGGGGTGATTTGGCTTATCATTAGATTTGAAAATAAAAAAACGGCAATCCGTTAAAAGATTGCCGTTTTTTATAAAAGATTTTTTTTTAAAAGCTTAACCTTTTACAACGAGTGCGTGGAAGGCGGCCCAATCATCGAAGTTATTCAGGTTCACTGCGTCCTTAAATTTTCCGTCATCTTTCATGCAAGCTGAGTCGAGGATGGATGTACGGACTTCATCCTTGTGATGATATCCGAGTATAGCTTCATTGAGTTTTTTAATAGAGGCTTGATCGATATTTCCCTCTTTTTTCTCAAGGATCCAAGCTTCAAAAGCTGAATAGCTCGGACTTTTATCTTTGAAGAAAGCTTGGACATCATCTTTGGAGATGCCGAGGCAGTCGAGGACCATCATGTCATATCCTGGAGAGCAGCAACCGTAATCTTCAGGCAACAAGCCTTTGGTAAAAAGGATGCATTTCTGCCACAGGCGTGGCAAATGAAGGATTCCGAGGGAACCGGCGGTGCCGGAACTGATAGTAGGGACGATTTTTGTAATCATAATTCTATTTTTCTTTGTGTTAGGGGTAGTTGTTGAATAAAAAACTATTTTTTGTAGGCCTCTCCGACAGCAGAAAGGTTGGTTTGTAAGAGCTGGAAAGATTCCGGCAGTTGTGACATCACCTTATCTGTAAAACGGGCTGTGTCTTTTTTGATTTTTTCAAATGCTTTGTCCGAATACTTTACGGATTTCGGAACCATGGCTTTGAATTTCGCGACACGTTTCTGTGAAATCTCGATGGTTTTCTCGCTGATTTCCCCGTCTTTATATGCCTTTTCTACGGCTTCAAAGGCATTGATCATAATGGATGGTGTGTGGCAGATAAGAACCAAATCACTTCCAGCTTGGAGGGTTTTTACAGCAGATTCCTCAATGGGTAACATCTTGGTAATGGCACCCATTTCCAGATCGTCCGTGACGACGGCCCCTTGGTATTTGAGGGTTTTCCGTAAAAGACCTTCGATAATCACTTTAGAGATCGAGGCGGGATAAGGATCTTTATGGAAACAGGGAAAATGCCCGTGGCCGATCATGATACTGGGGATTAACTTTGATTTAGCCAGTTTCATGTAGGGAACCAAGTCGACTTCCATTAATTGTTTTTTTGTGCGATCAACAAGGGGAAGATTAAAATGGGGGTCTTTATTGGCGGCGCCATATCCAGGGAAATGTTTTCCGCAGGGGAGTACCCCTTCCTTGAGGAGTCCTTTTGCAAAGGCTCCGGCGAAGGCCACTGTTTCAAGGGGATCAGCGGACCATGTCCTATCGGAGACGGAATTATCGACTTCACGTTTTAGTGCGAGATCGACTACCGGGCAGAGATCCCAGTTAAATCCTAATAAACGCATGACTTTACCACCCCAGAGACCGTGCTCATAAGCTAGTGCTGTTTTACCCGTGACTCCAAGCTGTTGTGCCGAGGGGATGACTCCGAGGAATTCCTTGATTCGGTTAACCCGTCCACCCTCGTGGTCCAGACAGATCAAGACATCTTTACCTAATAAATCACGAACTTGGGCATTCAACTCTGCTACAGCCGCTGGGCTGGTGATATTCCGCGCAAAGAGAATGATTCCGCCCGGACGGATAGCCCGCAAATAGGTGCGGGTATCCAAATCAAGTTCAGCCTTAGGTAACCCCACCACGAAATTCTGTCCGAGCGTGGACAAATTTTTCTTTGCCATAATCAAGTTTCTTTTAAGCGATTTTAAAGTCTATACGTAATGCTATTGTTTGGCTGGTGGATTCAACTCAGGAGTAGGCATTTTTTCCGTTGCCGCTATTTTGTAGGCAATATTCGCGTCTTTCTCCAGTTTTTGGAGGAAAGTTTGTAGTTCCTGAGCACGCTTCATATTAATCAGGTATTGTTTAACCTGAGGTGCTGCTTCTTGGAAGGCCACGGTGCCAGCAGGTTTTTTGTCAGTTACTTTAAGGAAATGGTATCCATAGGGGGTCTCAAAAACTTTGCTGACTTCGCCGGTCTTTGCGGAAAAGGCAACTTCTTCAAATTCCGGAACCATTTGTTTACGTCCGAAAAGCCCGAGATCACCACCTTTTGTTTTGCTACCGGGATCTTCAGATACAGCTGCGGCGACCACTGCAAAATCTTCACCTTTTTTCACACGGGCAAGGGCGTCTTCAGCGATTTTTTTCTTGGCGGCTTTTACTGTCGCATCAGAGCCTTCCGGTACCAAAATCAGAATGTGCCTTGCCTCAACCATATCAGGGCGTGTAAAACGATCCTTATTTTGGTCATAGAAAGCTTGGATTTCAGCAGGTGTAGGGTCTGTAGGGACGGGAATAGATTTCTCGATGAAATCACGGATCAAAAGCTGGTCTTGCATGTCCTTCTTTAATGCCGTGAGATTAAGGCCTTGCTCAGTGAGTTGTTTTTCGAGTTTTTCTTTCCCTCCCATACGCTGGGCAATGGTATCGATTTGTTTGTTTAATTCCTCATCGATCTTTTTCTTGTCGCCGGTGCCTGCTTGTTTCAGCAGTAACTCTTTCATGACTAATTGCTGGACGATTTCCTTTTGAATTGATGACATTGCTTGGGCAGGTACTTGGGACTTATCCCAGCCGCGCATGGCGAAAAACTGTTTTTCAGCCTCATCCACCTGTTTTTTAGTGATTTTTATGCCTTTTCCTTCGGCGACAACATAGCTGGGTGAATTAGGATCTTTGGAGCCACAACCTTGGATGGCAAGGATGGTTACTATTGCGATTAGCAATGATGAGGAGACAGCGAGTGATTTTTTGAACATATTCATTTAATGGGATTTAACAGGTTTGAATTATTTTACAATTGAACATTGTACTTCAGGATAAGTTTTTGTTTTTTGTCACTTTCTTTACTTTTCAGAGGGGATGCCCACAATAGCCTCGATTTCAATTAAAGCATCTTTGGGTAGTTTAGATATTTGGATTGTCGTGCGGGCTGGATAGGGGGCGGGGAAATATTCTTGGTAGATTTGGTTGAATTCAGGGAAATGTCCTAAATCAGTCAGGAAAACAGTCGTTTTGAGAACATGGCCAGTCGTCAGGCCTTGTGACTTTAAGATCCCTGAGATATTCTCTAATACTTGTTTTGATTGCTCTTGTATTGTATTTCCAATAATTAAACCGCTTTCAGGATTTAATGGAATCTGTCCAGATAAAAATATAAGGTTCTGGAATTTTATCGCTTGGGAATAGGGCCCAATGGCCTTTGGCGCGAGAGGTGTTGAGATTTCTTCTTTCATTAGATTAGTCTTTTAATGCTTATCATTATACTAATCAAACTGTTTAAGGGTTAAAAATCGACTGTAACGATAGAGTAAAATTTTAATAATGTCATTGACCATCAGTCCTATTTTTTTAAGATACGGCTATATTTGTTAACACAAAAGGATAGATAATGGATCTCAAAGAGATAAAACAAATCATCGATTTAATGTCCCGCAATCACCTGACTGAGTTTGAACTTGAGAAAGATGGCTTTAAAATTCATCTCAAAAAAGATGGTGCTGCGGTCCAACATACAATTTCCCCGATGATGTCACATGCGCCCCAAATGACGACGGCTTATCAATTGCCGGTTCAACATTCTGCTCATTCTGTAGCACTTTTACCTTCTTTAGCCCCTGAATTAAAGGCCGATAACCTTAAAGAAATCGTTTCCCCAATGGTTGGAACATTTTATCGCTCACCCTCTCCCGAATCCCCCTCGTACGTAGAGGTGGGAACCCAAGTCAATGAAGATACAGTCGTCTGTATCATTGAAGCAATGAAGGTCATGAATGAAATCAAGGCTGAGGTAAAAGGGGTAATCACAGAGAGTTTGGTTGAAAGTGGTAAGTCTGTTGAGTTTGGTAAGCCACTCTTTAAGGTTAAAGCTTTATAATAAATCCCATGTTTGATAAAATTCTGATCGCAAATCGTGGCGAGATTGCCCTTCGTATCATTCGCGCCTGTAAAGAAATGGGGATTCGTACCCTCGCTGTTTATTCTGAGGCGGATGTTGATTCCCTGCATGTGCAACTTGCTGACGAAGCAATTTGCATCGGGCGTGGACCTTCGAATGAAAGTTATTTAAAAATCGACCGTATTATAAGTGCGGCGGAGGTCGGAGATGTCGATGCGATTCATCCTGGGTATGGTTTTTTGGCTGAGAATGCGCATTTTGCCGAGGTTTGTGAGAGTTGTAATATTAAATTCATCGGCCCGAAACCCTCCTCAATACGATCCATGGGCGACAAGGCTGTCGCACGTGAGACGGCCATGAAAGCCGGTATTCCTGTTACCCCGGGGAGTGATGGAGTTATTGAGACCGAGCAAGAAGCCATTAAGATCGCCAAAAAAATCGGTTATCCGGTCATGATTAAGGCTGTCGCAGGGGGAGGCGGCCGCGGGATGCGGGCTGCCCATAATGATGTGAGCTTGGTAAAAGGATTCCATACAGCTCGTAATGAAGCGGAAAAGGCTTTTGGTAACTCGGCGGTTTATATCGAGAAATTGATTGAGAACCCCCATCACATTGAAATTCAGATTATTGCTGATAAAAAAGGGAAAGTCTTGCATTTGGGGGAACGTGATTGCTCCATGCAGAGGCGTAACCAGAAGATTATCGAGGAATGCCCTTCTCCCATGATGGGGACCAAGGAAGGCATCAAATTACGCGATAAAATGGGCAAAGCCGCTGTAAAACTCGCCGAAGCCGTAAAATATGAGAATGCAGGCACCCTCGAATTCTTGGTTGATGACGAGTATAATTTTTATTTCATGGAAATGAATACCCGTATCCAGGTCGAGCACCCGGTTACGGAAGAGGTTTATGGGATCGATTTGATCAAGGAACAAATCAAGGTGGCTGCCGGATTGCCCTTGACCTTATCCCAGAGCGATATTATACCCCGCGGCCATGCGGTGGAATGCCGGATCAATGCCGAAGATCCGTTTAATAATTTTATGCCCAGTCCCGGCCGTATCGGTCTTTATTATGCTCCGGGTGGCAGAGGAGTCCGGGTCGATTCACACGCCTACAGTGGATACAATATCCCGCCCTATTACGATTCAATGATTGCGAAATTAATCACCATCGGTAAAGACCGGCAGGATGCCATTAACCTTATGCAACGCGCATTAGGTGAATATATCATCCGGGGTGTAAAAACGATTATCCCGCTCCAGCAAATCATCATGAACGACCCGAATTTCCGCCGTGGTCGTTACAGCACCCATTTTGTGGGGAATTTGCTAGAACAAAAAGCCAATTTGATGGAAACGCAGAAGTAGTTTTTTTACCGGAAAATCTGCACGATACTACTGATAGATAAAAAAAAGCCACCGGAGCGATTTGCTGCGGTGGCCTTTGAAAATTAATCGGGGGTTTTCTTTTCCCCCCTCTCCCCGGATAAACCCTTTTATTTCATCTTTACCCATTTACGGGTAAGAGCGGATTTCTCGACAGCATCGAGGATCGCGTCATTTTTCATACCATCCTCGAAGGTGGGTTGGACACTCTTGCCTTTGACCACGGCATCAATGAAGTCTGCAAAGGTATTCGTAAAGGTGTGTTCGTATCCGATGATATGACCTTCGGGCCACCAAGCATGCCAGTAAGGATGGGCGGCCCCATTAGAAACGATGATATCGCGGAATCCTTTGGCATGGGCTGGATCTCCGTCGTTAAAGAATTTCAGGCGGTTCATATCCTCAAAATCGAAGTAAAGGGAACCTTTTGAACCGTTGATTTCAAGGGTAATATGATTTTTACGTCCGAGGGCGAAACGGGTGGCTTCGAGATTGGCGATGGCCCCGTTTTTGAAACGTCCGATCCAGCTTACTGTGTCGTCGACAGTGACTTTACCGGTTTTTTTGGCTTTTGATTTAGCGCCGGCTAGGCCAGCACCTGAATCATCGAGCAGGGGGCGTTCCTTGATGAATGTTTCCATCAGAGCGCAGACCTCATCGACTTCACCGACGAGGTAACGCCCGAGGTCGATAATATGGGCGTCGATGTCCCCGTGGGTTCCGCTCCCTGCGATTTCTTTTTGTAAACGCCAGACGAGGGGGAAGTTCGGATCCACGATCCAGTCTTGAGCATAACGTGCGCGGAAATGAAAAATACGCTCACCGAGCTCACCGTTTTCAATCATTTGTTTAGCGAGGGCGATGGCCGGAATACGGCGGTAATTGTGGCAAACCATATTCACGACACCGGCCTTTTTGACAGCATCGACCATGGCTTTACACTCTTTTTGGTTCATCCCGAGGGGTTTTTCGCAGAGGATGGCTTTTCCGGCTTTTGCTGCGGCGATGGCGATTTCGGCATGCGAATTATTTGGTGTGGTAATATCAATGATATCAATTTCTGGATCATTAACCACTTTGCGCCAATCGGTTTCGTAGCTTTGCCAGCCGAGTTTGGCAGCGGCTTCAGCGACCTTTTCCTTGTTCCGTCCACAGATTGTTTTGAGGACGGGCTTGGCTTTGGTGCTAAAGAATTTATCGACTTGGCG
>Ga0163144_10005035_pt1 | contig 29464 bp, 36 predicted proteins | sample OliLak19BULKMAT1_FD_123175 | JGI IMG/M metagenome (GOLD analysis project Ga0163144, IMG submission 123175) | Freshwater microbial mat bacterial communities from Lake Vanda, McMurdo Dry Valleys, Antarctica - Oligotrophic Lake LV.19.BULKMAT1 | ecosystem: Environmental > Aquatic > Freshwater >...
GCTTTTTGAATTTTAGTTATTTTCATAAATTTGTTTTCTTCTTTCATTTTCTGCTTGCTCTCTATCCTCTACTCTAGCGAGGTAAGAAGCAGACTTAATTGATAATTCTATTGCTCTATTTGAATAAGCAGCTTTTACAAGTTTAATATTCCATGCAGCTGCCATTGCCGCCTCTTTAGCACACTCTCCTGCATACTCCGCCGCTTTGGCTTCAGGAGACCACTCTAGCTGCCATTTTGTTTTTCCTTTAATATCGCAAGGTGAGAGTTTAATCGCAGCAAACCTTGCTTCCCTTCTACTTTGCTCTGTCTTGAAAAGATAACAATTCTTGGCAGCCTCTATCACCCTGTGGGGGGTCTTATTTAGTGGATAAAATCTCTCAAACGAGGGGAGGCAGAGTAGAGCGGCGCGTATTGCTAGTTCAACAGAGTTGTTCATATTATTCTAAAAATACTATAAATAAATATCCCTAGTGTTATTATGGTGAGCAGTATTGAACCAAGCACATAACCTAATTCATTATTGGACCCGAACATTTCAAAATCTTCTTTCATATATTATAATTGCATTAGTGATCTCACTTCATCTCTTGCAAGAGCTAATCTCTTTTGAAGAGCTTGTTTTTTCAAATTAAAGTTTTCTAAATCTTTATCAAGGGCAACCATTTCGCATAGAACTAATTTCAATTCATCTACAGCAGAAACAATCTCTTTGGTGGATGTTTTAGGCATATATTTTTTATTTAATTAATTGTGCATCTATTTCTTTACATTTAGCTAGGTAGTCTTTGTATGCTGGGGCTATTATAGCTAGGTAGTCTTTGTATGCTGGGGCTATTATAGCTTCTTGGACTTTGAATGCTTGGTCTATTATAGCTTCGTAGTCTTCGTATGCTTCATTTTTTTGTTCTTGTTTAGTCATGTTTTTAATCAATTAACTTATATCTTTTACCGTCAATAATTTTAATCTCATCTTCTTGTGCATCTATTTCTTCACATTTAGCTAGGTAGGTTTTGTATGCTGGGTCTCTTATAGCTTCGTAGGCTTTGAGTGTTGGGTCTATTATAGCTTCGTAGACTTTGAATGCTGGTGCTATTATAGCTACGTAGTCTTCGTATGCTTCATTTTTTTGTTCTTGTTTAGTCATGTTATTTATTAATTAACTTATTTAATCTCTTGTGCATCTATTTCTTTACATTTAGCTAGGTAAGCTTTGTATGCTTGGTCTATCATATCTTCGTGGGCTTTGTATGCTGGGGCTATTATAGCTAGGTAGGTTTTGTATGCTGGGGCTATTATAGCTTCGTAGACTTTGAATGCTTGGTCTATTATAGCTTCGTAGTCTTCGTATGCTTCATCTTTTTGTTCTTGTTTAGTCATGTTTTAGTTGTTGATTAACAATACATAAACAAACTGTGTTATCACCTTCCAAAACATCGGACATTAACCCTGTACCATCACAAATTATACAGTTAACATTTACTTCTACATCTTTGACCTCTTCGATATATCCAGACTCTTTGTTTAGTTGAAACATATTTTTATTTATTATTGATAACATTTACAGTGTATACCTTTATACAATAGTATACAAGTTTAGTTGGGGATAACTGTATAGCCTTTAATATTAAAATTATTTAACTTTATTTTAATACCTTCTTTTAATTCTATTACTTCGTATCTATCTCTTCGTACTACTACACAGTCAGAACCAGTATTGAAGGTGCAGTTATGAAATGTGTCGAAGGTACAGTCAGAACCAGTATTGAAGGTGCAGTCAGAATCAGTATCGAAGGTACAGTCAGAATCAGTCTTGAAGGTACAGTCTCTACCAGTCTTGAAGGTGCAGTTATAACCAGTATTGAAGGTACAACAAGAACCAGTATTGAAGGTGCAGTTAGAATCAGTCTTGAATGTCCAACCAGTCTCATTAATAAAATCTAAAACTAATCTCCATTCATTACTAGAAAACGTCTTCGTCTTTTCATCTATAGTATAAAGACTTTTATCTAACGGTATTCCAAACTTTGTTATTGAGTAACTCATATATTTTTATTTATTATTGATAACATTTACAGTGTATACCTTTATACAATAGTATACAAGTTTAGTTGGGGATAACTATTATTGCTAACTCTTTAGCACGAGCTTCGGTAAGCGAACGGCGATTGCTTCGTTTAGATTCGATATCAAAAGTTTCAACATCAATCATTACGAAACACTTGGGGTATTTTATAACAATATAGGCGGGGAGTTCTCTGCACCAAATGTAATCAGGCATCCCTTCAAATATAGCTTCGACACGAATTAAAACCCCTCTCTTGCTTTTTATTCTTAGTCCATAATCTATCTGAACCTGCTTTACTTCTTTGAAGAGTAAGTAATTCTTTCCCCTTGTATCCTTCAATTCCAATGCACACGAGTAACGTGGTTTTTTCTCTATCCAATCTCTAAATTTAAGAGAGAAAATAGCTTCTCTTGATTTTCTAATCATTGGCAACCCAGGTAGAGGGGATAAAGGAAAGTCCTTTTTGAATGGTTTCATAGATTTTGTTATCACAACGACCACTAATTAAATAATAATATCTTACAGGATGAAGGTTATGTATCCTTCTCACTCTAAATTTCATTTGTACAAAATCTCGAATCTTATAAGACATACTTACAAAGATGACCACGGAAAAAGTGTCGGCATCAAAGCCCTCGCCTAGAGAAGCTTGGACTATTAAAAAACATTCATCTACTTCGTTAGCCTCCTTTAATATTTCCTCTTGATGTAAAGTCCCACCGTGCACCATAAATGTCTGGCGGTATTTTGATAGTTCCTTATTAAGATCCTCCACCTGTTCAACATAGTAGGCAACAACCAACACCTTTCTAAAATCTTTACTTATTTCTAAAATAGATTTTAATTTATTTCCCTGCTCGTGGCGATGTTCTTCAAAAAACCGTCCAGAAGGGGTAAGTTCTTGCCACGGTCCTTGAAATCTTGCTCTCTTCGATTTTATAACAAACTCTTCGGCAGGTGGAAGATAGAGTACGCAGTCTTTCAAAAGTACTACATCAGAATACTTTTCTATTAACGGGCGCATCTCTTTCTCCCAACCTTGTTTCTTGAACCAAGCTGGCCATTTCAGAAAAGGTCGAGACTCTAAGATAAAAAAAGCTCTACGCCAATCTTTCCAATCAATATATATACCTAAAAAGCAAAGAAGTGTGTGCAGATTCCAAGGTGTTGACCTTATCGGGGTCGCAGTTTGTAGCATTATAGGTGTGTTTGGAAAAGCTTTGATGAGTTCATAGAGCCTTATGGACCGTTTAGAAGTCCCCTTAATGAAGAGTGGTGAAGCAAAGTTATCTGCTTCATCAACCACAATGGCCGACCACTCCTTTATTTCAAGCTTATAATCCATTGGGACAACTGTGGCTTTTGTCTGCCATTTAGTTAACTCATTTTTCCATTTTTTGATGATACGTTTTGGACAGATGACTAGAGCGTCTCTATCACGATTATCACGTAACCAGACACATGCTCCAATGGTTTTCCCTGTGCCACCTTCCCAAGTCAAAAACGCCTTATCAGAATAGCTTTGTGCACATTTTTTTTGGTGAGGCATCAACAACATTTTTTATAATCTTCTTCTATCTCTATTGCTAATCTAAGAACCCACCTCTTAGTCTCCTCTAATTCCTCTAGGGTTAGAGTACGTTCAAAAATAACATGCCTCCCTGTGAGTATAAGGTTTTTTGAAAATATGAGTTCGCACGAACCCACCTTCTTTTTCTTAACATCCCATGCGGATTCAAGAAATACTAGAGTTGTTTTTGGAACAAACATATCCATTTTTTCTTTAATACACATAGCGTAGAAAGGTAACTGTTTCCACTTGTTTACAGTAGACTGTGTCCACCTATCAGTACCGTCAGGCTTGTTAATACCGGTCTTATACTCAATAAATGCACCTGTGGGAGGATCAAAACTGTCAATATAACCTTTTAGAGGGACTCCTTGTAGTGTGATACATATTTCAGATTCCATTACGCTGTAGTGAGGTATATGCGACATTGTACTAATGAGCTCATGTGACTCCTTTCCGAATAGAGTGTAGGGGGTATTTACCGTTGGCTTATTCAAATAATACCTATCACGAAATTGTGCAGGACTTTTTTCCCACAAAAGTAGTGAAGAATAAGACAAGTAGCCACGGGGGAATTTATTTGAATTTGTTTCCATAACCATGCAGTCAAACTTTGACTGCATAATATGTAAGCAATACTAGAAATCAACCTTTTCATCAATTGCACCGTATAGTGAATGTTTGGATATTTCAACAAGCAAAAACTTACGAGCAGTCATTTTCCAATCATCTATGTCGAACTTATCACTCCCCTCTGGAAAAGCAGGGTAACCATTAGTAACTACATACTTCTCTCCTACCTTACTCCCATAATTACTAGGTATCTTTTTATCATCTTGATAAATGGTAACTCCTTTACGCTTCTTTCCTGATTCATCTTCAAACGAATATGGAACGAGCTTAACTTCCTTAGTCACATCGATTAGTGGGAGCTTCTTCATAAAGTCTTTACCGAAAGATGATTCGGAGTTTAGGGAAATAATTATCTTTTCTTTTTCATCACCTAGAGTTACTTGAATCATTTTTCCATAATCACTTTCATGCACATTTAGGCTAATCATCTTTCCCTGAATACTCTCCACAATGAATTCATTCTTCACACCTTTCTTACCGTCTGAGGTTTTATATTCACGCTTTACTGAACCTTCTGCACCCTCTCCAGCCTCTGTATGAAACTTACCGTCTGATAAAACACTGTAATATGGTGACCGATTTTTTGCATAACTTATTTGTATAGTCATTTTATTTATTATTTAATATTATTTCGACCTTTTTACTACTTTGCAATTAAAGCAAAATAGTTAAAAAGTCATAATTTATTTACTACAGATATTGTGTTTCTAGGTAAACGGAAAATATAAGAAGCCTCCGATTGAGAGTAACCTTTTTTTAAGCACAGTTTTATTAAACGATTTCGTTCCTTAATAAGCCCCTTTTCTTTTCCTTTTGGTTTGCCTCCTTTATTCATAGAAATACTATAGCATAGATTATGTAATAGCTATGTAATAGTTATCCACACATGGTTAAAAAGTCATTTTTTTTTCATCATCTACATCTGATTTTAATTTCAATCCTGTATACATTCTATTTCTATCTGGGGTGCGGATTTGTTTTATCTTTTTTGTCTCATTAGCAAATCTCCTTAATTCTTTTTTAAAAGTAACTGCTGAGGTAAAATCTTGAAGACCATTTACAGAACGGTATAAACGAAAACCTGTAGGGGGTTTTTCGTTGGTTGCTCCCACACCGTATAATTCCATTGGGTCTAATACATCTTTAAAATCAGGCGAGAAGTCAAACTTGGTTTCAAGATAGGCATACGTTGAATTACTTTGATGAAGATTGTCTTCCATGTCTTCAAGACTTTCTTCGTTTACTGAGAATTTATTGGATTTTTTTATAATTTTCGCACCTTTGAGTGCCCAATTGAGTATTCCTGAACCCTCTTTTTCTAGGAGCTTCTCATCTAATCTTGCTATTCTATCTTCTTCTTTGATTTGTTTAGGGAAGGGAATAGAAACCATGCGGTACTTCATCCCTTGGGAATCTTTAAACCTTGGTAAATCATTACAAGTAATAATAAATTTTGCTTTAACTTGGTGAGTGTAAGTATGTTTAAATTTAGGATTAATTTGTATCGTACCTTCTGACGAAAGGGCAGTAAGTCTTGAGGACTCAACGAATTTTGATGATATTTCTTCTGAAAAATTAAGTTGTTTATCTACAATTGAAGTAAAGATAGAGGAATTCTCTCCAGCGATTTGGAGAAGAGAGAGTGTGGATACATTGCTCCACCCTAGTAACCCGCAAAGAATTTTAGCAGTTGTCGACTTTCCATTTCTCGCAGTTTCTCCGTACAGATAAAAGACTTTGTGCATGGGATTGCCGTTTAAAAGACAGTATCCGTACATCTCTTGTATCATTGCTATTGTTGAATCTGTTTCTCCAGATACTGTCGTAAGGAATTTATCAAATTCTGGACACTCTTTTGTTGGGTCAAAATCAAAAGGAGCTTGAGATGTTGAAAAATATTCTGGAGTATGATCTTTTAATTCAAAGGTCTCTGGATCAAGGAGACCATTTTTAAGATTTAAGTACCATTTTTTGGATGAAGACTCATCGGAAAAACTTCTTTTTTCCATTCCAGCTAATTTCGAACCAATACGGTTAATCGTATCATTAACTAAACGAGAAGATGTACGGTGTTCGTAAAGATGGTATTGCAACATTAAAGCGTCAACAAGAAAGTACATATCAAGTTTATCCAAGTGTTTATAAACACCATTTGAATATTTATAGAATTCTAAATTTTCCTCCCTTTTGTAGGTAACAATGTTATTGTGTTCCTCTATGAACTTTTTATCAAGCACGCCGTAAATAACTGTCAACTCTTTCTTGCTAGCAGCAAAAGTGCTAGACACAAACTTCGCACGAGCTTGAAGGGTGATGAACTCGGTTACTTTCTCCTGGGAAATATCGTAGTCCTTTGCAAACTCTTCAATACTGTCTATAGGCAAACCTTTTGCTAGGGCTTTAGTGATGTCCTTGTAAAAATTTTTGTTTGGTTTCATTAAATTAGGTTGTTTAAAAGTTTATAATTTTCAATAACTAAATCATGTGCGGCCTTGGAACAAGTTTCTGCATTGACCACACCATATTTCAAAGCTACGAAAAGGGAAAATTTGGTGTATCCTTTATTTTGTTCCAAGCCTTGAACATTTGTTGTGTAGGGAAAGAATAAACCATATCCTTTGTAATCTGTTGACGCTGAAATACCAGAAGTATTTTTTCCTGGTCGTCTCCAATACTGGATGCCGCTTTGGCCATTACCAAATTTTGTCCAACCTCTCGGAATTAGTACATCTTCCCACGAAGCAAAACAATTGAAGACATCTCCTGGTCTTCCCTTATTAGGGGCAGAATGTCCTTTATAAGGTATGAAGTCGGTCTTTTGTTTCTCTGGCTCTAATTCATCGAGTACCTTTATCAAGAGGTCATCTGGTAATTTAATAATTGGGGCATCATTTACTAAAGCATATGAGCCATTATTGAATTTTGTTGGCGGAGCAAAGACAAGTGCTTTATTGGATTGAATATCTACACCATGAAGAATACCACCTAATTTTACCCTAAGATGTTTGGTAGACTTTAGAACATCATCGTATAAAGTGTAGAAATGATAGCCACCTGAGGGTGTTCTTATTTCATAAAGCCCACGATTCAAGAATGGAGTTGGATCGCCTCCGTTCTTTGTATCAACATCAAAAACAATGAGATTGGATATCTCACCGCAGACGATTGCGTAATTTTGTATTGGAGATTTCAACCACAAAGAAATTTCCTTTTGTGTTGGCTTCTTGGTTTGAAATCTTGTCCAAGATGTAACTATTTTCTTTTCTAACGAACCTGTATTGAAAAATGAATAACCCTTTTCTATGTAACCTTTTATAAAATCTTTTTGCATATTTTTTTTATTAATAACAGTGATTAATGAAATTAGTATAAATGATTGAAAGTTTAAAGTCAACAGGTACACTTTTTAGTAGTTGTATGTTAAGATAACAACAGCATAGTTTTTATTACTATGTGATTAACAAAAAGAATGTCTTTTGATAGCGTTGCTATCTCTTGACATTCTTTTTGTTTATAGCTAATACCCGGCATGTCCAGCTCACCCAGCATGAGAAAAAGATGCTGGGTGAGATAATATGGTTTAACTTGAACGTACAAATCACAATTACCAGCTCACCCAGCATAATATAGAGAGATTGTATATATATATTTATATATATATATATATATATATATATATAGGGGTTGCCCCCCCTTTTATGCTGGTTATGCTGGGTAAACTGTGGTATACTAACCAGTTAAGCCATATTATCTCTTTTTCTGAGCTGGGTGAGAGCTGGGTAGATACTGGGTCATTACCCCATCACAACATGGGTATTGTGATTATATGGCTAATAATATAGAAACATGTTTATAGCTCACCCAGCTCTTTTTCTGAGCTTGACATGATACTGGTCTTTACCCCATCACAACATGGGTAGTGCGATTAAAACATGTTTTTATATTAATACTGTCATAATGAAATTTGTATAAATGATTGAAAGTTTAAAGTTAACATGATAGACTGTGGATAGGCATAGTTTAATTACTAAGCTGTCAACGAAAAGCCCGATGATATGGAGGTTCTCCACATTACGGGCTTTTTGTTTTGATTATATTATATGCTGACAGACACCTGTCAGCATAAACGTGGCTCTGTTCAGTCGTTAAAGTTAAAAAGCAGACCATGCTGTCAGGTACGTTTTACAACCTGTCAGCATAAACGTGGCTTAACACGGGCTTATTACCAGGGAACCAGAGATTTTTGATTTAGAAAGAGGTATAAGGGATTATCATCATCATCATATCATCATCATCACATTATCATATCATCATCTTCTATACGAATTTGTTTACCCCCCTTTTTGGTCATTCTCTGTCAGCATAAACGTGGCCCTGTTAAGCCACCCTTTTTTTTTGCTTGAGACACCTGTCAGCATAAACGTGGCCCTGTTAAGCCATTTAAAGCCACCCTGACAGCATTTTGACATGACAGGGTGGCAGTAAAAACGTGTTTCTATATTATTAGCCATATAATCGTGACTAGCATTTTTATGAATAACCTCTTTACACCCCAATAATGAGAGCAAACATTGTTAATAACAATGCCTCCTAGGCTATGTTAAAAAGTTATCCACAGGTGCACTTGCAATTATTTTACACAGTAGTATAATAACTATGTTAAGAAATTATTAGTAATTAATTAAATATATGAAAGTTACAAAAATATTTTATGGAAACCAGCACATTGATAACATATATTGTGGAAAGACTAAGATGCAAGTGTTTAGGTATAAAGCAAAGCGTTTAGCTGTTCGTGTAGTATTTGTTATCATAGCTATGGACATTATTGGTTGGTCTGGTGTTGCAGGGTATCATTATGCAAAGAAAAATATTGTCCCAGAGATTGTTGAAGCTGAGGTAATAAAGGAAGTTATGATTGAAAGTGATGCACCTGTAATGGCTAGAATATTCAAATGTGAAAGTGGTGGTAAGCACTTGGGTAAGAATGGACAGATTATAATTGGTGTAAATACCAACGGAACAGTTGATATTGGTATTGCACAAATTAACACTGTTAACTTTGCACAGGCAACAAAGCTTGGGTTTGATATTACAAAGGAAAAGGATAACATTGCTTTTGCTAAGTGGTTGTATGCTAATAGAGGTAGCGAGCCTTGGTATTCAAGTAAAGGTTGTTGGAATAGGTAAGTATTAATCTGCCCCTAGTTACATCTGTTCAATGAAGAAATTAGATAGCCCTTAGCTTGTGAATAACTCGCTAAATGGTAAGTTATAAAGTAGTTGTTGAACAGATTTAACTGGGGGCAATCAATAGATGATATGCAAGATGATTTTTTGAAAGGTCGATTTTACAAGAAAGCAATAATAACAATTCTATGCCTAATTGCGATATGTGTGATGGTACTGGCCATGTAAATGTTGGACCAGAAGATGATAAGCCTTGTTTGTGTGTTATTGAAGAGCAGATTGATGAGTAACTATAATTGACCCTATTGATTTAATTAATAGGGTCAATTTGCTTTTTATTATACAGTAGTGTTATAATCTTTGTATGTCAGAAGCTCAAAGTCAAGCAAGAAAATTTCAGTGGTCATTAAAGACGGCTAAACAGAGGAAAGCTATAACAAGAAAAGCTTTCGAAGCTCGTTGGAAGAATAAAAGTATTGCCGAGCGTAGATCACATTCGATAATGATGTTAAAAAAGAGGTGGAAAAAATAGATTATATTTACCAAAACAGAACTGGTAAGAAGATAAATTCTACGATAGAAAAATCGGGTTCTGTTTATGCTTTAAAAGTAAAATCTATTAGATGTGACGATGGTATTTTTGTTTATTATGAGGGTGCTGAATTTCCACAAAAAGGTATAGCAACTCCTGAAACTTTATTTTCAATAGATATATTAAAAGCAATCTTCATTGAAATCTTTAAATTGAGACCAACATTAAATAGTTTTTTTTCTGCTTTCAATCGATTTGCAGAAAAAACACTAGAAACACATATTTTAAAACCTGAGTATCGAATGGTTTGTATGAAAGAATTAGACGCTACTTTGTATAGCTTCTTAATTGGAATGGGTTTAAAAGAGATTGTAGCAAGCCAATTCTCCTTATATTTCTCGCATTTGATAGAATATGATAACGCATATAGATTGCGTTTAATAGATATTATGAGTGAGACATCAACTGAAAAACTCCTTGCTAGACCATTCAGAGAAGTAAAATATTTATCAAAAATCTTAATGTACAGAGAGGAATTTGATATGAAGAAGGTACAATACTTTATAAATGTAGTTTTATTTGCTCTACTCTTTCCAAAAGTTAGACGAGCTTTTAGATCATCGGTTAAGTCAATGCAAATAAAGAATTTACAGTATGATAATATTGATAAGTATTGGGCCTTCATGAGAGAAGATTATAAATCTTCGGGACTTTCTTATAGAATGAGAAAAGGGGCCCTATCAAACTATTCATTACCACCACTTAGTCTTCATCAATTATGATTATTTTACTATTACTCTTGGTAGCTTTAATAGTAGCTTTAATAAAAGCGGTCATTGTATACCATGACTTATTATGTTATAATAAAAAAATATGAATGAAGAAGTTTCAAAATTAGTGTTTGTTGTCCAAGACTTAAAGACTAAAGGTGGGGAAAGTGTCGCTGTTCTGTCTGGTGATATTCACCTAAGGGATGTGAAGGTTCCGGTATCGTTTCAAATGCTATTATCCGATAATAAAGATTTCAAAAGATGTGTTGTTGATTTAATTGCACAGGCTCTAGAGCTATCAAATATAAAAATATAATTTATGACATTCGTAATGGGCCATAAAATTAAAGGCGGTCGACCAAAAGGTTCAAAATCAAAACCTCAACTTTCTGATTACTTGGCATCGGGTACTGTCAAAAGACTTGTTGATAAAGCTATCCTAATGGCAGAGAATGGAGATCCTATTATGTTAAAATTTATACTTGAACATCATTTTGGTAAAGCTGTTCAGTCATTCTCCAATCCCGACGGTACAAATATTATGCCAGATCCAATCGCAGTAGTTAAAAGAATATAAATGTTTGAGTTAACAACTGCTTATGACAAAATAAGTAAGCTTTCTAAAAGAATCCGAATAATCCAAGGTGGTACTTCGGCTAGCAAGACTATATCAATACTTCTGTATTTAATTGCCTATGCTCAAACAGATACGGTTCCTACTATCACTTCGGTGGTAGCAGAGTCCATCCCCCACTTAAAGAGAGGTGCCCTACGCGATTTTAAGAGGATACTTCAATCTCATCACTACTGGAAAGACAGTAATTGGAATGTCCAAGACTCTACCTACACTTTTGAAACAGGGTCGAGGATAGAGTTTTTCTCAACTGATAATGGGGATAAATTAAGAGGTGCAAGGCGTGACAGATGTTTTATGAACGAGGCTAATAACAACACCTTTGATGCCTTTGAACAATTAGAAGTTCGTACAAAAGAGTTTTTCATTTTAGACTATAACCCTACTAATGAGTTTTGGGTTCAGACCGAATTGATCGCAAAGAGAAGTGATGTTGATTTTATTGTTCTCACTTATTTAGATAATGAAGGATGTCCGCCTGAAATTAGAGAATCGATTGAGCAACGTAAGAATAGAAAAGGTTGGTGGAAAGTTTATGGTGAAGGTTTGCTTGGCGAGGTGGAAGGAAAGATATATACCAATTGGCAAATTATTGACGAGATACCTGTTAATGCACGATTAGAAAGGTACGGGTTAGATTTTGGTTATACAAATGATCCTACAGCCATTTCTGCGGTACTCAAGTATGACGGTGGGTATATTTTTGATGAGGTTGTTTACCAAAAAGGTTTGTCAAATAAACAAATTGCTGATACTTTACTTGCGCTAGAAGCGCCTGCCTTAATTATTGCAGACAGTGCTGAACCCAAGTCAATTGATGAAATAAGGAGTTATGGACTTAATATTATCGGTGCTAGCAAAGGTAATGATTCAGTAGAATTTGGTATACAATTTATTCAAGACCAAAAGATATCAGTAACAAAGCGTTCGGTAAATATTATCAATGAATATCGAAATTATTTATGGATGACTGATAGAAATGGTAAAATATTAAATAAACCGGAACACATGTTTAGCCATTCTCTAGACGGCATACGTTATGCAATGTCCTCTATCGGTCCAACTCCTAAATTAGTTGCAACTGTTCAAACACAAGGTGTAGAGCCAATGGACGAACTCCTCGGTTTTTGATATAATTTAAGTCCATGGTGTTATTAAACTAATATAAATATATATATATGTTAACAAATGATGTACTTCGAAAAGCAATTGTTACTCGCAACGGTGAAGAAGGTGAGTGTGTTCTTTCAGTTCAAAAGGACGGTCAACACTTTACAACAACAGTCAAACGAATCACTCCAGAAGTTGTTCCTGCTACAGAGGGTATAGCTCTAACTGTAGAACAAGTCAATAGTTTTCATTCATTGAATGAAGCTAATGCACGTTTTGATGAGATCGTAGAAGGAAAGACAGCATGGAATTTAGTTAAAGGTGAAGAGGAAGTGGCTAAGGAAGCTAAGGAAGTTAAGAAAGTTAAGGAAGTTAAATAGATAATTTCGAAAGAGAATAACATGGTATTCTCTTTTGTCGTATATTTTTATGAAATATCAAACAGAATTAACAGCTATTAGGTCACTAAAATCTTTTGAAGAAGATTGGATTGCAGAATAAGTACGACGTGTGTTATAATGTTTTTAATGCAAAATGAATTTACAACTACTACTAACACTGAAACCGATATTCTTGTCGCACAACATATCAAAGAAAAGGAAGCATCCTATAATTTTAAATTACGAAGACTTGAACAATGGAATGAAAACTATTTTCTTTACCGAGATAAAATAATAACAAATCGTCTTACACAACGTCAGACAGTTAATATTCCTATTGTTCGTGAATCAATTCAGACTTGGATAAGTAAGATTGATGAAGCACCTATATTAAAGTTTGAGACTCGTGGCAAAGGTAATGAAGCAAAAGACGGAGAGATTGTCTTGAATGAGTTATGGGGTTATTACTATGAAAAACTAAAGCTAGACATTCTTGATAACATGGAAAAGAAGGTAGTTGGGCTCCAAGGTAGAGGTTTTAAGAAATGGGGTTATGCTAAGAGTGAGATATTCTGCGACCTTATTGACCCTTTTGATATTGAAATTGACCCTAGAGCTAATTCTTTAGATATTGAAACAGCAGACTATGTTATTCATAAAAATATCTACAAACCTTTACGAAACATTTTGGCTAATGATAAATACAGTACCAAAGGTAAGAAGGAACTCAAAGAATACCTTGATAGTAGTCAGGGATTAATTGCTTCTGCCACTTCAAGGGAAGATATGGAGGCTCGGAATCAAAGACTCATAACTCTTGGAGTGTCCAACTTTGATGAGTTTCGTGCTTCTGATGTCATTGTAGAGCTTAATGAGTCTTACAAAATGATATGGGACGAGGAAAAGAAACAATTTGTACGCCATTTATTGATTTTTGCCGCTGATAAAACTATTTTAGTAAACAAGACCCTTAAAGAGGCAATCGGTATTACAAGACTTCCAATCGTTTCGTGGGCTTCTGATCCAGATTTAAACGATTTGTGGAGTGACGGTATAGCTGATGCAACTAGAACATTTAACAAAGTGGTAAACATGTACTTTTCGCAGGATTTAGAGAATCGAACCTATCGTAACTTTGGTATGTACTTCTTTAATACACTTAATGGACAGTTTACCCCCAAAGCTTTTACACCTAAACCCTTTGGTATGTATGGAGTACCAGGTAATCCTAGAGAGATTGTACAGCAAATGCAGATTGAACCGTTAAACGATACTTCACAACAAATAACCTTCTTAAAAGACCTAATACAGTCATCAGTAGCACAAACTCCTACTGAAAGAGGGGTTAGTCAGCCTGGTGGTGCAACATTAGGAGAGATACAACTACAATTCCAACAGTCTCAAGGTAGGAATGAAGTCGTGTCAAAGAACTACAGGAGAGCGTGGAAAGAATCGGGTACATTATTCTATGAATTATTAAACTCCAACTCATCTGGTGCTTTAACTTTATATAAGAAAGGTGGGGACGGGGCATATCAATCAAAAGAAATTTTACCGTCTACATGGCAGAATCCAGAAGGTTATGTTTGTTCAGTTGTTCTCAAGGAAGAACAAGACAAAAATAATGATTTTGATTTGAAGAAGTTAGCATATATTAAACAATCGTTCCAGACGAACCCTGTAGCTATACAGTTAGCACAAAAGAAAGAACTTGAGTTATTAGACTGGAGTCAAGATGATATTGATGCGGTAATGGAGTATCAAGCACAGCCACAGCCACAGCCACAGCCACAGCCACAGCCACAGCCGATAGATAATCAAATGCCATGAAAGATACCTTAAGCAGATATTTAAAAAAGATTGGTGTCCTTAAATTCGAGGATTTGAATGTTGAGGAGAAAGAGACTTATAGAAGTTGGGAAGTAGCTTTGTCAGGAAGAAATATCACTGAACAAGATTATAAACAATTTCTTGAAATGGAGTTAGACCAAGCGGTTACCAGATTAACGGAAATTGACTTGAGTAGAGAGGCAGAAACATTTAGAAAGGTAGAGGTAAAGTTTATTAAAAAGGTATTAACATTCTTGGATATGCCACAAGTAGAAAAGAAAATGCTTGAGGGGCAAATAGAATCACTATAGCTCACCTCCTAGACACGAGGAAAAACTGGACTTTAATCGGTTCATTGAAAAATCAAAAGTACTATAGTACTATTAGGAAGAAATAATTGCCAAACCCCCCAATACATAAGGGACGGCACAAAACAAAAATGAATCCAAACTCATTCGACCAAGAGTTAAAAGACGCTCAAAACGGAGCTAACCTCGAAACTCAAGAAGAAAGAACGGTATCAGAGCAAACTGAACAAAAACCAACCATTGAAGGCGAACAAGAGGTTGACTACCAAAAGAAGTTTGCCGAGTCATCAAAAGAAGCTCTAAGACTCTATGAAGAGAACAAGAGGCTCAATGAAGAACTCGCGGCAACAGCCACAGTACCCGTTACAGAGAATTTATACCCCGGCTTCGAAGAACTATCACCAGAAGCTCAACAAAACCTTATCTCATATACAGATGTTGTGACTAAGCGTGCGCTAGCAGGTGTCTATAATGACCCCGCTATCAAGTATGCAAAAGAACAACATAATATAAGTAAGTGGGAAACAGCTTTTAGTAAAGTATCTGAAAAGTATCCTGATTTAAAAACATCGAAAGATGAATTCAAAATAAAGTATTTTAAAGCAGACAATGTTCCAGACAATATCGACTTGATACTGGAAGATGTCGCTAAGATTCATTTATTTGATAAAGCCAAATACTTAGGGGCCGAGGAGGAGAAAAAGAAATCTAGTCGTGTTGACAGTGAAAGAAGTGTTGGCGGAGATAAAACACCACAATCTTCACGTTCATTAGATGATTGGGCTAGAATGGCTAATACAAATCCAGCCGAATTTGCTCAACATGCTAAAGAATTCAACGCTGATATGGCTTCTGGTAAGCTCAAGGTTTAAATAACCTTTTAAATAATCTGTAATATTTATAAGTTAATATTACTAATTATGGGAATAACAGAATTTATAGTAGGCCAATCATTGGCTGCATTCACACCTATCAAATATAATTTGAAGTTGATTGAATTGCTTTACAATGATTCGCTCTACAAATCTATAACCAACACCAAATATGAGGGGTTGATTAAAGACGCAGGAGACCGTGTTCGTGTTCGTACAGCAGGAAAAATAACTCTTGCAGATTATACAAAGGGTATGAAACTCGTCAGACAGGAATTAACGCCTACTACCGAGGATCTCATAGTTGATCAGCAGAAGTATTTTAGTTTCGGAGTGGATGATATTGATAAGTTTCAAAACGACACTAGTGCTATCAATGAGTATGCCGCTTCTTCCAAGAGGGATATGGCAGAAGTTATAGACACTGCTTTGCTCGATTACGCCGCTAAGAATGTATACTTCTCAAATGCAGTTGGTACAAACTATGCAACTGGTACAGTTTCTATTGCTGCAACAACAGGTGTTGTTACAGGTACAGGAACAACTTTTACCAGTGCTATGATCGGAGGTATTTTGAAAGTAGTAGGACAGACAAAGGGTTATCTAGTTACAGCACGTGCATCAAACACATCAATTACAGTAGTTGACCAAGGTAGTACAACTTATACAGGAGGTTTATTCTCCCTCGTTGCCGCTGGACAAGATTCCTTTACTATTTATGCCGCTACCGTAATCGCTGCTACAAAGTCAACGATTTACAAAAATCTTGTTGACCTTTCAACAGCTATGTCAGGTAACCTAGCGCCTCGTGATGGACGATGGATTGTCGTTAATGCCGCAGTAGAAGGCATTATCCGCCAAGCGTCAGAGTTTATTCCAGCCGTTCAGAGTGCTTATTCAGGTGTTGTAGAGTACGGACGTATTGGCTCGATTGCAGGTTTCAAGGTTTATACCTCGGAACTTATTGCAGGAAACAATTCAACAGGTTTTTATATAGTTGCAGGGACATCGGACTATATGTCTATGGCTATGCAAATTATGAAAGTGTCAGTTGTTCCTTCTGAAAGTGATCCACAGTCATTTATTACGACTGTAAAAGGACTTTTGGTCTACGGATTCAAAGCCTTTGAACAGAATCGCCGAAGAGGTGGAATGTTAAAAATAACAGTTTCATAATCTCCATAACCCATCTTCACAGGTGGGTTATATGAGGTTATAAGAAACCTTAATCAAATTAAAATGCTAACAACCAATAACATAACAGGAATTGTAAGAAAGAGAATATTAGAAGCTACAACAGATATTGTTGATGATGTAACTTTGTTGATTTATGTTAACCTTACATATCAAGATATTCAAAAAAAGATATTCCCTAATGACCAAATAACTTCTGCTACTGTTTCTTTTATAAGTGGTGTAGGTACACTACCCGCAACTTTTGGTACTCTTTATGGCAGTCCTGTAAATACAGCAACTAATTCTTTTCCAGAACTTTCAATCGCAGATTTTTCAAATGGGACTCAAACACAAGGTGTGACTATTGAGGGTGGTGCGATTAAGGTGTTACCAACTTCTACAACAAGTCTAAATATAAAATTCTATCCAAAGTTTCCAACACTTACTTCATCAGTTAATCCTACAATCAACGAGTACTTTCATGAATGTATCATCGATGGTGCAACTTTTCGATGTCTATTTGACTTACAAGACCCAGAGTTGGCTGCATTCTATAAGACAAAGTATGATAATGATTTGAGGGAAAAAATGGGTGTATTAAGTAATTTTGAAGAAACCAATCAGAATTCGGGTGAGATGTTTATTGGCCAAAATTTAATAGGTGGTAGTAGTTATACAATATAATGCCTGTAAAGTTATCAAATTTCATCATAAATATCAAAGACCTTGTCAAAAATATTGACGAGGATGATTCAGCAGGACGTTCATGTCCAATAAACATGAACTTCATTGAGACTGGCTATCTATCTAAAGATACAGGGTGTTCTTTATACGGTGCTACCGAGGTAACACTGACTCATTCACCTTTTACATACAAGAAAAAGAGCGGTACATCTTACATAATCAGGGTTATGGGTACAAAAATGCAGACTTTCAATACTACAACCTCATTGTGGGCTGATACTACATCTTCACCTACCTTCACAGCGGGTGCAGAGTTTGGTTACGTTGTTTATAATGATGATTTGTGGTTTGGCAACGCTGTTGAAGCTCTATACAAATGGGATGGGACAACTTTTACAGCCTATGCAAGTAATCCTAAAGGAAATATCCTTGAAATCTTTGAGGATAGGCTCTTTATCGGAGGTGTAACAGCCGAACCGCTATCCCTTTACTATTCAAAGACGTCAGATCCGACTGATTTTACAGTATCAGCCTCCGCAGGAGGTGTTCTAAAGCCTCTAGGTACTGATTCTTTAACAGGGCTTGAGAACTATTACGGACAATTACTTGTTTTTAAGAAGAAATCTATCTGGAAAGTGACCTTTATCTACGATAACGTGGTGGCTCTATTCGTCCCTAAGTTAGAACTACAGTCAGGAAACTATGGGGCGTGTGGCAGGAAGGCAGTATCATGGGTAGAAAATGATATATGGTTTTTTACAGGTCGTGAAGTACGCTCAATCGGTTATAAAGACCAACAAACAGGCATACTCGGTATCAATCAAGCAGTCATTTCAGACCAAATAAAGGACACTCTATACACTATCAATGTCACAGACTATCCAAAAGTTACTGTCTTTTATAACAATCGCAGGTTTTATTTGGCTTTACCTTTGGTAGCTGGAGGAGAGAACAACACAATTTTTGTATGTCATTTACTCTATTCATCAAGGTGGACAAAATACACTAATAGAATTAAGTCATCAGCTTACGGTTTCATGGAGATAGACGGGACAGTTTATTCCGCAAAGTCAATTACACCATTTGGAATATTAAAATGGGACGAAACATTGTTAAACGATAACGCAGTAGCTATTTCTAGTGAGGTAGTATTTCTAAAAACAGAGGATGATGATTTTAATAAGTTTAATTTGTACAGATATTTGGATTTACAATTTAAAGATTTATCCGCAAGAGTTACTGTGATAGTAAAAAGTGATGCAAATGATATTAGAAAAGTTAAAACTAAAAATTTCTTTATTGGTTTACCTGCCGAGAATGAGGAAAATACTGTAGGTGAAATTCCATTCGGACAATCACTTGTTGGAGATGCCTTTGGAGAAGATGTGGACAGTGCACCTTTCTTGAAGAATAGGATATCAATGCTTATAAAAGCACAAACTATTACAATAGGATTATCTAACAATCGTTTAAACGAAACTTTTACTGTTTGTAGATATGTCCTACAAGGAAGTCATGAGCCTCGTAAATTATTCAAACCAAATAACATTATAAGTATATAAATATATAAATATATGAAATTATATAAAGTACAAAACTTTTTTAGTACAACTCTCAAAGAACCGTTAAATAAGGATTCAAAGTTTTTGGTGTTGGATAATATTCCTACAGTTCTTGGTGGATATTTTAAAGTTGGAAGTTCTACTATAATAGGTTTTGAAGAGGGTTTGCGTATAACTTTTAAAAGTCGGGATGATATATCCTTCCCAAAAGGGACGACAGTTGTCATGACTGTAACTGCTGAGCTTTTGAATGATATTATTGGTGAGATAAAACTAATTAAAGCCCATTTATGTCTATAACTACAATTGAAAATTTCTATAAAGAAACAATACGCCGTAAACTTACAAGTATAATTGCGGCTAATATTTATGTATCAGCATTACCTGTGCCAACATCAGGCTGGCTTGTTATTTCTCCAAACAATGAATCATTAAGAGAGATCATAAAATATTCCGCAGTAGGATCAGACGTAAATGGTACTTTCGTTACTGTATCTCTGGACGTTGATAGAGGTGTTGGAGGTACTACAGCACAGACACATGAGGTCGGAGAGTTGGTGAATATGAATATCACAGCTGAACACTGGAGTGAGTTAAGTACGACCCTAGATAGTAAGCCCTTAATTTCAACAGGTATTTTGGCACCCACTTCGACACCAACAAAAATTGGTGACATTTTTGTGAATACGACAGGGAGTAAGGTTTATATATCAAAAGGCACTTCGTCTAGTGCAGACTGGTTAATTCTAAACTAATATGTCACTCTACATCATTCAAAATTTCTATAAGCAAACGGTTTCGCAGACGTGGGAAACTGGTACTGGTATTCGCTACATTTCAGTCAAGCCTACGCCTTCTACTGGCTGGCTTGTTATTTCTCCAAACAATGACTCGTTAAGAGAAATAATATTCTACTCATCTACTGGTACAGATGCTACAGGAGACTATGTAAATGTTACTACAAGAGGCGTGGGGGGTACTACAGAGCAAACACATGAAATAGGTGAGTTAGCACGAATGAACATCACTGCTGAACATTTTGACCAAATTAGTGATGCTATTGACCAGATTGTGGCAGCTGGCGCACAGGACGGAACAGTGTCAATTAAAGGAATAGTAAAAGGTGCATCTGAAACAGAGTTAGGTTCTGTAGAGGAGGCAACAACTGCTGAAGTTGTAGCAGAAACAGCTACTGGAGCGACTGGAGCTAAGTTATTTATTACACCTGCGAAGTTGAAAGCTGGTACCATTAAATATGGTGGCACAGCTGCAGACGGAGATCTTACTATTTCTAGCGGAACAACTACGCTTACATCTGATAAGAATTATGGTACCTTAACTGTTAATGTTGGTGCAACTTTAATAACTAATGGATATGCTGTATTTGCTCTTTCCGCCATAATCTGTGCAGGAACTATCCATAATAAAGGAAACCATGGAGTTTTGAATATTTTAGGAACAGGAGCTGGGGGTGGAACATTTACTGCAGGAACTGATGGAAAAACAGGACCGTTAGGTCCAGTAGTCGGAGTAGCAGGAACTGCAAAAACGTGTCTTGGTTCATATGGAGCTGCGGGTGGCAGTGCAAATGGTGGTACTAGAGCGGGCGGTGCTGGTGGTGTAGCTACGTCTGAAACTGTTGTAATGAGACCAATGGTTGCTACAGGGAATATCACCGCAGGTGTTGAGACTTCAGCTACAGAGTTATACCGATTCGTTGCTTCAACTAACGGAATATTGCTTTCTGCTTCGGCAGGTTCAGGTTCAGGGGCAGGTGATGGTAGCTTTAGTGGAGGAGGTTCAGGTGGTTCAGGGGGTGTTTTGTTTTTATCTTCTCCTACAATAACTAACACAGGCACAATTAGTGTAGCGGGAGGAAATGGTGGAAATGGTGGCACATATGGTGGAGGAGGTGGAGGAGGTTCAGGTGGAAATGTATTTCTTATTTATAAAACACTAACAGAAGGGACAATTACTCTTACAGGAGGAACTGGTGGGACAGGCGGTTTGAGTAGCACAAATGGGGACACAGGTTTAACAGGTAAACTTTATAAAGTTAAAGTAACTAATAATTTAATAGCTTAATTTTATGTCATTTTTCAAAAAAATCGGTAACACCTTCTCAAAGATATCCAATAGTCTTTTTAGTGGGGTAAGTTCATCGGGTTATAACCCTAATACAAAATATACTGCTGGTGCCTTCAATGCTTTTTCATCTTTAGGTTATAATCCCGAAGCAAAATATGCTGGTATTTTACCACAACCCCCTATCGTTCCTAGACCTATAGGAGAGGCAAATCCACTAATACCAACTTCTATTCAGAATGGCACAAAATACTATAATGGATATACACCAGAACAAGAACCTGCTAGATATCACCAAGGTACACAAACATACTATCCTGCAGGAGGTAAGCCTGGGGTTTATGTGGGGAATGGAGAAGATCCTAATGTAGCTTACGGCCCATCCCTTCCTGCGGGAGGAGGAGGTGGATCTTATGGTGCATTTCAATCTTATACCCCACGCCCTTCTCCGGAAGGAGGTGGACCTTATGCTTTTACCTCACGTTCTTCTCCGGAAGGAGGTGGACCTTATGCTTTTACCTCACGTTCTTCTTCTTCTCTAGGAGGAGGAGGATCAAATGAACCACTTCAACCTAAACTTAATAAAAATTCAAGTAGAGCCTATCTAGCTAGTGCTGGGTTAGGTGACTCTGGCATTAACCTGCAAGGGATGAGTTATGACGAGGCGCAACAAAGAGTTGATGAGATTAAGGGTGCGCAAATGTCACAATCATCTGCTTTAAATTCTTTTACTTTCAGTCCCGATGCTCCTCAAAAAGCAGGTAGCATAGGTAACAATTTCAAACTATCTTTAGATAATTTACGAAACGAAGCGTGGACAAGTCCTAGCTCTAAACAAGATGCAATGACATCACTTCTTGGTGGTACAGCTAAAAGTATAGCCAGTCTTGTTGATTCACCAGAGGCTTTAGTAAACGCTGTAACTAATGACGCAAAATTCAATGACACTTATGGTCGCTTCATTGAAGCAGGAGGTACAGAGCAACAACTCGTTGACCAATTTGAAGCCAAGGGTACTACACCGCCTAATAATCAGACTACTTCTGAATACGTAGGGAATATGCAACAAAATCAAATACTTTCAGATACTTCACTTATAAAGAATGAAATAGCTCGTCAATATAAGATGAACGAAGCAATGCAAAAGACTATCCTCGGTGACGGTAAAACAGAAGGGTTGATACAGCAAAGAATAAATGTGGCTAAAGAAAATATAAACACTCTTGAAAGAAAAATACAGAACGAGGTTAGTAACTATCGAGCGCAAGCTAGTTATCAGATAGAAAAGAATAACGCAGAGTTATCTGTTACTAAAGATACGATTGAACAAAATAGACTCAGTGCTAAAAATTACATGGTCGGGATGCTTGCTAAACTTGGCGCACTACAAACAACCAGTGCTTCCGCTATTGCTATAACTGAACTTGATATGAAGTATCAAAAACAAAGTCAAGATGCTATACAAAAAGTAACACAGTCTAATCGTGACATTGAAATTAAATTACGCAATGCAATAAATGAAGTTGAATCTACAGGTGCAGAGAGAAAGATAACAGTAAGAGATGATTTGTCAAAGGATATGAAAACTGTCCAAAAGGAGATGATGAAAGCAGAAAATGATATGCAGAGAGAAATTTATAACTTAAATTTAAAGTGGAATAAAGAAGCGGAGAAATCGAGAGAGGCTTATAAGGCAAGTGCTACAGATTTGGCACAGAGTTGGGCTTCACAATTTGCAAACCTAATAGGAGGAGGGGCAACCAATGCGAAAGCGGCCGCCAGTGTAAATGTAAAACTATCCCCTAGTCAATCGGCTATATCACAACAAGCTCGTATTAAAGATCCTAGCGCAATATCATACTTCCAAAGTCTAGATAATGAATTCAAAAATCAATGGAAACAACATGTTTTAGGAACACCTGTTGGCACATTCTTCACGTTAGCTGATTTACAGGCTAACTATGAACCTTATCTACAAGAAAAAAGGCAGGGAAAAGTATACACACAAACAAACGCTGGAACAGGTGGCTTTCAGTCACGTTTAGAAGAAATGCTTAATTAAACAATATGAGTATATTTGATTCAATTCTTAACTTTTCTAACACGATTCTAAAGGACGGCAAGCAAGCTGTGACAGGTGCTTTTGATGTAACTAAAAACTTTATTACACCCGATCGTGGTTTTGACCTAATGTCCCCAATGGATTTGATTAAAGGGAAAATGGCAACACAAAATGACCCTGTCCTTCGAGCTAAACTTGATACACAGTACAAGTCACAACAACCCACTTTTAAAGAAAATCTCTTAACTGTACCAAAAATAGCTTCTGAAATGATAAGTGGTGTAGGTAATCTTGTAGGAAGTGCATTGGGTAACAACCCTTTGTTTACTAAGGATAGTTTATTGGGAAAGTTAGGTGTTCCTGGTGCTGGTAAAACTCTAGAAGACATCTCACGAACAAAGATAGGTGGTACTTTAGCTAATGCAGGAGGAAGGATAGAGGAGTTTGCAGTACCAAAGACAGCTGGACAAGCACAGGCCATGAGGATAGGTGATGTACTCTCCGTATTCCCTATGGGTAGTGTAAAATCGGTGGCTTCTGCTTCTAAAATAATTGCAGCTTCTAAGGATGTTAATATTATTACTGGGGAGTTAAAAAAATTAGGCATATTACCCGATGTTGTTAAAGATTTAGCACCTAAAATGGCAATCATCAATGATGAAAAATTTATCAATGAGTTATTAACTCAAAGGCTCAAACCTGAAAGAGTACCAGCAAAAACCGCTATAGCAAAAAATATCCATCCAGAGGATAGAGCTTTGATGTTGAAATACATTGATAATGTTCGATTGAAAAAGCACTTAACAGGTCCAGATTTATCAAAGGCTGATTTAAAAGGACTTTCTTTTCTTGCAGAAAAGTGGAAAATAAATACTGATCGTACACCTATATCAATGGCTGATGTCTTTGAAAAGATAGTAGAAGGTCGAAAGAAAGTTGTAGGTACAGCAATACCTGGGTCTATAGCCAAACCTAGACAAAACACGCAAGGTGGTTTCATTAACTTCGGTAAAATCTTTGAAGATATTACAGGAGTAGGAAAAAAGAAAGAAGTATCGCAATTGAAATCACCAGATATAGTGGCACAGAGTCCTGTTGTAAAGAGTGATGTTTCATTAGAAGCTAGACAGATAGTACCAGAAAGAATATTAGAAAACAAAATAGCATCAAAACCAATCCGCTTAGATCCTTTTTCTCAAAACTCCAATCCCCCCCCATCCACCCTAAAAGGAACACAGCTCCAGTCCCAAACAAAGTCAAAAGAATTAATTCCATCATTAGATTATAATGTTAATTTAATAAAACGTCCTTCATTAGTTAATACTGTAGCACCTAATACTCCTCTACGCAATTTAGATACTGTGGATAACTTAACAGCTAATCCTAAGGCCTTTAAAAAGGCAGAGGGTAAGATAAGTGAATCATGGGTAAAATTACGCGAAACTGTGCAAGATAATTGGATACGAGTAAAAAATATTCAAAGACAAAAAGGTGTTGTAGTTAAAGAGGGTGCTAACCCATATCAAGCAGAAACATTATTCCACGGTAGAGTAGCGTCAAGATTGAATGTGGTAAAAGATACAATTAAAGAGGTTGATAAAGATATTGTATCCCTATCCAAATCATTAAATATACCCGATAAGCAGATAACTAAAGAAGTAAACGACTATCTTCATGCAACTCATGCGCCAGAAAGAAACCTCCGATATGGTGACGGTGCTTCTGGTATAACTAATGCAGAAGCTAAAACAATTCTTGATGGGATAAACCTATCTCCACGAGCAAAAGAAATTAAAGATTTTGCTCTAAAACTATCAGATGTAAATAAGTCTGTATTGACTGTATTGAAAGATTCACAGGTGATAGATCAAGCTACTTTTGATACTCTAACAAAAACATATAAGAATCATGTTCCGCTCCAAAGAGTTATGGAAGGACAGGATATAGTAGGGTCTCTTACTGGTAGGGGATTCAATGTTAAAGGTTCGGGTATTATAAGAGCAAAGGGGAGTGAAAGAGAAGTTGCTGATATAATTACAAACATTACAGCTTCGGCAGAACAGGCTATAATTAGAGCTGAAAAGAATCTTGTTGACTTAAATACATTAAATTTTGCTAGAAATAATAAAAATTTAGGATTATTTGAGGAAATAAATGCTAGGGTTATTGGCAAAGATTTTGATGGTAAAATATTAAAAGAACAGATTAACGACCCACAGATTTTGTCACTTCGAGAGAATGGAAAACCTGTTTATTTAAAGATAAACGATCCCCATATTGCTGCAGCATTAAAAGGAGTGAATGTAGAACACATGCCTTCGGTCTTGAAATGGGTTTCGGAATTTACAAGATTGTATTCAGGGCTTCACACTAGATTCAATTACGAGTTTGCACTATCGAACAAGGTAAGGGATATTCAGGAAATGGTTGTATATATGGCTTCACAAAAAGGGGTTGGTTTTAAGGGGGCTTCTAGTGTTGTTACAAGAGAGCCTAAAAGCATAAAGGCTGTCTTAGATTCTATGAGGGGTATTGATTCAGAAGGGGGGAGGTTATACAACCAAATGAAACTTGACGGTGGAACTACTGGTGGTATAGGACTTTCTACACGAAAACAAATAGAAGTTGATATAGATAAATTAAGAAAATTAAATAGAAGCAATCCTAGGCAAGCCGCTCAAAAGGTAATAGAAACTGTTGATAATTGGAATACATTATTTGAAGACTCGACTCGTCTATCAGTTTATAAGGAAGCTTTGGGAAGAGGATTAAGTCGTAATGAGGCGGCTGTTTTGGCTAAAGAATCTACAATAAACTTTAATAAGAAAGGCACAGGAGGCTCTATTATAAATGGATTATACATGTTCTCAAACGCTTCCATTCAGGGTTCAACTAAAATGCTCCGAGCTATGAAGGATCCTAAAGTGGCAGCAACAGTTATTTCTTCTGTAGGATTAGGTGTATATGGTGTTAATTCATGGAACGACAAAGTTGACCCCGACTGGAGAGACAAAATATCGAAGTGGGATAGAAGTTCTAATATTACGATAATGCTACCTTCTCTCGGAAAAGCTAACTATATTACTATTCCAGTTTCGTGGGGATTAAAACCTATTAAGGTTGCTATGGAACATAGTTATGACCTTATAACGGGCAAGGGTGATAGTATAGGAAGTGCTTTTAAGGGTATCGCTACCGCTGCAATAGAGGCTTATAACCCTCTTGCAGGTAATGACAGTATTGTAAAGACTCTAACTCCAACATTCTTAAAAACACCAATGGAAATATACTCTAATAAATCATGGAGTGGAGGAATGATAGAGCCAAATTTCAATAATAACAAACCAGATTCGCAAAATTATTTTAGTAGTCTTACTAAGTCTTTTTCAGGTCGTAGTTCTATAAAAGTATCTAATGTCCTCTCAAATATTGGAATTGAAATATCACCTGCTAACTTCAATTATGCTTTTGAACAATATATTGGTGGAGTTGGTAGAGCTTTCAGTAGAGTCATAAACACATCATCGTCTCTTATTAAAGGGGAAGAATTGGAGACAAAAGAATTACCGGTTATCAATAGATTTTATAAAACAGAAATTGATAGGTCTACAACAAACCCCAAAACCATTGCACAAGAAACTCTAGCACTAATGAAAACAGGTGTTGATGAGAAAACAGCAGAGGCCTCTTTCGAAGGTAAGATGAAAGAATATAAAACTGGAGAAAAGAAACGCCGCATGGATATGGAGCCAAGAAAGTATGCTACTGCCTTGTTGGAGGCAATGAAGAATAAATCAATGACAGAAGGGGAAGCGGAGAGAGAGTTCATGGAATATGAGAGGAGTATAGAAGTTACAGAAAAGAGGAAAACTGAAATGGAGAAGGAGGTACCCAAAAGAGGTCCACTTCAACTCTTGGAAGATTATGGTAAAGCCTATGCCACAGATCCTATGAACGCTGCTAGGGGAACATTTACTTCAGAAAAACTAAAGAAGGTGGAGGGTAATGCTGTTGTCTTTGGACGTATGGGAGGAGTTAATTATCTTGACAAAGGCGGTTCAGAGGAGGTGATCGGTAGAAAACTAAAGGAAATGGGTATACCTGCTTCCAAAAGGGATAGATATAATTTAGAACATATTGTACCACTGATCACTGGTGGTAATAATTCTGAATCAAATTTAGTAGTTGTGTCTCGTAGTCTTCATGATTCCTATACCAATTGGGATGTTCTTGCTGGCAAAGCTGTTACATCAGGCAGGATGACAAGAGGAGAGGTAACCGATATCGCTCGAAAGTTAAAAGTGAGTAGAAGTATTACTATAGATGAAGCAATAAGTTTATTAAAATGATATAATATATACATATGGAAAAAAACCTAGAAATGGAGAGGCAAAAATATAAAATGACAAAGGAAGGAATTGGTAGCGTATCAACTTCTATAGATGACTTTTCCAAGAAAATGGAAAAGATTATTTTGAAAACAAAGTATGCTTCTATGTACGACGTAGAACAATTAACTTCTTTGTTTTTAGATAGTATTAAAAGTTTAAAATCAGATGTTGATGAAAAAAATAACGAAGTAAACACACTTTCTGTTAAGAATAAAGATGAGTTATCAAAATCTATTAAAAGTTTAAATACAAAATTTGATGAAACATTATCAAAACAACATAGTAATTTACTTCAAAATGTTTCTAACTCTATAGATACTTTACGAAAAGAAATACCTGTAGTACCAGAATTAACGGATATATATTCTAAACTTGATATTCTATATTCTAAACTAAATGAATTTGGAAAGACTGGGGGTGAGTTAAGAAGAATAGAGGGGGAGGTAAAAAGTAACCTTCTTTCTATTAAAAACGAAATACCGAAACTAGACACTGGAGAAGAGTTAATTGCAAAGATACAAGCTGTAAAAAAACAATGGCTCTCTATCGAAGCCATTGACGGAGATTTTAATACAAAGGTTACAAAACAATTTGGTGGTGGTAATACTAGGCCATTGGATTTGCTTGTAAACGGTGTTAGTTATGGTGGTGTTAGAGAAATAAACTTTAAAGGTGGTGGTGTATCAGCAGATATTGTTAGTGGCGTTATGACTGTTACTATAGCTGGGGGCGGTTCAACTGCAATAGACAATGAAGTACTAACTGGTTCTGGAACAGCATTTTCACTGGCTAATTCTCCAGTAGTGGGTAGTGTTAAGGTGTATGGGCTTGGTCAAAGATTAATACTAAGTACTGATTACAGTATAAGTAGTAACAATATAACAACAGTTAGTTCTTGGAGTGCTGGAGAGATTATTAGTGATTATTTAATATAAATATGAAATATATTCTTTTTTTATTACTACTTGTATTCCCAAATGTCATATTTGCACAAACTGTATTTAGGAGTAGGCAAGTAGGCACAACACCTATAAGTGGTTATTATTTACAAACTAATGGGACAGTATCAACATGGGCACCTGTATCAGGTGGTGGAGGTTCTGGCGGTGGCACATTCTCGACAACAACAGTGGTATCACGTCTTTTACAATTTCCTTACACATCACTTGTGACCTCACTAGACACCTCTGCAACAACAACATCAACGTGGTGGTTTGACCCTGTACGACAGATAAATTACATTGGTGCAAACGTTGGAATTGGTACTTCATCTCCATACGCCAAACTTTCAGTTGTAGGTGAAATTGTTGGACGAAACTTCACAGCAACCTCTACAACCGCAACTTCAACATTCGCAGGTAACATTGTTATAGGAAATGGTTATACAGCTCCTTACTTAAATGGACTATTAAGTTCACCAACACAGGTTCAGTTAACAAATAAAGTTGCTGACTTAACTTCAAATTTGGTTTTAGGTAATACTGACCAAGGTATTTATAGTACAGGTGGTATTACTATGGTTAATGCTAGAAGTACAGGTGGTCTATTTGGTACTTATTACGGATATTTAGGATTCTCTGGTAATAACTTTGCAGCCTTAACAGGAC
>Ga0163144_10005036_pt1 | contig 29460 bp, 25 predicted proteins | sample OliLak19BULKMAT1_FD_123175 | JGI IMG/M metagenome (GOLD analysis project Ga0163144, IMG submission 123175) | Freshwater microbial mat bacterial communities from Lake Vanda, McMurdo Dry Valleys, Antarctica - Oligotrophic Lake LV.19.BULKMAT1 | ecosystem: Environmental > Aquatic > Freshwater >...
ACTCACCAGACGATGACACTGGATGCACGGATCGGCGAAAACCGCAAGGTTGATGTCTCGGAACTGAAACAGCGGCGCGTCTTCACGGTGATATCCGCTGACGAGTCCGGCGACGCACAACTGGCAATGCAGTTTGAGCATGTCTGGATGAAAATGCAGTCCGACGATCGTGAGCCCGTAACATTTGATTCCACGATGAAGCCGAATGAGGTGCCGACCGTCTTCCGGAACACAGCTCATCAGTTAAAAGGCAGCGCTCCGAAGTATCGCCTGTCGAGCTGCGGCGTGTCACTGTTCGACGCAGAAAGAGTCGCGAATGCTGCGACCCGGGCCGCAGCTGAGCAGACAGCGCCAGCATCCGGCAATCCGATTCAGCCCAAAGAAGGCACGCCGTCGAGTGATCGGACAGTCGCGCAGACCGCTGCTGAAGAGACCGATCCGGGCTCTTTCCTTGCACCATTGCCCCAGCAGCCGGTCGGCATCGGTGAGACGTGGAAAGAAACGATCCCTGTTTCCGTGCGACTAACTCAGGAGATCAACCGCACCATTTCGATTCTTCGCACATATCGCCTGGACTCCGTCGAAAACGGAATAGCGACGATCTCTTTCAGGTCTTCGATTGCCTCGCCGATCACCGGGCCGTCGGTCCAGGCACAACTCATCCAGGCAACTCCTCGAGGATCGCTGCAATTCGACACTGGGCGCGGCGTGATGTTGCGAAGGGAATTGCAGTTCAATGAAACCGTGATCGGTGCGTTTGGCCGCGAGAGCATACTCTCGTCGGTCGGCACGAATACGGAAGAGTTGCTGGATGCCGAGTTGAAGTGAGCCTATTGTTCCCTCGTTCCCAAAGTAGGTCCTTTCTGCCGGAAAGGACTTTCGCCGAAAGGCGAACCTGCGCGACGTGCAATTGGCAATGCCGGCTGATTTTGACGGATTCATTGCACTCAGGTCGCGGCAGGCCGCGAAGTCCTGTCCGGCAGACAGGACCTGCTCCCGCTTGTCACAGATTCCGCGACGGCGCGCTCGGCCCGGACAGATGCAAGCTACATTGCGATCACCCGGACACGGGGATAGACTGTCAAGTCCTCCCGAAATCCGGCCGATCGAAAGACAAGTGGTTCATGCCTGTCCTGCGTTTTCTGATGAATCCTTCCCGGACCGCCCGACAGGGGTCTCTGATCAATGTCGGAAAGGACGATCCAGAGTACATTGCTCTTGTGAGCACTTTGACGGTTCATCCGGACGATATGGTGTCGCTGGGTGTCGTCAAAGGAGACAGCGTCGTCGTTCGGACGGAATTTGGCGAAGCGACGTTTCAGTGCGAACCGGGCAAAGTTCCGCTTGGAATGCTGTTTGTTCCCTATGGCCCGCCGACCTGTAAACTGATGGGCGGCGGCACCGACGGAACCGGAATGCCGCAGTCCAAGGGCTGGGATGTCGAAGTCGAACGTGTGCCGAAGTAAGCAGATGATCCGAGGTTTCACATGATCAAAGACACATCACCACTCATCGACCTCACGGGTTCTGAGTCTCCGCATTTTTCGTCCGACCAGCAGCCTGAACAATTCGCTGCCTGGGAAGAAATCACTCCCGGTCGGTTCCTGCCTCGCCGGGTGCGAGGCAGCTGCCAGGGCCGGGCCCTTGGCTGAACTTTCCAGGTTCCTTCGTCCGGTCCGGACGACTCCGCAACGAAAGTGGTCGAACCAATCTCAATCGTCGACCGCTCCTGATCTGAATCGTACTTTTCATCCTGATCTGACTCTGCCGCCGGTCAATTCTACAGCGAGTCCTCGCCAATGCCCCTTAACATCATCAGCAACGCGACCTGTACATTCTGCGGCTGCGTCTGCGACGACATCGAACTCCACGCCGATGAAATCCGCATTCACGAGGCAAAGAAGGCGTGTGTGCTTGGCAAGGCATGGTTTCTGAATCACACAGCAGAGCACCACTATCCGGATGCATTGATTGATGGTCAGGAAGCCACGGTCGATGAAGCCATTGAAGCGGCCGCGACGTATCTGTACGACGCCCACATGCCCTTGATTTATGGGCTGAGTAACACCACCTGCGAAGCTCAGCGGGAAGCTGCAGAACTGGCGGATCGGCTGGGAGGGCTGCTCGACAGCCACACATCGCTTTGACACGGTCCCACCGAAATTGCCGCCCAGTTGGGTGGTAAAGTGACGTGTACACTTGGCGAAGTGAAGAACCGAGCCGATTTCGTCGTGTACTGGGGCGGGAATCCGGCCGAGTGCCATCCGCGGCATTTCACCAAATACGCGCTGATGCCGAAGAGCAAGTTTCTCCCGCGCGGCCGCAAAGACCGCACGATGGTCCTGGTCGATATCCGCGAAACCAAGAGTGCAGGCGCTGCCGACATTTTTCTGCAGATCCGGCCGGGCATGGACTTCGAATTAGTGACAATACTTCGCGCGATGGTGAAGGGGCAGAAAGTCAACGAAGCGATGATCGCCGAGACCGGTCTCACACTGGAAATCCTGCAGGATCTCGTTCACCGCATGAAGACGTGCAGATTCGGAGTCATATTTTTCGGCATGGGTGTGTCGATGACTCGCGGCAAGCACATGAACTCGGCCGCACTCCTGACACTGGCTGCGGAACTGAATGCGTTCACCAAGTTCGTGGCCATGCCGATGCGAGGACACGGCAATGTGACCGGTGCCGACGTCATCATGCGATGGCAGACTGGTTTCCCGTTCGGCATCAGCTTCAATCGCGGCTACCCGCGGTACAACCCCGGTGAGTTCTCAACGGTCGACATTCTCGTACGCGGCGATACGGACGCGGCTCTGATTCTGGGAGCAGACCCAGGAGCGACGATGCCTCAACCTGCGATTGATCACCTCGCTCGCATCCCGACGATTGTGCTCGATCCCAAAGTGACTCACACCAGCCGGCTGGCCCGAGTCCACATCACGACGGCCGTCGCGGGTATCAGTGCTCCGGGAACTGCCTACCGCATGGACGAAATTCCTCTGCCGTTGAAACCAGCGTTCAAGTCTCCGTATCCGACGGACGAAGATGTTATCCACCGGCTCAACGCAGCCGTCGCCCGCAAGGGACATTGGTTGCATGAAAACGAACCGCAGAGTCTGATGCAAGTGTGAATCATTCTCGTTCCCATGCTCCAGCCTGGGAACGCGCATCCCGGAAGCTCCGCTTCCCATGTGCGCACAATCTGAGGATGATTCGTCCGGCCCGCGTTGCGAAGCGGAGCTTCAGAGAGGGGCATTCCCAGGCTGGAGCCTGGGAACGAGATTGCAAAGTCATGGCCATGGCATCCCACTATGCTTCGAATCACCGGCGGCAAGATTTTCGACCCGGCCAGCGGGATCAACGGCGAGGTGCGGGATCTCTGCATTGACGGCGGGCGATTCGTGTCGTCGGTTGAAGGCGGACGCACGATTGATGCGACGGGGATGATTGTTTTTCCTGGCGGCGTCGACGTTCACACGCACGTCGCCGGAGGAGCGATCAACTTTGCGCGAGCCATGACGCCGGAAGATCACCGACGGACAACGGCCTTTATCCGCGGACAGTCACGGCGCTCCGGTCTTGGAGGGGTGGCTCCGACGACGTTTGCCACCGGGTATCTCTACGCGGGGATGGGCTGGACGACAGTCAATGAAGCGGCTGTGCCGGCGCTGTCGGCTCGTCACACGCACGAAGAGCTGAAAGACATCCCGATACTCGACAAAAGCAGCTGCGTGCTGATGGCGAATAACGAGATCCTGCTGGACCTTCTGGAAGCCGGCGAATTCGCTCGTGCGAAGGATGTCGTGGCGTGGCAGATCTGGGCCGCGAAAGCCTGGGGCGTCAAGGCCGTGAATCCCGGCGGAGTCGCCGCGTGGAAATGGGGCAAGGATACCAAGCAGCTGACGGATTCGATCGAAGGGTACAAGACGCTGACACCCGGCACGATCATTCGTGAACTGGCCCGCATCGTTGATGAACTGGGACTGCCGCATCCGTTGCATCTGCACTGCAATAACCTCGGTGCGCCGGGAAATATCTGGACAACCATTGAGACCATGAAACAGCTCGAAGGTCGACGGGCGCATATTGCTCACATGCAGTATCACGCCTACGGAGGCGACGACTGGGACACAATGCGTTCAGCCACTGTCGAAGCGGCCGAATACTTCAACGCGCATCCAAATCTGACCACCGATGCCGGGGCCGTGTTGTTCGGCGATACTGTCACAATCACCGCTGATGGGCCGTGGCAGCATCTGTTGTACAAACTGACGGGCCGCAAGTGGGGCAATCTGGATGTCGAAAACGAAACCGGTTGCGGCATCGTTCCTTACACGTATCGCCCCAGCAACCTCGTGAACGCTGTGCAATGGGCTGCCGGGCTGGAACTGTTGTTGCTGATTACCGACCCGTGGCGAATCTCCCTGTCGACCGATCATCCCAATGGGGCCTGCTTCTGGCGGTATCCGGAAATTATTCAGCTCCTGATGAGCGCCGACTTTCGCAGGGAGTGCATGAAGAAAGTGACTCCAAAAGTGCTTGACCGGATCACACTCCCGGAGATCGATCGTGAGTACACACTTTACGAAATCGCCACGATCACCTCTGCCGGTCCGGCACGAGCCCTCGGCCTGACTCAGAAGGGCAGTCTTGCTGTCGGAGCCGACGCGGATGTTGTGATCTACGAAGAGGAGCAGGACATCGCGCGAATGTTCAGCCATCCCCGATATGTGCTCAAAGCCGGCGAAGTCGTGATCGAAGACGGCGACATCCGGGCAACTCCGGAAGGTCGCGAATTTATCATAAAGCCGTCTTTCGATCCGGGGATTGAAGCGTTCCTCAAGCCGCTGTTTGAAGACTGTTACACGATGTCGTTTGAAAACTATCCGGTCGAAATCGAACGGGTTGAGAACGCAGAGATTCATCCGTGCGGTCAGCAGGCCTGACGCCCCGGAACTTCGTCGGACGGGTCTCCAGACCCGTCCAGCCACCCCATTCGCAGCATCGACGGGTCAGGAGACCCGTCCTGGTTTGATCCATCGCAATGACAACAATTACCCTCACACTCCGAGAACGCCCTTCCGTCCCGCTGGAAGCGGAGACCATCACGCCCGATGCGTTTACTTCGATGTCGAACGAGCAGATCCGGGCGAGCCTCGTCTATCACGGCAAGCGTCACTGCCGGCTTGATGATTTCTTTGACGTCGACGGCGAGTACGGTGACGATGTGCAAATGCACGGCGATCTGCGACAGGTCAAGATGATCGGTAAGCAGATGAGTCGCGGCTCGATCACGGTCCATGGCAGCGTCGGGATGCATCTCGGCGCTCAGATGAAAGGCGGACGGATCGAAGTCACGGGCGATGCCGGAGACTGGATTGGCGCCGAGATGCTCAACGGTTTCATCCGGGTCCGGGGCAATGGCGGTGGTCAGATCGGAGCGGCCTATCGGGGCAGCATGCAGGGCATGAGGAACGGCACTATTATTGTCGGTGGCACTGCTGGCCTGGAAGTCGGCATGAGAATGCGGCGAGGCACCATTGTGATCGGCGGCAAGGCTCGCGACTTTTGCGGCCTGCAAATGAAAGGTGGTACTATCTACCTTCAGAGCGGTGCAGAAATCCGCACAGGCGCCTGGATGGTCCGCGGCACGATCCTGTCCCTGCAGCCGGTCAAACTGATGCCGACGTTTGCGGCGTCGGGTTCATTTAACCCAACGTTCCTTGGTCTCTATAACAACCACCTTCGACCGCACGGCGTTACGGTCCCGAATGATCCCTCCCAGGGTTCATGGTCGCGATACTCCGGCGATTCGTCCGTGCCGGGCAAAGGCGAAGTCCTGATCTGGACGCCCGCGTAGCCTGGATCCATGCGATCCTCGCGGTTCACGGTTGTGTGATGCCAGGATCCCGGCAAATTTTGCGAACGAGGAAGTCATTGACTTCTCGATGGCGGGGCACCGCAGAAGTTTGGTTGTTCACAGGATTGAAGAAAAGACTGTGCCGGCTGCCTTCGCGAAGTTGTTGGCAGCCATTCGCCTCCAGGTGCTGCACCAGATCAAGCCGTTTGATTGCAGAGACAGATCGAAAGGTTCCCTGGCGACGTCCCTTCCGGCAATTGATCGTTCGGCAAGCTCACGATTGGATTCAAGAACCATCTGCACAGCCTCCTTGAGGTTCTCGCGGGTCTCCTCCAGCGTTGCTCCCTGAGTATTCGCGCCCGAAAGTTCCTCGACAAAGCCGACGTACCCTTCTGGAACCTGCATGAAAACGGCGGTCAGTTTCATGCTTTGTACTCTGGTTCTGAAATGACTGCGGTAGTCTGCCCCGCGTCTGCACTTGGCGAAATCGCAATGTGTTTGCGCACTGAGAAAGACTTGCCTCTCGTGAAGGCGTTGTTCGTCGCCAGCGGGCTATGGCGTTGCAGTTCGACCGGCTTCCTGTTTCGCCTTGAAGCCTGCGTCCAGTAGTGCCTCAAGATGCTCATGTGTGAATTTGCCCAACGCGAGCTTCGCCCGCAACGCAAAACCGTTTTGTTTTTACCACAGAGGGCACGGAGGTCCACAGAGAAGTCAGGATCGACGCGGCATCTGCTTTCCCTCTGTGAAACTCTGTGCCCTCTGTGGTAAATCCTGCTTTCTGAACCCTGCATCCGCACGGGCATCGGTTCTTCACAAACCACTTGGTTTTGCCTTGTCGGTGATTGGTTGCTTGTCGTTCAACGACTGCAGCAGTTGCTTAAAATCCTCCCGTTCGCGAATTGGGTCGAGGTCAATGTCTTTGGCCATCGAGTCGGCCTTGTTGTAGCCCGCGGCGATGGCGTTGTTCAGAAGTTCCATGGCACGGTCGGCGTACTGATGCTGCTTGTCCGTGGTCTTGCCACTGGTGATCGCATAGACGCAGGCGAGATTGAACAGGACAGCGGAGTCTTTGGGGTCGGCGTTGGCGACTTCCATGGATTCGAGCAGCGCATCGGCCGTCTGATTGATCTTCGCCCTGGAGCGGGCACGATCGGAGCGGAACAGTGCCATGAGTTGCGGGGGATTGAGTTCGACTGCCCTGTTCAGGTCCTTGATCGCCTCGTCATACCTCATAAAATCATGCGCGCGCCGTCCGCTTATGATACAGAGTAAGACTCTGATCCTGCGAAACATCCGTCAGTTTCACCGCGGGGTCCAGATGACCGGGTTGTCGATGCGATCCTGGTGACCGGGTTTTTGTCGTGCGATGCGCCTGGCTTTCAGTCGGAGAAACGGCGGAACAAATCGGCCGCGGTAACCAAAGTGAGACACGTCGACTTTCGGGTCAGCGCGTTTGGGTTCACGGAGGTCTTCGATCACGAAGCCGGTGGTGCAGAGGTTGCCCACGATGTCTTCGAGGCGATGCAGGTATTCCTGAGCGCCGGTCTCCCGATAGGACGCGTCCTGCTGCTGCGGGAGCGGTCCCTCGTGATAGTACTCGACGCCGATCACGAATTGCTGGCGTTCGTTGCGATGACTGATCTGCAGGCTGATCGGCTGCTTGTGCTGACTGATGTAAATGCCGTGGTCGCGGATCACGCGTGCAACCTCGGAGTACACGGGCTTCAGATCAGGAACGTAGCAGGTGCTGACCGGGTGATGCACGATGTCGAAAGATGCGTCGGCAAACATGCTGAGGTCATCCATCGACGTATGCACTGTCTGCAGCCGGTAACCTCGCCGCTTTGCTTCGCGGTCATCCAATCGCAGCATCGATTCGCTGAGATCCACGACGGTGACCGTGGCTCCGGCAGCGGCGTACAGAATCGACTGCCAGCCCCCGCCAGAGGCGAGACACAAGACATTGAGCCCCGCGACGGATTCCGGCAACCAGCCACGACCATCCAGCGTCTGAAGCGGCTTGCGGCATTCATCGTCGGTGGCGACTCGGGCAAACAGGCTGCCGGTATCGGCGAGGTGATTCCACGCGTGTTGATTGGTGTTGCGATGGTCCACCGGTCAGATATCCAGCTGTTTCACGTCCAGCGCGTGCTTTTCGATGAACTCGCGGCGGGGCTCGACGGCGTCGCCCATGAGGACTCGGAAGATTTCATCGGCAGCTGCGGCGTCGTCCATTTTGATCTGCAGCAGAGTCCGTTTCTCCGGGTCCATACTGGTATCCCAGAGTTCTTCAGAATTCATTTCTCCCAGGCCCTTAAATCGCGTCAGCGTCAGGCCTTTTTCGCCCATGCGACGGAGCTCTGCGAGCAGGTCTCGCAGATCTGCCAGAAGAACTCGTTCATCGTCGCGTTCCAGGACGAACGGATAGATGGGCTCGGCATTCCGCAGCCCGGCCGGAGTGAAATCCCTGACGAAGAAGCCGTAGTCCTTGAGCTGCGCGAACACGTCGTTCAGCGTTTTGATCTCGTGCAGATCGATCAGCTGCACGGCCGAGTCATTCTTTGCCACATCGACTGATTCTGCTGCGGGTTCCGTCGGGGTGACGGGTTGCAGTGACTTCACATGTGCGTCAGCGTCGTCGCGATCCATGAACCAGCGTTCGCCGTCACTCGACAGAACGCGATATCGCGGCAGACGCGATTTTTCGCCGCCGTTGTATTTCAGCAGATAGCGAATATCGATTCCGCGGCGTTCGAGCAATTCCAGAGGCTGCTCCATCTGAGTCGCAAGGTCGCACAACTTCTGCAGGTTTTCGTCTTCAAACGTGGTGGCGTCGGCTTTGACGTTCAGACGTGTGCCACTCATCCCGAGACTGATCAGCTCTGTCATCATTTGCGGATGAGTCTGAACGTAACGCACGTTCTTGCGCTGAATGACCCGATACAGCGGTGGCTGCGCGATGTAGATGTGTCCGCCTTCGACCAGCGGTCGCATGTGGCGGAAGAGAAACGTCAGCAGCAGCGTGCGAATATGGCTGCCGTCGACGTCGGCGTCGGTCATCACGATGATCTTGCCGTAGCGGCGTTTGCTGATGTCCATTTCTTCGTCACCGCCGGCGGGTGACAGCCCGATGGCGCGGAAGAGGTTGGAGATTTCGGTATTGTCGAGGATCTTGACCAGCTGAGCTTTTTCGACATTCAGGATCTTGCCTCGCAGCGGCAGAATGGCCTGGATGCTGGAGTCACGTCCGGTATCAGCCGATCCGCCCGCGGAATCTCCTTCGACCAGATAAAGTTCCGTCGATTCCAGATCGCGGCTGCGGCAGTCGCGGAGTTTTTCCGGAAGTCCGCCGGTGGTCAGCGCGCCTTTGCGACGGACCATATCGCGTGATTTGCGAGCCGCCTCACGCGCTTCCGCGGCCATGAGGGCTTTGGCGATGAGCTTTTTGGCGATGGGAGGATTTTCCTCCAGGTACTTCATGAGGCCTTCGCCGAGAACCGTCTGAACTGCGCCTTCCACTTCAGGATTCGTCAGCTTGACTTTGTTCTGCGAAGTGAACTTCGGATCCGGGACTCGGACAGAGACAATCGCCGTCAGTCCCTCGCGGAAGTCTTCGCCGACCGGAACAATCTCCTTGAAGAAATTGCCGTTCTTCGCATAGGTGTTCATCGTGCGGGTGAGTGCCGCACGAAAACCGCTCAGGTGAGTTCCCCCGTCGCCGTTGGAGATGTTGTTGGCAAACGTGCGGACGTTTTCGGTGTAGCCGTCGTTGTACTGCATCGCGACTTCGACGACGACGTCCTGGTCTTCCCCGACGACTCGAAAGACATCCGCTGACAGCGGAGTCTGCGTGCGGTTCAGGTATTTCACGAACTCGACAAGCCCGTTGTCGTAATGAAAAATCTCCGTCCGGTCGGCGCGCTCATCGCGGAGTGTGATTCTGATACCCGGCGTGAGAAACGCCAGTTCCTGCATGCGGCGAGTCAGAGTATCCAGCGAGAACTGAGTTTCCGAGAAGATCGACGCATCGGGAAGAAATGTCAGCCGGGTGCCGGTCGAGTCGGCTCGTCCGAGCTGCCGCAGTTCTGATGTCCGCTTGCCTTTTTCGAAGTCCATGACCCAGACATATCCGCCGCGGCGAATCTCGGCGGTCAGCCATCCGCTGAGTGCATTGACTGCCGTGATGCCGACGCCGTGCAGTCCGCCGGTACCCACTCTGTAGCCGCTTTCGCGGTTGAACTTTCCGCCTGCGTGAATTTCGGTGAGTACGACTTCGAGAGCCGAGCGACCGTCACCCTTAACGGCATCGACGGGAATTCCTCGACCGTTGTCGACGATGGAAATGCTTTCATCGACGTTGATCTGGACGTGGATCTCCGAAGCGTGCCCGTTGACAGCTTCGTCGATGCTGTTGTCGACAACTTCGTAAACGAGATGGTGCAGACCCGGAGATCCGGTGTCACCAATGTACATGGCGGGGCGTGTCCGAATGCCTTCAACACCCTTCAGATGCTGAATGTCGGAGCCGTCGTAAGTGGAGCCGTCGTCGCCGGGTTCAGGAGCGGGTTCAGACACCGGGCCTTGAATCACGCCGTCAGGTGCCGCGACTTTGGCGTCGTCATCGGATTCAGGAGCTGGTTCTTTCACAGGGTACCTTTTTGAAGTGAGGATCCGGGATTCAACATTCAGGATTCAGCAATCGCCGAGGATCCTGGAGTGAGGTATGAAGATGGAGCAGAGTCCAGCCGGCAGTCACTCAGGCTCAACTTTTGGGTCATTGGGATTTCGACTATTTTGCCCGCACATACTTGATAGCCCGGATACCGGATTTCGGCAGGCTGGTCTGCATCTGCGTCAGAGCGGTTTCGTGCAGGAATCCGCGGAGTTCTTCGAGGACCGCACCGTTACTCACAACCACTTCCACGACGCCGTTTTTGATTCGGCGAGCCGTGCTGCGGCGTCCCAGTTCCGGACCGACGATCCGTTTCCATTCGGAATCGAGTTCTTCGGTTGCTGACCGATTCACCAGCCCCTTACTGCGAATCAACCGCATGAGAGCGTTCTTCAGCGAAGTTGGCGATGACAGCGATTCGTCAGACACAATGCACAACTCCGAAATCCGTTTCACACGATTCGCCACACGTCGGAAGGCTGATCCCGGCGCGGCGGGACTCGCGACCGACGATGACTAGCGGTCCTGCGCCAGGGGCATGATCACATAGGTGTAAGAATCCTCGACACGGAACACGGCAGCGGTGTCAGAATCCGTGAGCTGCAGATCGACAAGCGTTTCAGGACCGAGCACTTTCAGAAAGTCGGCCACATACTTCGGATCGAATGTGATCTTCACCTCGTCGTGATCGTATTCGATCGGCAGCTCGATCTTCGATTCGCCGATCGCACTCGCCTGGCTGCTGAGCGTCAGGAGTGACTTGCCGAACTGAAAATCCACGCCGCGGCTTTCTTCGTCGGTGATAATCTGCGACTGACGGACAGCTGAAAAGAACGGTCCGACCGGCAGCGGAACGATGACATTTCCGTTACGAGGAATCACGTCGCGATAACGCGGGAAACGGCCTTCGACCAGTCGGCTGTAAACCGTACACGCACCCGAACGCATCATCACGTCGTTGTCATGAACGGCGACGTCAACGAATTCTGCCTGAGGATCAATCGAGCGTTCCAGCAGGGACATCGCCTTCGTTGGCACGACGGTTGTCTTCGTGGAAGCCACCGGCGTTCCTTCCGACTCGCAGGCGGCGGTTGCTACGGCCAGGCGGCGACTGTCAGTGGCTGCCAGCGTGACCGTGCCTTCCCCGAATTCCAGCAGCAGTCCACCCAATGCATATCGAGTGCTTTCGGTATCGGTCGCAAAAGTCGTCCGGCGAATCATCTGCCGAAACACGGGAGCGGGAATCCGGAAGTAGTTCTTTTCATTGAACTGCGGCACCGGCGGATATTCACGAGGATCCTCGGATGACAGCCGGAACTTCGCCGACGCGGCTTTCAGCGTGATATTCTTTTCGTCAATCACAATGTCGAGTTGTTCATCCTGCAGTTCGCGAAGAATTGACGACATCCGCTGAGTCGGCAGCAGGGCCTCCCCCGAAGAACTGGTGGTAACGCCGGACACTGTGAAGCGGATGGCCATTTCCTGATCGGTCCCGATCAGCTCGACTCCCGAACTTCCGACCGACAGAAACACGTTTCGAAGAATGTCTTTCGGCGTCCGCGACGGAACGGCCGATGCCGCAATGGAAAATGCCGAAGAAAACAACGCCCGATTGCACGACAACTGCATTTGGAACCCCGCCTGGGAAATCAAAGGACCCTGCTTCTGCGATCGCGGCCGACGCGCACGCGGTCAGCAAGCCGGGCAGCCGACAGCCCGGTAAAACGCACTTCCTGTGGCGTTCTTTCTGAACTGCAAAGTCTATCAGAATCAGCCTCGCTGCGGTATCGACTCGATCCGCTCTTTGGCAGCTTCGGCAAAGGTTCAGATCGGCGGAAATCCTTCGAAAATCCGAGTTGTTCTGCGGATTGGCACAGCCTTGATTCCTGTTGTCGGGGTCACCGATCAGATGTGTTTGTGGGGATTCTGAAGAGGCCCTAGAATTCGGGGCCGCGGGAATTGCGATGACAGGGGTCTGAAGGACTCCCCGCGGGACGAGATTCCTGTACTCAGCCTCCTTGTTCAAACCATGTTTGATTCCACTCGCTGACAACTCCGTTTCAACGAAAGCCCTTCCCGCGATGACTGGTCGGATCTGGAATTTTTCTGCCGGCCCGGCTGTCTTGCCGGAATGTGTGCTGGCCGAAGCTCGTGAGAACCTGTTGTCGCTGGGCAACACTGGCATTGGCATCTGCGAGCATTCTCATCGCGGCAAACCATTCATGGCCGTTGCAGCGGAAGCAGAATCTCTTTGCCGCGAACTGGCCGAGATCCCGGACGACTATGCCGTGTTGTTTCTTCAGGGTGGCGCGTCGCTTCAGTTCTCGATGATCCCGATGAACTTTCTGACGCCCGATCGCACGGCCGACTATCTTGTCACCGGGTCCTGGTCCGAAAAGGCTCTGAAAGAAGCGAAGTCCTGCGGCAAGACGCACGTCGCGTGTACCAGCAAGGACGCAAACTTCAACTACATCCCGGATTCCTGCAGTTACAGCGAGAACCCGCACTACGTTCATTTCACGTCAAACAACACAATTTTCGGGACGCAGTTTGCGACGGAGCCCGCTGGGTTTCCGAGTTCCGCGTTTCTTGTCTGCGACGCCAGCAGTGATATCTTCAGCCGTCCGATCGACATCAGAAAATACGGCTTGATCTACGCCGGTGCTCAGAAGAATCTCGGCCCCAGCGGAGTGACGCTCGTCATTGTCCGGAAAGACCTCGTCGAGGCCGGCAGCAGGCAAGTCGCCACCATGCTGCAATACCGGACGCATGCCGAGAATGAGTCCATGTACAACACACCGCCAACGTTCGGTGTCTATCTGATGATGCTGGTCTTCCGCTGGATCAAGGCTCAGGGAGGACTTGCCGCGATGGACCGCCGAAACCGTACCAAGGCGGCTAAACTGTATGACTGGCTCGGCCAGAGTTCACTGTTCAAAACCACAGCGCGGGCAGGCAGCGGGTCCATGATGAATGTGACGTTCGTGACCGGAAATGATGACAAGGACAGCGCCTTTATCAAAGGGGCGGAGTCCAAAGGCTTCAGTGGACTGAAGGGCCATCGCAGTGTCGGCGGAATGCGGGCCAGCATCTACAACGCATTTCCACCCGAAGGCGTCGATGCCCTGGTGCAGTTCATGAAGGACTTCGAGGCTGCGGCGTGAACACTTCCCGAAATAATGTTTCGAAGTCGTCGACGGAAGAAACCACCGCGGATCGCGCGTCGGCCGATATCGGCATCGTGTGTACTCACAAGGGCGAGATCAGACCGTTTCTGAAGCGTCTGGACCGTCAGCGCAGCTATTCGGAACGCCGGATCACGATCCGGGGCGGCTTCCTCGACGAATCCACGCGAGTCGCCATTGCAGAAGCGGGCATCGGCTTCGCAGCGCACCGCGAAGCGACCGAGCTGCTGATCTCGGAACATCATCCCTCCTGGGTGCTCTCGGTCGGATTCAGTTCATCGCTGTCCGATGTCGTCCAGCCCGGCGATCTCTGCATCGCCAATGAAATCAGCGATACGCACGTCAACGCCCTGCCCGTGAAGTGCACACTTTCTGCCCGCAGGCGGATTCATGTCGGACGGCTGATCGTTGCCGACGAACAGCCAGCGACTCCCGAAGCCAAGGCGATTCTGAAAGAGCGATTTCCGGGTCTGGCAGTCGACACGACCAGTTTGGCGGTGGCACAAGTCTGCAGTGAGCGATCCGTACGCTTCATGGCCGTGCGCGTGATCGTCGATGGCCTGGCCGAACAGATCCCGGTGCAGGCGGCGTCGATGCTCTTCGAGCCCGACAGCCGGGCTATCGGCTCGGCACTCGGCACCCTGTTCAAGGGCTTTCGCAAGATGTCAGAAATGAACGTCTGGCGAGAACGCTCGGCGACCGCGGCAAGCAATCTTGACCGATTCGTCTCGGGAATCGTGCTGCAGATTGCCGAAAAGCTGCATCGCTGACAAGCACGACGCGCCAGCGAGTGGCCGACGCCTGCCACTCGCTGGCCCGTCGTGCTGGTGTGACGCCGTGCTTGTGTGGCGCGTCGTGCTTGTGTGACGTCGTGCTTGTGTGACGTGCGGCGATTCCACACGCTCGGTCCAGTGTGTACGCTACAAGCGAACTCGCTTCCCAGGGATTTCCGGCGGAACAACTCCAATGATAAAGTTTGTCTTTTCACTGACGATCCTGCTGACAGGCCTGACAGCGACAGCGGTTGCCGACGATGCTGCTCCGCCGGAAGGCATGAAGCTCGTCTACCATCATGACTTCGAAGACAGGAAAATCGACCGCTACGAACCCACGGACAGCTCGGCCTGGACTCTGCTGGAGAAAGACGGCAACCAGGTCATCGCTCTGACGAAGAAGAACAGTGATTTTAAGCCGCCAGTCCGGTCGCCGCTGAACAGGACGCTGATTCGTGATCTGACGGCAGCCAGTTTCGTAATGGACATCAAACTGCAATCCACGATACCCGACTACGATCATCGCTCATTGTGTCTTTTCTTCGGATATCAGGATGACTCTCATTTGTATTACGTCCACTTTGGTAAGAAGACCGACGATCATGCCAATCAGATCTTTATCGTCAACAACGAAGCGCGAAAGAAGATCTCAACTCAGACAACACCGGGAACTCCCTGGACCGACAACTGGCATCGTGCCCGCATCATTCGCGACTTTGATTCCGGCGAGATCACGGTTTTTTTTGACGACCTTGAGACTCCGGTCATGACGGCCACCGACAAAACCTTCGGCAAAGGCCGTCTCGGCTTCGGGTCGTTCGACGACATTGGGAACTTTGATGACGTGAAGATTTATGTTCCGAAGTAGCGCGGCAACAACCTCCTCATCCGGCCTGCCGGCCACCTTCTCCCCCTGGCAGGGGGAGAAGGGACAGTTGCTGAAGGGCCTCTGTTGACCCGAATCGCGTTTGTCATCCCGACTCTGGATCAATCCGGCGCTGAACGGCAGCTGACGTTGTTGGCAACCGGGCTTCCTCGCGATGAGTTTCAGGTCAAAGTCATTGTGCTCAACCGGGGCGGACCGTTTGCAGACGAACTTCGGGCCGCCGGGATCGAATGCGAAGTTCTCGGCAAACGGTTTCGTTGCGATCCGCTGACATACATGCGGCTGAGAGCGTCGCTGAAGGCATTTCAGCCCGATATCGTGCAGTCGTTCCTCTTTGCGGCAAATTCGTACGTTCGGTTACCGGGCATTGTTCCGTCCGGCTGCAAAGTCATCGTGTCCGAGCGGTGCGTGGATTCCTGGAAGAGTGGCTGGCAGCTGTGGCTGGATCGGAAACTGATCGGTCGAACGTCTGCGATGACGGCGAATTCTGCCAGCGTCGCCGACTTCTATGTCAGCATCGGAATCCCGCGTGTTCGGATCACTGTCATTCCGAATGCAATGCCACTGGTTCCGACTGAACTGTCTCGTGAGCGGGCACTGAAACTGCTGGGACTGGAAACGCACCACAGAGTGGTCGGTTTCGTCGGGCGGCTGGCTGCGCAGAAGCGCCTGACAGACGTGCTCTGGGCATTTCAGCTGCTGCATCAGCTGGTCGACAACGTGCGGCTTGTTCTGATCGGCGATGGGCCGGAACGTGACACGCTGGCTGAGATCGCTCAGGGATTCGGCTGTCGTGACAAAATCGTCTTCGCAGGACATCGCAGCGATGCGTACTCACTGATGTCGGCATTCGAGGCGTTCGTGCTGGCCAGCGAATTCGAAGGGATGTCCAACAGTCTGATGGAAGCCATGAGCCTGAGTATTGCGTGTGTTGTCAGTGACATTGCTGCGAACCGTGAACTGATCACCCATGAGCAATCGGGGCTCATTTTTCCGCTCGGAAAGTCGCCGGACCTTACAAAGGCTCTGACAAGAGTGCTTCAGGATGAGCCGTTGTCGAAGCGGCTTGGCAGGGCTGCGAAACAGCGCATTGCCGACAATCACAGTGTCGTGCAGATGGTCGGACGACATCGGGAACTTTATCGTGATGATGCATTCCACCGGAGTCGTGCAGAAGGCCGCTGAACCACCGAGGTGAACCCGGTGGCGTGAAGGATTGGCGGCCTCGTTGACAACCAAGGAACCCTGAAAACGTGTGCGGGATCGCGGGCGCAATCTGGTGGCAGCCGCCAAAGGCGATTTCAAGCGAGACGCTGCGCCGCATGACCGACACGATCCGGCACCGCGGTCCGGACGCCGACGGACATTACTTCTGGCCAACCGGCGATACCCGGTCAGCAGCAGCCAACGGTCGGCCCTCTGATTCGCTTCACACGGGTGTCGCTTTGGGTCATCGCCGCCTGAGCATCATCGATGTGGCCGGAAGTGCTCAGCCGCTTGGCAACGAAGACAACAGCATACAGATTGTCTTTAACGGCGAGATCTACAATTATCAGGAACTGCGCACCGGGCTGCTCAACGCTGGCCATCTGTTCCGCACAGGTGGCGACACGGAGGTTATCGTCCACCTTTACGAGCAGCACGGACTGGATTTCGTCAACCATCTTCGAGGCATGTTCGCCCTGGCCATCTGGGACTCCAATCTGCACCGGCTGGTGATCGCTCGCGATCGACTGGGAAAGAAACCGTTGTACTATCGCACGGAAGAAGGGCGGCTTTCGTTCGCAAGCGAATTGAAAGCACTGCTGCAGATTCCCGGCATTCCGAGAACGCTTGATCGTCAGTCGGTGCTGCGTTTTCTGACGCTGCAATACGTACCTCATCCGCATTGCATTCTGGAAGGTTTTCAAAAGCTGCCGCCAGCGACGATCGGCGTTGTCGAGAATGGTCGGCTGACTCTGCAGACTTACTGGTCACCACCGTTTGATCAGCCGGAACTGAATCGAACGCGTGTCGAAGACTGGCAGGACGAACTGCGGAGCACGCTGTCCGAAGCGGTCCGCCTGAGACTGCGCAGCGACGTGCCCCTCGGTGCGTTTCTTTCGGGCGGCATCGATTCGACCGTTATCTGTGGCCTGATGCAGACGCAGCTGGATCGCCCCGTGCAGACATTCTCGATCGGCTTTCCCGTTGCGGCGTTTGATGAGCGAGAATATGCCCGTCAGGCCGCGCGGCATCTTGGCACCGATCATCACGAAGCGGTGGTGACGCCGGATGCGCTGTCGATCCTGCCGAAGCTGATCTGGCACTACGACGAACCGTTCGGTGACAGTTCCGCAATCCCGACGATGTATCTGTCGCAGATGACTCGCGAACATGTCACTGTGGCACTGACCGGCGATGCAGGCGATGAGCTGTTTTGCGGCTACGATCGCTACCGAGCCGTCAAGGTCACCGGAATGAGCGACTTTATCCCGCGCTGGATGCGGCGAATGGCGTCATCCGTTGTTTCGCGCATTCCGGCATCGGCCGAGCATCGTTCGTTCCGGCGCCGCCTGAAACGGCTGGTCGAATCATTGGCACAGGATCCCGAGCGGCGGTATCTGAACTGGATCACAATCTTCAATTCCTCGCGGCTGGAATGGCTCGTGACTCCCGAGCTGTGGAAGCTGGCTCAGGCCGAAGATCCCGCGGCGTGCATTTTTGAAGCATACAGGCGATACCCGAATCGCGATTTCGTGACTCGTACGACAGCCGTCGATGTGCAGACCTACTTGCCGTGCGACATTCTGACCAAGGTCGACATTGCCAGCATGGCCTATTCGCTGGAATGTCGTTGTCCGATGCTGGATCACAAGGTCGTGGAATTGGCCGCTCGAATGCCGATCGAAGTGAAACAGTCGCTGAAGCAATCCAAGCGAGTCCTCGTCGAAACGTTCCGCGACCTGATTCCCCGGAAAATTCAGAATCGAAAGAAGATGGGCTTCGGTGTCCCCATTGACCACTGGTTCCGCGCGGAACTGAAGCCGATGCTGTACGACGTGCTGCTGTCGGAACGCTGTCTGAGTCGAGGCCTGCTGAATCCGTCGGCCGTCCGGCAACTTATTGAGGAACATACATCCGGCACGATGGATCACGCTTACCGACTCTGGAATCTGCTCTGTCTGGAACTCTGGCAGCGAATGAACATCGACGAAACGCCCGCAATGATCGCGCCGTGAAGCTCGGCGAACGGAGGGTTTCAACCCTCCGAGGCGAATGACCAAATCCCAATGACCAATGGCATCTCAGTGTCGCAGAAATGAAGCTCACCGGTCACTGGTGCTTCGTCATTGGGACTTTCTAATCTCGGTGGGTTGACACCCACCGCTCGCCGGATCATGTCACTTCGGCAGTCCATTCATTTCACTGCGAGCCTGTTCAACGATGGCGCTGAACCGCGGCTGCCATGTGCCGTTGACGATCTGCTTCAGCAATTCCCGCGCAACCGAAACGCGGCCTGTTGTTACCAGCATCCTCGCGTGTTCGAGGAGGATCTCGAGGTTCGTTGATTCGAATTCAAACGCCCGAGCCCAGGCCGTATGTGCAAGATCCGTTTCCTTGTCCGTTGCCAATTTGCGGGCCAAAGCCATCCATGGAGCGGACTCGCCGGAGTTTTCGGCCAGCGGAGTCGTCAGGTAGTCCGAGGGGAGGTCTTTCATCTTCAGTTTCGCCAGCAGTCGCGACGCAGTCTGACACGCAGCCGTGTCGCCCTCAGCCAGAGTCCGCCATTGATCGGCCGCCTGAATGATGTGTGCCGCGAGGTCAACCGGAAGAGCAACTTCGAGAGTCGCGGACGCTGTGATCGATTCTTCGAACTTCGCGAGCAGCTCCGAATAATCACTGCGAACTGTTTCGATGTTGATGACTTTTCGGGCGCGTGGCAAACTCAATCTGCATTGCACGTTCCAGACGCTCAGCCGCCAATCGCATCCGGCCGGAATCGGCGGCAAGCGCTGACGCGAACCGCCAGAGGCTCGGAATCTGATCAGCCATCGGAAGTTCCAGCACCTGATCCAGCAATCGATTCGCTCGTGAATCATTCAGCTGACGCAGTTGTTCGATGGCTCGCAGTGCCACGTCCGGACGCTCCTTCGTGTCCAGCGCTGAGAGAATCCTGGACAGAATCTGATCGGCAACTTTCGTGTTGCCCAATTGTCGAATCTGAATCGCCAGCAACTGCGCGGTCTGCAGCATCCGGGCATCGACCAGTCGCCGGCTGACGGCCAGCAACAACTCATCCATTGAAGGCTGGCCATCGGTGCCCACGAACAACTTGTAGATATCCGCGTCAATCGGCGGCACGAAGCCCTGTTCGAGCTGCACCGTCAGCCACTCGCCGAACAGTTTGCGGCCTTCTTCATGCTGACCCGCCGCGAACAGCGAGGCGATGCGATCGCGACGGACGAGCAGCCCGATCTGCGGCTGCTGCTCGAACGGTTCGGCCGCCTTGAAAAAAACTGCGAGCAATTCCGGGGAATTCAGGCGCGGGCGCATGATGCTCATCAGCGTCCAGCCGATTTCCGGAGTCCGGCACTTCGCAACGAATACCAGCGTCTGCTTGACTTCCTGCTGCACCTGTGCGGTGGTGAGATCCTTTGTGGCTCGATCGGTCTTCCAGCGAAGAAACAGATTGCGGGCCGTCGCGAATCTTTCGACAAGGCCGCCGTCGGGCCCGTCAACCTTGAATTCGATTGAGTCGTCCTGGTCGCGAATCCAGTTGATGTGCTGACGCAGGAATTGTCTGAGTGGTGAGTCCTCAACGGGCGGTCGCAGATCAAAGCCCGGAGTGGCCGCACTTCCCGCGCTGGCATCCGCCGGAATCGCGTTCTGTACAAGTGCCTGCGGGAACCGACTGAGCAGCACATAAAGCCCGTCACGAATATCCCCCTTGTCGATGAATCGCTTGCGTGCAACCTCGACGACTCGTGCCCCGTTTCCGTTCGCGGAATACGCCAGCATCAGACTCAGCGCACTGTCTTCCGAAAGGTTCTCGTCGGCGATTTCAACACTTGCGACGGGCTTCTTCAAAGCCGCCAGGATCACTTCCGGTGTTCGAATCGGCATCGGCAGCACGACAAGTCCATTGAGATCCGGAACAAGCTGCGGTGCGGATGAGTGAGCTCGATGAAGTTTGATCGACGCGAGTTCCTTCGCGTCTGCTTGTCACCTCTCCTGTGCTTGTCCCCTCTCCTGTGCTTGTCCCCTCTCCTGTGCTTGACCACTCTCCTGTGCTTGTCCACTCTCCCCCGATTCGGGGGAGAGGGTTAGGGTGAGGGGGCCTTGCGATTCTGTGATTCCTTCTTTCGTGGATGCTCCGGAAACAACCCCCTCATCTCCCGGCGTGCCGGGATCGGCCACCTTCTCCCCCTGGCCAGGGGGAGAAGGGACGGGGTCGAGAACCCGCAAAACCAGATCCCGATCCATCACTGCGTTTTTCACCGCTGCATCCAGCAACAAGTCCCCGGCATCATCCGTCGAGGCCGTGAGAGCATGCGAATCCGAATGCCACGCTGATCCCGCACCGCCCCTGACTCGCACATGGGCTGACCAGTCACGCACGGCGTCTATCGTGTGGCCGGCGGGAAAGCGATAAGGAAGCTGCCCGTCGGTCGGATTCAGCCGCTGCGAGTAGCTCAGGACGATGCGTTTTTCCTGGCGAGGTTCCAGCGGGAAGACTCGCATCGAGCCGGCTCCAGGTGTGATTGAAATACGTCTGATCAATTGTCGTCCGTGCGAAACCGTCTTCGATGTGTACGTCGACGTGATACTTGCGGCGGCTCAGTTTTGAGCTTTGCCCGTTCGGATCCATCGTGACCAGTGCGCCACCGGAGTATTCGCTGATCGGCACCAGTGCGCCGGTCGCGGCGATCATCAGTTCACGAGTCCACTCCAGCTCTGATGATGGTCGTGGTGCTGCAGTGAGAATGGGATTCAGAAGCCCGGTTCCGAACGCGCGCAGGATGTCTTCGAGACCGCTCTGGTCGTTTCCCGGCAGCCGTTGAGCCAGTTCAGTGTCCTCGGTCAGCTCCATGCGTCCCGTCATCAGCACTGCCGCCTTTCCGGCCATCGTTGCAGGTTCCTGAATTCTGTCGGAAGACTATACGCGGAGTCGTTACAATCAGTGTTCCGGCGAGCGGAGAGTCCCTCGTTCCCAGGCTCCTGCCTGGGAACGCACTTCCGAAAGCGCCGCTTCCTGTGATTACAGACAGTGGTGACTTCGACTCGCAGCCTGGTCTGCGAAGCAGAGCTTCGGGGACCGGCGTTCCCAGGCTGGAGCCTGGGAACGAGATTCGGTTGACACCCGCCGTTCGCCGAGAAAGGCGAGAATTGAAACGTATCAACATGAAAATCCTGATTACAGCCGGGCCGACTCGAGAGTACCTCGATGATGTGCGTTTCCTTTCCAACGCCAGCAGTGGGCGGATGGGGTATTCGCTGGCCGCGGCCGCGATTTCTCGCGGGCATCAGGTGCTGCTCGTGACGGGTCCTGCCGAACAACATCCGCCAGCGGGCTGCGAGGTCCATCGTATTGAAACGACCGACGAACTCCGTCAGCGGTGCCTGGAACTGTTTCCCGGTTGCGACGGTGTCATCGCAACGGCAGCGGTCTGCGACTATCGACCCAGAGAGCGAATCAACGGCAAGATGACGAAGACCGGTCATCCGATCGTACTGGAACTTGTGGAGACGTCAGATGTGCTGGCGGAACTCGGCAGTCAGAAAGGCCATCGCTGGATCGTCGGTTTTGCCCTTGAGTCTCAGGATCCTCGCAACAACGCCATGCGCAAGCTGCGAATGAAGAATTGCGACTGCATCGTGCTGAATGACACGTCGGCGATCGGTTCACTGACGAACTCTGTTGAAGTCCTTTCGCCGGACGCTGAAACCATCGCGCAGTTTACAGGCACAAAAGATGACGTCGCCGACCTTCTGCTGGGACTGATCGAGGCATCGATCGCCCCGTGAATTGGTGCGTTTCACACGCACGACTCGCCAGCGAGTGGTATGCGCGTTCAGCCACTCGCTGGCGCGTCGTGCTTGTATTGACTGTTGCGGCAGGCACCGTCGGCACAATCCTCCCAGAGCGAATCGGTTGAGTTTTCCAAACGTGCGCTGTGGCGGAGTTGAGTCAAATGTTTCGCGTTTCTGACACGCCTCGTGATTCCAGGGAGTAGGTTTCCGGCAGGCTGCCACAGGTGTTGCTGTGCGCTCGGGGTGTTCCCGGGCTCGGGCGACGGGCAGCAGGAACAGAAACCGCTCGGCTGATCAGGCCGATGAGCGGTTCACCTCGTCGGCGGGCCGCCGCCGCGGTGATCGGAGACGCACGAAGATGACCGTCCAGACTCAGGACCCGCGTACCGGACCAACACCCGCGCAGCGGATCAGCAGCCGTCCCGACGGATCTTCGGGCCGCAGCTCGGCAGTACCGGCAGGGCGTGAATTGACAGCCATGGGAATCCTGACGGCACTTCGTCGCCGCTGGGTACCGGCACTCGCGCTTGCAATTCCGGCCGCTCTGCTGGCGACCGCGGCCGTGTGGGAGTTCAACCCCGCGACGTATCAGTCATCCGCCATTCTGAAGATCCAGCAGTACGAGAGCCGGCTGATTTCTCAGGACGCTCCTCAGAAAGAAACCGACTTCCTCACGTATCGTGAAACACAAAAGAACTACATGCTCAGCCGTTCGGTACTGACAGCCGCTCTGCGCAATCCGCAGGTGGCGGAGTGCCCGACACTGAAGCCGATCACACATCCGGTTGACTGGCTCATGGGCAAACTGAAGGCGGACGATTCGATCAGCGCCGAGTTTCTGAAGATCAGCCTCGAAGGCGAGCATCCGCGCGACCTCGCTCTGATTCTGAACTCGGTTAAGGATGCGTATCTGGAACAGGCTGTTTACCTCACGAAGAACCAGAAGATCGACGAACTTCGTCGGCTGGAAGAGCAGTTTGATGAAGTCAATAAGAAAGTGCTTGGAGCACAGGATCGCATTGACAAACTGGCCGAGAATCTCGGCACCGGCGATTCAAAGATCGCGGCGATTCAGCAGGACCTGATTCTGGACAACCTGGATGATCTGCAGAAAAACCTGCGAGAGCTGAATGCCCGCATTCGGGCGGAAGAAGCGGCTCGAGCTTCATTGTTGCAGTACGGAATGTCCGCGAACCAGTTTAACGCTGATGGCCTGATGGGACTTCAGGTCCCGGGGATTCCGGCAGTCGACGCCCATGGCGGAGCCGCAGCGGGGATGACGCTGCAGCGGGAATTGATGCTGGTTCAGCAGAAGATCGCACAGTTCGAATCACAACTCAACAATCCGAATCATCCGGATCTTCTGACGCTGAAAAAACAGGAACAGATGCTGCGAAGTATGCTTGGAGCACCGACAACCGGTGCACCGACCGGACCAGCTCCCGTTTCCCGCATCGACTATCTGAATCGCCAGAAAGAACAGTTGCTGACCGACATCGATCTCCAGACGAATCGTCTGGAAGAGGTTAACACCCGTATTATCGAACTGGAGCGCGAGAAGAGCAAAATCACTAAAGACATTGACCTGCGCGACAAACTGCAGACTCAGAAAAACCAACAGCAGGTTGAGCTGTATGCTCCAGACCGCATTACGGTCGTGCAGGACGCCAACATTCCGGAAGAGCCGGAGATTAAGAAGAAGACTCAGCTCTCGATTCTCGCCGGACTGGCGACGCTCGGATGCATTGTCTGCGGGTTCACTCTGTTCGAATGGTTTTCGTACCGGGTCGGCGCGGCCACGGATGTCTCGAGCGATGTCGGTCTGCGGGTTGTCGGAACGATACCATCGCCTGATCGCGGCGGACTGCTGGGGCTCGGCATCTTCGCCGGCAAGGTTGATTACGATGAATGGAACCGTGCTGTCACGGAATCCATGGACGTCGTTCGCACTTTTCTGATGCGGCACATCGATCCGTCCCGGCCGGCTTCGATTCTGATCACGAGCGCGTCGGCGAATGAAGGCAAGACGACTGTCTCGTGTCAGCTGGCGGCGAGCCTGGCACGGACCGGTAAACGAGTGGCCCTGGTGGATTGCGATTTCCGCCGTCCTTCAGCACATCTGATGGTCGAAGGCCGTCAGGGGCCAGGTCTGAGCGAACTGATGCGGGGCGAAGCCACTCTCGACCAGATTCGTCAGCAGACGCAGGCCCCTGGACTGACTCTCATCGGAGCCGGGGACGTCGATCAGCGAGTTCTTCAGCTGCTGTCTGTCGACGGCGGCCGCTCGCTGATTCAGCAGCTCAAAGCAAAGTTTGATTTTGTGATCATCGATACCTCGCCGCTGCTGTTTGTTGCGGAGCCCTCAATGATCGCTCAAAACGCCGATGTGGTCCTGCTGTCGACCCGCAAGGATTACAGCCGCGTGCAGTATGTGATCCAGGCCCGTGATTCGCTCCGAAGCCTGCAGGTTCCGCTCCTGGGGGCCATCATGGTCGGTGCGGATTCGGATTTCCAGCGGCAGACTTATGGGTACCAGCAGGAAGTCGTGCGGATGAATCCATCATAGACTCGTTCCAGGGCTCTGCCCTGGGACGCGATGCCCTGAGGCTCTGCCTCCTGTCATTTCGGGAAAGCCGAAAGCGGAAAGCGGAAAGCCGACAGGACATGTGATCCAGCTTGTTCTACGCGGCTTTCCGCTTTCGGCTTTCCGCTCTTCTTTGTCCCCGCGAGTCATGATCCAGCCTTCTCCACATCCTGACGGCGCGTTCACGGTCGACGTGGAAGATTACTTCCATGTGTCGGCGTTCGCGGACGTGATCCGTCCGGAGGCCTGGGATCACTATGAGTGCCGCGTTGCACGAAACACCCGGCAAATTCTGGAACTGGCGGCACGGCATTCGACGCGCGGGACGTTCTTCATCCTTGGCTGGATCGCAGAGAGATATCCGGAACTGGTTCGTGAGATCCAGTCGGCAGGACACGAAATCGGCTGCCACAGTCACATGCATCAGCTGGTCTATGAACTCGGACCGCACCGATTTCGAGGGGACCTGATCAGGGCTCGCGACACTCTGGAATACATCACCGGAGAACCAGTGCGTCTGTTCCGCGCACCGAGTTTTTCGATCACTCAGCAGTCACTGTGGGCGCTCGACATTCTGATCGAAGAAGGCTTCGATACGGATTCCAGCATCTATCCGGTTCGCCATGACCGCTACGGCATTCCGGGTTCACCGAAGGCCCCTCACATCATCGCCACTCGCTCCGGCTGTATTCGTGAGTTCCCCGGCATGACCTGCAAGGCGGCCGGTCTGACAGTGCCGGTCGGCGGCGGCGGATATCTCCGGATGTATCCATGGTCGGTCACTTCGCGGTTGTTGCGGCGGATTCGCAGCGAAGAGCGTCCTCTCAACGTTTATCTGCATCCCTGGGAAGTCGACATCGATCAGCCGCGCATGGCTGCGTCGCTGAAGTCCCGGTTCCGGCATTACCAGAATCTGAAAACCACTGCTCCGAAGCTCACGAAACTGCTGACAGAGTTTCGGCTGTGCACGATGTCTGAAACGCTGAGCAGTTTTCCGATCGCGGTCGGTGGACAATCGGCGAGCCGGGAGACGTCCGTTGCCGGATTCTCTGCCGCATCATTCCGGGGGCTGACGCCGCCCGGTTCACTCTGAAACGTACTCATGCCAGCGCGAATTCTTTACATCACTCATCGAGTTCCCTGGCCGCCTGACCGGGGCGACCGGATTCGCACCTGGAACGTGCTGAAGTTTCTCGCCGCGCGTGCTGAGGTGGATCTGGTCTGTCTGGCGGATGAGCCGGTGTCTGAGTCCGCGCTGGAAGCACTGCGGCAGGTCACAGGGCGGCTGGCTGTGATTTCTCACAGCGGAAAACTGCCATATGTCCGGGGACTCCGTTCACTGCTGACCGGTCATACAGTGACAGAGGGTCTGTTCGAAGCGCCCGCACTTCGAGAGATCGTTCGTGACTGGAATCGGTCGGAACGCTACGACGCTGTGATGGCCTCCTCGTCCGGAATCGCGCAGTACATCCTTCCGCCCGTCGTCGGCGGATCACCGGTTCGCTGGGTGGATCTGATCGATGTCGACAGCCAGAAATGGTTCGACTACGCCAGCGGGGCCAGATTTCCCATGTCGCTGATTTACCGCACGGAAGGGCGAAGGCTGCGTCGAGTTGAGCAACAACTGGCTCAGCACTGCGATCAGCTGCTGGTTGTCAGTAAGGCCGAGCGGGATTTGTTTCTGTCGTTCTGTCCGACACCGAAAATTGCAGCGGTCGGCAACGGCGTGGATGCTGTGTACTTCGCTCGCCAGGATGCAAATCCGGTGGATCCGTATTCATGCGTCTTCGTGGGCGTGATGAACTACAAGCCCAACACGGATGCCGTGGTCTGGTTTGCTGAGCATGTCTGGCCGCGAGTCCGTGCCGGATTCCCGACGGCTGTCTTCCGGATCGTGGGCAAGTCGCCGTCATCTGAAGTGCAGGGCCTCGCATCTCAGCCGGGAATTGACGTCACCGGTTCCGTTCCGGATGTGCGTCCGTGGCTGCATCGATCGGTCTGTGCTGTCGTGCCGTTGCGAATCGCGCGCGGCGTGCAGAATAAAGTTCTGGAGGCCATGTCCTGCGGTCGTCCTGTGATCTGTTCACCCGCTCCGCTGCAGGGTTTGGCTGTCGAACCCGGCCTGCATCTGCTGAAAGCGGACTCCGCGGAAGAATGGGTCGAAGCGATCGAGAGAGTCTTCGAGGATTCGTATCTGCAGCAGGAACTCGGCATGGCGGCTTCGGCTTTCGTGCAGCTGCATCATTCGTGGGATCAGTGCCTCGCACCACTGGAACAGCTGACCGCTCAGCGGGATCACACGGCGGCGCTGCCGTCGGAGGTGACCCGATGAAGGGCCTGATCTTTACCTGGCTGCTGACACTTCTGGGCGTCTCGTCCTCTTTCATCAATCCGTATTACGGCTTTCTGGTGTATGTGGCGCTGGCGATTCTGCGGCCGGACGCGCTGTGGAGCAGTCACATCTCGGGTGGAAAATTCAGCCTGATCGTCGCTGCGGCGATGCTGCTGAACTGGCTGGTCCGCTGCTGCGGCAACTGGGATCTGGGCCCGGCCCGCCGGGTTGTGCTGCTGTTCCTGAGCTATTGGCTGTGGAGTGTGTTTCTGGCCTTTCAGGCGGACAGCCCGGCGCACGCCTGGTTTTATGTTGAACAACAGGCCAAGATCCTCCTGCCGTTTCTGGTCGGGATTACTGCCGTAAGAACCACACTGGACCTGAGGAAACTGGCATGGGTGATCGTCGTTTGCCAGGGTTATGTGGCGATGGAACTGAACCGCTGGTATTTCAGCGGCTACAACTATCTCTGGGAAATCGGCTTCGGAAGCCTCGACAACAACTCGATGGCGATCGGTCTGGTGACCGCCCTGGGAGTCGCGTTTTTCCTCTTCTTCTTTGAAACAAGCTACCTTCGGCGGGCTGTCATTGCAGGTTGTGCTGCGTTCATCGGACATGCGATTCTGTTCTCGTTTTCACGAGGGGCCATGCTGGCCACTGTGGTATTCGCCGGTGTCTCGTTCTTCATCATCCGGAAAACGACTCTGCACTATCTGGTCTTCGCGTGCGCTCTGGTGATGGCGATCTTTCTCGCCGGGCCGCAGGTTCGCGAACGATTCTTCGACACATTCGCCAGCAACGATGGCGGTCGAGAGGCTTCGGCTCAAAGCCGGCTCGATCTGTGGCGTGACTGCGCGACACTGCTTGCCGAAGACCCGATTTTGGGCTGCGGTCCGGATCACTGGCCGCTGCATGCGCATGAATTCGGATGGCCGGCCGGTAAAGAAGCGCACAGCCTCTGGGTGCAGACCGCTGTCGAGCTCGGGATTCCGGGCATTCTGATGTACATGGGATTTTTCGTTGTCGTCATCTGGCGGTGCTGGCTGCTGCTGCAGCGAACAAAACACGAACCCGAAGCCTGGTTTGCAGATTCCGCCCGGATGACGATTGCGTCCCTCATCAGCTTCATCGTGGCAGCACAGTTTGTCAGTCTGGAGGCACTGGAAATTCCCTATTATGTGGCGCTGCTCGGTGCGGGATCGCTCGCGGTTCACAGCCGGATGCGGCAGTCCGGAGATCCGGCGGAATCCGAATTGGTGCCCGATGGCTTCACCGCGGAATCATTGACCACCATTGCGGCTGCAACTCATGAAGAGCCCGCGGAGCACACCTCATTTCCAATGTCCAGGAGACGGGAGGATCCGCTGGATTATCATCAGAGGTTTCTGAACAGCCCTCGTGACATCGCAGCCACAGAACCGGGATTCGGAATACCGGACTGGCGCGACAGGATTGGCCCGGCCTCCCCTGACGCAACCAGTGATTTACACAGTCTGGTTATGAATTAGACGGCGACTCGGTGTTCGCGTGTACCATGAAGTACTTCTTCCTCACACTCTGTATCCTGGCAATCGCCGCGAGCGTTCGCGTCGGACCGGATTTCTTACATGCGCTGGCCGGTCAGCAGGAACGGTCACCGGCAGTTGCGTTGCCGTTTTCGCCGCGTGAGGCACAAGCTGCCGGGGCAGATGCCGCGGAAACTGCAATCAGGGAGATGCCGAAAACCTTTGAGACCGCTGAAGACCTCGGTGCGGGGATTTCCGATCCGGCCGCTGACTGGCCGGACGACAAAGACGAAGCGATCCGCATCCGTGCGGTTTTCAACAGGTCCGTGCCCGTGCGGCACGGCGCGCCTCTGCATGAGTCGATGATTACGCCAGGCAACTTTGAGTATCTCGGAGCGATTCGTCCGCCGCATTCTCAGCAGAACGATCCATCGTTTGCATTTGGAGGCTGGGGAATTGCCTATCGACCGGACGGTGATTCGGAAGGTCCCGATGACGGCTATCCCGGTTCTCTGTTTTTGCCGGGACACCAGAACCAGCAAATGGTTGCGGAGATTTCAATTCCGGCCCCGTTGACATCAAAACTCAAACGCGCGGATGATCTTCCGGCGGCCGTCATTCTGCAGCCGTTTGATGACATCACCGA
>Ga0163144_10005039_pt1 | contig 29448 bp, 24 predicted proteins | sample OliLak19BULKMAT1_FD_123175 | JGI IMG/M metagenome (GOLD analysis project Ga0163144, IMG submission 123175) | Freshwater microbial mat bacterial communities from Lake Vanda, McMurdo Dry Valleys, Antarctica - Oligotrophic Lake LV.19.BULKMAT1 | ecosystem: Environmental > Aquatic > Freshwater >...
GCGCAACGGCACGTGTCGTCGTCTTTGATCTGCAGGTCGCGCACCGAAATCGCCGGCATGTTGTGCCGCAGCGTCTGCCAGTGGTCGCCATCATCAAACGACACCCACACCTGCGTGTCGGTGCCGGCGTAGAGCAGTCCGGGCTGACGGGGGTCTTCGCGGATGGTGTTGGCCACGGCGCCGCCGGCGATGCCGGTGTTGATCTCGGTCCAGGTCTTGCCGCCATCGTGCGTGCGATAGAAGTGCGGCGCGATCTCGTCGAGACGCAGGGTGTTGGCCGCCGCGTAGGCGACCAGCGGATCGAAGTGGCCGGCCTCGATGTTGAAGATGCGCGTCCACGGCTTGATCGCCGGCGGCGTGACGTTGGTCCACGTGACGCCCGCATCGCGCGTGACCTGGATGTTGCCATCGTCCGTGCCCGCCCACAGAATGGCGAGCGAGCGCGGACTCGGGCTGAGCGCGGTGAGGCTACCCATGGCTGTTGGCTTCACGCCGGCGGCGTACTTGCCGGTGTTGGCAGGCACCGCCCAGGTCGCGCGCGTCAGGTCCGGCGAGATCCGCGTCCACGAGTGACCGTGGTTGATGCTCTTCCAGACCACGTTCGAGCCGTAATACATGGTCAGGCCATCCACCGGCGAGAAGTGCAGCGGCATGGTGCGCACGTTGCGGTTCATCGCGCCGCCACCGGGCAGCGTGCCGGAGGTATCGGGTCCCACTTGCGTGGTTTGCGCGGTCCGCCGATCGTAGCGAGACACGCCGTTGCGCTGGCTGCCGAAGACGACGTCGGGATCCCTGGGATCCGGAGCGGCCATGCCGTGTTCCTGGATGTTCACGGGATGCCAGTCGTGAAACGTAATGCGCCCATCGTCCGATCGACTCTGCACGCACGCGCTGCCGGAGTCCTGCTGCCCCGAACAGACGCGATAGGGAAACGCGTTGTCGGTGGTCACGTGATACATCGCGGCGGTGTTCTGGTTGTACCAGTTGCTCCAGCTCAGGCCGCGGTTCGCCGAGACCACGGCGCCCTGGTCGGCCACCGCGACGATGATCTGCGGATCGTTCGGGTTGATCCAGATGCGCTGGTAGTCGTCGCCGCCCGGCGCGCCGCGCACGGCGCTCCAGGTCAGCCCGCCATCCAGCGTCCGCCACATCACCGTGGAGGCGCTATAGACGACGTTGGGATCCTTGGGATCGATGGTGACGGTCGGGAGGTCGCCGCCGCCGATGCGCGCGAGCGCGCGCATGTCTTGCGCCAGTCCCGCCGGCGCACCGGGGCCGCGAATGGCCTGGAACCAGTGCGCGCCACCGTCAGTGGATTTGTAGAACCCAATCGCACCCTGTCCCGGCGCGACCATGGCGTACAGAATGTTCGGATCGCTCGGGGCGATCGCCACGTTCGCTTGAAGAATCGACGGCAGGCCGTCCGAGAGCTGGTTCCATGTGGTCCCGCCATCCACGGACTTGAAAATGCCCATGCCGGTGTCGGCGAAGCCCTGGCCTTCGATGAAGCTCTGTTGCTGCGACCACAACATGGCATACAGCGTGTTCGGATTCTTCGGATCCATCAGGATCTCGTTGGCGCTGGTGTATTCGTCCTTGTAGAGGACCTTCTGGAACGTGCGGCCGCCGTCGGTCGAGCGGAACACCCCGCGTTCGGCGTTGGGACCATAGGGGTGACCAAGCGCGGCCACGAACAGGCGATCTGGATTGCCAGGGTCGACCGCGATCGCCGCAATCATCTGGGTGTCGCGCAACCCGAGATGCAGCCAGGTCTTGCCCTCGTCTGTGGACTTGTAGAGGCCGTCGCCGATCGCCAGGTCGGGGCGGATGATGCCGGCGCCGGTGCCGACGTAAATGATGTTGGGATTCGACGGCGCGACGGCAATGGCGCCAATCGACCCGGTGCCCTCGCTGTCGAACAGCGGCACCCAGTTGGCGCCGTAGTCGGTGGGGCGCCAGACGCCGCCGTTATCGAAGCCGGCGTAGAAGGTGTTGGGCTGGCTGGGCACGCCCGCGACCGCGCGCGCGCGCCCGGCCCGCGTCGGGCCAATGTCTCGCCACCGCATCTCGCGAAACGACAGATCCTGGGCGGCGACGGTGGTCCAACCGGTGATGGCGAGGGTGGCGGCGAGGGTCGCAATAGAACGGCATGCGGCATGGCCTAGAATACGTCCGGGTGAACTTTATGAAGCTATTCGTTCGAGTCGTGGTTGCCATCTCCCTGTTGACCGTCGCGGTCGCGGCGCAAGCCCCGGACGCGCGTCCGCAGCGTCCGCCGATGACGCCTGAACAGCAGGCCGAAGCCGCCAAGCGGCGCGAAGCCGAGATGGTCGCGCCGCGGCCGATCGCTGCGTTCGACAGCGTCTGGACCGAAGAACTCACGTGGATGGAAGTGCGCGACGCCATCAAGGCGGGGAAGACCACCGGTCTCATCCTCACCGGCGGCGTGGAATCGAACGGCCCGCACCTGGCCACCGGCAAGCACAACTTCATTCTCAAGGTGATGGGCGAAGCCATTGCCCGCAAGCTCGGTAACGCGCTGGTGGCGCCGATTGTGACGCTCGAGCCCGGCCGGCCGGATAGCGAGCGGGTCGCGCCCGGCAGCGTGTTCCTGTCGCCGGCCACCTATCGCGCCGTGCTCACCGACATGGCGAGCAGCCTTCGGGGCATGGGCTTCACGAATGTGATCCTGCTTGGCGATAGCGGCGGCAACCAGGGCGCCATGAAGGAAGTGGCGGCTACGCTCGACGAGAAGTATAAGGCGACGGGCACGCGGTTCTACTTCATCCCCGAGTACTACGACTACGCCTCGGTCCAGAAGATGCTGCAGGCCAGCGGCATTCCAGAGAAGATTGAAATTGGCGCCAGCCAGGGCTCGGACCAGATTCACGAGGAGTACGGCATCGACGCGCTGATGGCGCTCTACGATCCCCGCACCATCCGCATCGACGAACGCACCATGGCCAACCGCGCCACCATCAACGGCGTCAGCCTGTTGCCGATGAGCAAGACCCTCGAGATGGGCAAGAAGATCGTCGAGCTGCGCACCAGGCTGACGGTCGATGCGATCAACAAGGCGCTGGCTTCACGGTAGCGCCTGACCTCCGCCGCGGGGTGCGACAACATGCCTCAGCCTCGGCTGGTCGAGCCGAGGCTATCCTCGAGGATATGACGATCGCCGGACGATCAGTCCGGTGGGCGTTGGAGGATGCAGACATGAAACGACTGGCGATGGCGGTGATGGTCATGCTGGCAGTGGCAGCGGGAGCAACCAGCGCCCGCGCTGCCGCCATCGACCTTCGGGGTCTGGTTCACGACGAGACGCGGCAGCCACTGTCGGGCGCCACGGTTCGCGTCGTCGCCCGCGACGGCGCGCTGATCGCCGAAACCACGACTGGGCCGGACGGCCGCTGGACGCTGGCCGTGGACCTGGCGGCGCCGGCGGTTCTCGAGGTCGTCTTCGGCGGCTTTCGATCGGTGCAGCGGCCGGTTGATGCCACTTCCGGAAGCCACGCGATCGTCGTTGGGCTGTCACTGGCGCCGCAGACCGAACACATCGTCGTGACGGCGGTGGCCGAGAGCGCGCCGTTCATGGTGGTCATGGACGCCAAGCAGCCGCGGCAGCCGATTCCGGCACACGACGGCGCCGAGTATCTCGACACCATCCCCGGCTTCTCGACCGTACGCAAGGGCGGTTCGGGCGGTGACCCGATGTTCCGTGGCATGGCCGGGTCGCGGCTGTCGATTCTGAGCGATGGCGCGATGATTCTCGGCGGCTGCTCAGCCCGCATGGACGCGCCGACGGCGTACATCTTCCCCGAGACCTACGACGAGATCACCGTCATCAAGGGACCGCAGAGCGTCAAGTACGGCCCCGCCGGGTCGGCCGGCACCGTCCTCTTCCAGCGCCACAACACCCGTCTCGCCCAGCCCGAATGGGCCGGCAACGTCAGCGCGACCGTCGGCGCCTGGGGCCGCAACGACCAGGTGTTCGACGCGCGCGCCGGCACGCCCGCGTTCTACGTGCGCGGCGCGGCCAGCCGCTCGTCGTCGGATAACTACCAGGACGGCGCCGGACAGACTGTCCACTCCGAGTACATGCGTTGGAACATGGACACCGCGGTTGGCTGGACCCCGAATGCCACCACCCGCCTCGAGGTGTCGGCGGGGGCGAGCGACGGACACGCCGCCTACGCCGACCGCGCCGTTGACGGCGCCAAGTTCCTTCGCAACGGTGGCGGCATCACCTTCGAGAAGACCCGGCCCGGAGCGCGGCTGAGCCGCCTTGACGTGGCCGCCTCGTACAACTACGTCGACCACATCATGGACAACTACTCGGTGCGCACGTTTCAGGCGACGCCGACGTCGATGTTCCGATCGTCGATGAACCCCGACCGGACGACCTACGGCGGGCGGGCGGCGGCGACGTGGACCACCGCGCAGGCGACGGTGGAAACCGGCGCCGACCTGCAGGTCAACGAGCATACCGGACGCATGACCATGCGGCAGGAGACCAAGCCGGTGGAGTCGTTCGCCCGCGTCGCCGATGCCCGGTTCACGACCGCCGGCGTGTTCGGCGAGGTCGATTATCGCGCCGCCGCGCGCACGCGGTGGATTAGCGGGCTGCGCGTCGATCGCGCCCAGGGCACTGACCTGCGCCAGACGGTCGCCCTGTCGATGATCAGCAGCATGCCCAACCCGACAGCCGACCTGCGGCGGGTGGACGTGCTGTCAAGCGGCTTCTCGCGCGTCGAGCACGGTCTGGCGGCGGTGCCGGCCAGCCTCTACCTCGGCATCGGCCACGTGCGGCGATTCCCTGATTACTGGGAACTGGTGACCAAGGAATCGGGCGCGTCGCTGTCGGCGTTCGGCACCAGGCCCGAGGTGACAACGCAGGTGGATGCCGGCGCGCAGCTCAAGCGCGGCGCCACGTCCGCGTATCTGTCCGCCTATGCGAGCCGGATCGACGACTTCATCCTGATTGAGTCGAACTACGCGAAGGCCGCGGCCACGATGGGGACACGGCTGGCGAGCATCACGCGCAACATCGATGCCCGCACGGTTGGCGCGGAAGCGGGCGTCACGCAGCGCTTCGGAACCGGCTGGTCGGCGGATGGATCGCTCGCCTGGGTGCGTGGCACCAACGTGACCGACGGCGGGGCACTGGCGCAGATTCCGCCCCTCGAGACGCGGTTGGGGCTCCAGTACGACCACGCGCGCCTGTCTCTCGGCGCACTCGCCCGTCTCGTTGCGGCCCAGGATCGCATCGCCGTGAACCAGGGGACCATCGTTGGGCAGGACTTCCGGGCGACGGAGGGCTTCGCGGTGCTGTCAGCCAACGCCGGCTGGCGGTTGACCTCGGCGCTGCAACTGACAGCCGGTGTCGACAACCTGCTCAACGAGACCTACGCCGAGCACATCAGCCGGCAGGGGGCCAGCATCCCCGGCTTCGCGGTGCAGACCGGACAGGTGCGCGAACCCGGTCGCACGGCGTGGCTGCGGCTCAGCGTGAAGCGGTAACACCCGGACGTGATGGCGGCTGCCTACGCCGCCATCATCGCCCTCAACCCCGCCAGCAGCATGGCCGCGCCGGCGAAGACCAGCAGCCACAGCACGCCGTTGCGGAACGCTTTCGGGCTCATGCCGATGTAGATCTTCGACCCGTAGATCGACGGGATGATCAGCGCGCCGGCGACCACCCCCATCTGGGGGAACAGGCCGGCGTGCACGCGGCCGGACCACACCAGTGAGGCGAGGGTGGCCGACAGCACGGCCAGGTTGAAGTTCTGCAGCACCGCGCGGTGCTCGTCCTTGGCGTAGCCGCGCAGCGTGCACCACAGCGCCGGCGCCAGGCCGCTGAAGCCGCTCAGCGGCGCCATGACGCCGCCCAGCAGGCCGACGCCGGCATCCGCTAATCGACCGCCCTTCTCGATCCTTGGCAATCGAGAAGTGGCGAGCATCGCCGAGCAGGCCACCACCAGCATCGAGCCCAGCACCAGCTTGAAGCGATTGGGATCGAGCAGCGGCAGCAGGCGCGTGCCGATCGGAATACCCACGACGCTGCCGAGCAGGAACGGCCACAGCAATTCCAGGTGCCAGCCCCGGCGGATGCGCATGGCGGTAATGAGCTGACCCGTCCAGCCGCCGAAGACCGCCATCACCGCGGCCAGCGCCGGATCAACACCCCACACCCAAATCGACATTGCCGCCATGGCAAAGGCAAAACCGGAAATGCCCTGAATCAATCCGGCGATTGCCGCGCCAACTCCCAAGACCCACAGTTCAGACATCGTGTACCACTCGTTACGGGAATAAGAACAAAGATGGAGATGTTAACAGGAGATGAGGAGTCAAGGAGTTAACTCTTTACCTCCTGATCTCCTGTCAAAATGGACGGCGGCCAGACATTTCCAGGTTCACGCCCTCGCGGCTCACGATCACGTTGACCATGGGCTGCACGTGCTTCGCGTCGCCGATGAACTCCACCTCGAAGGTGTTGGCCATCTGCTCGTGATCTGCCGTGATCCGCTTGGCGATGGCGACCAGCCGGTCGGCCAGGGAGATGTCGGTATTGATCTCGGCGTGCAGGCCGCGGCTGTTGTCAATCAGGTTCAGCGTCAGTTCGGTGACCGGGCCCGTTTCCTTACCGCGCACGATCACCGCGTGGGCGGCGCCGCCGCGGGCGACGAAGCTGTTCATGAAGGCGTTGTAGCGATCGAGGTTGAACTCCCGCCGGACCTCGCCGTTATCGGTGGTCACGATCACCAGCACCGGCCATTGCCCGGGCGCGCTGTTGAGAAAGCGCCGGTCGGCTTCGACCAGCGTGTCGAGAAAGGCATTGGCACCGCCGCCCGAGGCGAAGCGGTCGATCTCGGACCCCAGCAGTTGGTGATCCCGGGTCGGCGGTGTCCGCATCCGGAGTTGCCCGCCAGTGCTGATGAAGGCAATTTCGTTGTGGGGCGCGATGGCGTTGACGAAGCCATGGAGCGCCGCCCGGAAGGAATTCATCATCGGCCCCATCGAAGTACTGGAATCGACCATCAGCACAATGCGCAGGGGCGCGTTGCCACGGCTCACGCGTGTGACCTCACGCGGGCTGCCGTTCTCGGTGACCTGCAGGTCGGCGCGGGTCAGGTTCAAGACCGGCGCCCCCTGCTCGTCAGTCGCGCTCACAAAGACCAGCCGGGTCGTCCGCTGCGCCCACAGCGTCAATGGCATCAGCGCCAGGATGAGTGCGGCCAGCAGCACGTGGCGATGGCGAGTGTGGGTCATGGCCTAGATGGCGTCGGAGATCGAGGTGAACGCAAACCCCGACAGCTTCAGGGCCGGGACCATGAGCGGCGACCGTCGCTCCGGCGCGCCAATCGCTTCGACATTCCACGGCGCCAGCATGGCCAGCACGCTCTGGTTGAAGCGCAGGTTGCGCACCGGATACTGGATGCGGCCTTTCTCGACCCACCACAGGCCGTCGCGCGTGAGGCCGGTCAGCATGATGCTGCGGCCATCGATTTGCCGCACGTACCAGAACCTCGAAATCACCAGGCCGCGCGCCATGCCCTTGATCATGTCGTCCATGGCGGTCGGCGGCAGCGTGCTCTCGAGGATGTAGTTGACCGGGCCAGGCGTCGCGTCGCGCTTCTTCTCTTGTGCCCAGAACTGCGAGTAAACGAGGTTCTCAAGTACGCCCGCGGTGATCAGCGACAGCCGCGTGGCCGGCGTGCCATCGGCGGTGCTTGGCGCCGCCGGCATCTCGGGATGCATCGGGTCGCTGTAGAGATTCAGCCGTTCGCTGAACATGGCCTCGCCGACGCGCGTCTTGCCGTCCTTGCCCGACAACGCGCTGCGGCCCTCGTCTGCGGTGCGCGCGTCGAACGCGCCGGTCAGAAAGCCGAGCAGGTCCGAGACCGCCTGCGGCTCGAGGATAACGGGATAGACGCCGGGCTCGATCGGCTTCGGCGCGCGCGAGCGCACGGCCTTGCCCACCGCCTGGTCGGCAATGTGCTGGGCATTCAGCTTGGCGAGGTCGAAGTGATCGCCCGCGAAATACCCGGAGCCGGTGCCATCGGGCGTGCGCGCCGTGATGCTCAAGCCACCTTCGCTATTCCGGAAATAGCGGCGGTTGCCGTTGGCCGTGGCCACGGCCGTCGCCGAGGCTCGCGCCGTGTGAAAACCCGCGCCGGTGATCTTCGCCGCGCGGCACGTGGTCAACACACCCTCCAGGGACTTCGCCCTGGCGTTGAGATCCGGATCGGCGGTCGCCGCGACAAAGGCGCGGCTCTCGGCGTAGTCCAGCGGCCCCAGCGTCGGCACGTACTCGCGATGCACCGGCGAGACGCGGGCGATCTGCACGGCCTCGTCGGCCAGCCTCTTGAGCGCGTCGGCGCCGGCATCGTTCCCCGTCGCCGCGCCGCGGCGCCGGCCGACCCACACCGTGGCGGTGATGGTGACATCTGCGGACCGGCCACTGGTGGTGATGCGGTTGTCGGCGAAACGCGCATGCGACTCCACCGCGCTCTGAGCGGAGACAATGGCGTCTTCGGCGCCGGCGGCCGTGGCGTGCGCCAGCACGGTTTCGCAAATCGTGAGGGCGTCTTCGCGGTTCAACATTACGCCGCTCCGGTGTTGAGGACGGTGACGTTCCTGAACCGTGCCGGCGGGCAGCCGTGACTGACCGCGTTGGTTTGTCCGGGCTCACCCTTGCCATCGGCCGACGTGCCCCACAGCCGGTACGTCGCCGGTCCGCCCAGGCCATCGCACGACGCCCAGAAGTCCGGCGTGCGCGACTGGTAGGCAGCGTCGCGCAGCATCGGCCCCAGCTTGCCGTTGGTGATCTCGCGGATCACCGCGCCGCCAAACTGGAAGTTGTAGCGCTGTTGGTCGATCGACGAGACGCCGCGGCCGACCACGTAGATGCCTCGCTTGATGTCACTAAACAAGTCGTCCAGCGTCACCTCGGTGGCGGCGGGTTCGAGCGACACATTCGGCATGCGCGGGAACGGCACGCTCGACCAGTCATCGGCATGCAGGCAGCCGTGCGACTTCTGCTGGCCCACCAAGGGCGCCAGCTCGCGGGTGGTCTGCCAGTCCACGAACAAGCCGTCGCGGACCAGGTGCCAGCGCTCCGACGGCACCCCTTCATCGTCGAAACCGGTGGTGGCCAGGCCACCGGGCTGCGTGCGATCGCCGACCAGGTTGACGATCTTCGACCCGAAGCGCAGCTTGCCGGCATCGCCCGGCTTCACGAAGCTGGTGCCCGCCATGTTGGCTTCGTAGCCCAGTGAACGATCGAGTTCGGTGGAGTGGCCGACCGACTCGTGGATGGCGAGGAACAACTGCGACGGGTCGACGACCACGTCGTAGCGGCCGGGCACGGCCGGCTTGGCCGTGAGCTTCTCGACCACCTCGTGACCGGCCCGCTCGGCATCCTGCAGCCACGGGTAGTCCTCCACGTACTCGTATCCCAGCAGCTTGGCGCGATCCACGACCGCGCGCGTCTGAAAATCACCAGCGGCGCGGTCCGCGGCCGTGGTGGTGAATTGCGGGTAGGTGCGCACCAGCCGCTGGGTGATCCGCGAGCCTTCGCTCGACGCGAAGTATTTCTGTTCGTCCACGAACTGCAGTTGCGAGTTGATGAAACTAACGCCGGGCACCGCCAGGGCGGCCTCGTTCAACGTCATCAGGAACGCGATCTTGGTTTCGAGCGGGACCTCAAACGGATCGCGCTTGATCGGGTTGGCCCAGGTCGTCACCACCTTGTCGGCGTTGGCCAGCACGACCTTGCGCGTGGTCAGGGCGGCGTTGGCCCTGGCGATGGCCACGGCCTGGTCCGCGGCGGCGCGCGCCGAGGCCGCAGCCACGAGGTTCGAGGCAGCGAAGCCCCAGGTGCCGTTCACCAGTACCCGCAGGCCCAGTCCGTAACTCGTCGAGCGCGACACGTTCTGCACCTGCCGCTCGCGAGTGGCGATCGATTCGCGGCGATAGCGATTGATGCGGATGTCGGCATACGAGGCGCCCAGCTTGACGGCCTGTGCCAGCGCCGCGTCCGCCACCTCGGCGCGCCTCGCTTCGCCGGTCGCGCCGGGTTGAAAAGCTTCTGCCCAATCCGGCACGTAGGTCGCGGCGAGTAGCGCGCTACCGGCGGCGAGGAATTGGCGCCGAGAGACGGGTGGGATGGACATTGGGCGCGATTATATCCACACCCAGCGCACATGTTCAGGCCAGTGGCAACGGCTGCGCCGGCTTCAGGTCGACGTTGTGATACGCCTCGATCCACCAGCCGCCGTCACGGCGCACGAACACTTCCATCAGCTGCGTTCGGATGATCCCATCCTTCGGCACGACGATCCCTGGCGGCATGGCCGTGACCCCGCGTACTTCGTTGTCGATGTCGACGATCGCGACATCCGGCGTGATGAAGCGGAGGCGTCGAATCGCGTGGTGCTTGGTCGTGCCCTTGTAGAACGTGGAAAGAATTTCCGAATGCCGTTTCACGAAGGCCGGCTTGCCGTACATCACCATGCCAAACAGGTTGGTGAACGCCGCCTCCGGCGCCAGGCGCTCGGCGTAGCGCTGGCCGTCGCCGGCGTCCCAAGCAGCGGCCTGTGCTGCGACGATGGCACGAATCGCCGCCTCGGCCGTGGCATCTTGCGCGGCGAGCGTGTTCGCGGAGAACAACCAGGCGCAGGCGAGGAGACCAATTGTTCTCATGCCGGCGCTATTGTCGTCGATCTGGATGCCGCTGGAGCAAACCATCAGGCACCGAAAGCAAGGAGCATCGAGTTCGGGCGGATTGACGTTATGTGGACGGAATCTCAGCGACGGCCATGCCGCGACTGCGCGCCAGTGCCAGCAGCTTACGGTCGGCGCTGGCGAGCATGGCGCCTTCACGTTCAGCGAGCGCGAGGTAGAGGCAGTCCGGCACTTTGTGGCCCAGAGTCAGCGCCAGGTTGAGTGCCGACTGCACCAGGGCCTCGTCATCGGCCAGCTCCACGATGCCATCAGCGATGGCATCGAGCGTCGCGGCCAGCGCTTCTGCCGCTTCGGCGGTAGTCAGCCCCTCCTTCTCGCACTTCTGCCGCAGCGCCGAGGCCACCTCTACCACCATCAACCGAGGCGCAAGCCAGCGGCGCGGTCCCTCGAAGATGGCCAGGCTCTCCGTGGTTCCAGCCTCCGGCACCACGAGCTTGACCGCGACCGATGCATCCAGCACGGCCACGGCGACCGGCTCAGCCACGGCTATCGCGTTCCTTGCGGATCATGCGCGTGCTTTCGAGCGACGGCGCCGCGGACTTGTCACCGATCGACTTGCGGATTGCCTTCGCGCGACGGAGAAAAGCCTGCCGCTTGAACGCCACTGATGCCGCCAGGGTGCCGCGCACCTCTTCTTCGAGTGAGATGCCCTTACGGCCGGCACGGGCCCGCAGAGCATCGGCCACCTCGTCGCTCAGTTGCCTCACCTTGAGATCGGCCATGGCCAAGGCTAGCACTGACCCCATCTGGGGTCAAATCGACGGGGTACCTGCCGCTCACGGCCAGACAGTGTGCTAAGTTTCAACGCTTATGCGCAAACTACTGCTCTCGCTGATGTCCTCGCTATTGCTGATGGCCGCCGCCGTGCCCGTGTCGGCCCAGGGCCGCAGTGTGCTACCTCCCGTGCCCACGCCCACCGACGTGAAGCCGGGCGGCATCACGTGTGACGAGTGTCCGTATCCGTATCCGAGCTCGTATCTTCCCATCAGCGTCTACACGCAGGACGTCCGCATCTCGTACATGGACGTGGCGCCGCAAGGCGCGGCCAACGGCCACACGGTGCTGGTGTTGCACGGCAACAACTTCGGCGGCTTCTACTTCAAGGCCATCATCGACGGCCTGACCAAGGAAGGCTTCCGCGTCATCGTCCCCGATCAGATCGGCTACGGCCGCTCGTCGAAGCCGATTGCTCCCTACAACTTCAACACCCAGGCGCGCAACACCTGGCTGATCCTGCAGCATCTGAAGATTGACAAGGCCATGGTGATCGGGCACTCGATGGGTGGCATGCTCGCAGCCCGCTTCGCGACGCAGTACCCGAAGGCGACTGAGCGGGTAATTATCTACAACCCGATTGGGCTCACCGACGGCCGCTTCGGCCGGCCGATGCAGAACATCGACGATGCCTACAAGAACACGCTGACCACGACCGACTACCAGAGCATCCGTGCCGGCCTGAGCCGCTACGTCGCGCACAACCCCAAAGCGTGGAACGCCGACTTCGAGCTCTACACCCGCATTCGCTACTCGTGGACGCTCAGCGCCGACTGGCCGCGGCTGGCCATGGTGCAGGCCTTGATCGGCCAGATGCTGTATCAGGATCCCGTCGTCTATGACTGGGCCCACATCACCGTGCCGACGCTCGCGTTCGGCGGCGCCGAGGACTTGCTGTTGGGGCCCGCGGCGGCGTTCCAGGAACGCATGGCCTATCTCGCCAAGACGATCCCGAACGGCAACGGCAAGCTCCTGCTCATCCCCGGCCTTGGCCACGTACCGCACCTTGAAGCGCCGGAGAAGATCGTTCCGCCGATCGTCGAGTTCTTCAAGGCCGGCGTCGGGCCTGCTTCTAAGTAGCGGCGGGAGGTCGTGATCGTGCGCATACTAGAGGGGTGAGCCGCCTTCACCGCTCGGTCAGCGAGGCCGTGCAACGCTCGTCACCGCTCGGTCTCGAGGACCACGCCGCCAGCTCGCCGGCGATCGAGTTCAAGAACGTCTCGATTGCCTTCGACGAGCACGTCGTCCTGCGCGACCTGAGCTTTGCGATTCCTCGCGGGGCCATGCGCATCCTGCTGGGCCGCAGCGGCTCGGGCAAGTCGGTGCTGCTGAAGCTGATTCTCGGCCTGCTGCGGCCCGATGCCGGCGCGGTCCTGGTCAACGGCAAAGCGGTCGATCACATGCCGGAACAGGAACTGTTGTTCGTGCGTGGCGACATCGGCATGGTGTTCCAGGAGAACGCGCTGTTTGATTCGCTGACCGTGGCCGAGAACGTCGGCTACCGGTTGTCTGACCAGGCGATCATGCCGGCGGAGGCCGTGGCCGCGCGGGTGTCGGAGGTGCTGAGCTTCATCGGCCTCGCCGAATACGCCGACCGGTTGCCCGCCGAGCTGTCGGGCGGCCAGCGCCGCCGCGTGGCGATTGCCCGCGCGATGGCGTCGGCCCCGGGCATCCTGTTGTTCGATGATCCCATCACCGGCCTCGACCCGTTGATCGCGACGACCATCGACAACGAGATCGTCAAGCTGCGGGATCTCGAGAACGTCACCTCGGTCCTGGTGACGCACCAGATCCGCGATGCGTTCTACGTGGCTACCCACCGCGCCGTGCATCACGACGATGGCGTGCAGGTGGTGAGCGCCGAGGCGGCCACCCTGCCGCAGGTGGAGTTCATGGTGCTGCACGAAGGGAGGATCTACTTCCAGGGCAGTGCGGCAGCCTTGCTGGCCTCGCCCGATCCCTACCTGCGCGAGTACTTGCTGCTGACGCTGCCGCCCTGGTAGCGGGCCACGGTCTTACCGCCGCAGCTTGGTAAACGCGTAGCCGATCACCGCCAGGATCAGCACCACTGCGATCACCCCGGTCACCATGCCGGCCTTGAAGATCATGCCGATGGCCTCGCACCCCGAGGCCGCCACGGCCAGGCTCACGAGCAGAACTAATCGCATCACGGTCGTTGATTGCATTTCCATGTCAGGCCTGCCTCAATTGTTGTTGACGGTCTTCGTAGGTGCGCGCCGCCCGTCGGCCGAGCAGTCGCCGCCCTGATGGTGATTTCTCACCCGGCGCCTTGCCATAGGGCGAGGCGTGTTCGATCTCGGCGTTCAACTCCGCGCCGGCCAGAATGGCCAGGCCCGACAAGTAGAACCACAGCATCAGGACGATGACTCCACCCACCGCGCCATAGGACGCGTTGTAGTCGGTGAAGTTCGCCACATACAGCTTGAACGCCACCGATACCAGCAGCCACAGCAGCGTCGCCGCCACCGCGCCAGGGGTGATCCACACCCAGTCCTGATCGGCATCGGGGCCGAAGTAGTAGAGCAGCCCGATGGCGACTGCGACAATGGCAAACGCGACCGGCCACTGCAGAACCAGCCAGGCCCACTCGATCGGCGCACCGATCCGTGTGACCTCGCCAAGGTAACGGGCGAATGCCGGTCCTGAGAGAACCACGGTGAGGGCGACCAGCACCAACAGCGCGAATCCCAGGGTCAACGTCACCGCGACCAGTCGCACCTTCCACCAGGGCCGGGCCTCGGTGAGGTCGTAGGCCCGGTTCAGCGCGCCGACGATCGAGACGATCGCCGCTGAACTGCTCCAAAACGCACCCAGCACGCCGAAAGTGAGCAGTCCGCCACTGTCGGCGCTGGCCAGCCGTTCCATCTGCTCCTGAATCAGCTGCAGGATTTCCGCTGACACAAACGGCCCCAGCGCCCGCGCCACATCGTCGGTCAGGTTGTCGAGCGGAAAGAAGCTGGCAACGGCGAGCAGGAACAGCATGGCCGGGAACAAGGCCAGGAAGAAGAAATACGACAGTTGGGCCGCCAGCCCGAGACAGTCGTCGTCCATGCACTCCTGGAAAGTGCGACGGAGTAACTCAGTGAAGGAAATCGGTAGCGCCGGTCTCAGCATTGCCAGCGGGTATTGCAAAGACAACGCCAGCCATACTGTTGAGCTACGGGGGGTGCTATAACGGAGGCGCCGTTGTTCACTACCAGCCGCCAGATCATCCCAATCGCCCTCCTGCTGCTCGCGCTCGCTAGCGGTGCGGCTGCCCAGGATCACGACGTCCGCGAATCCTCAGGCACGTCGTGGCAACCTGCGACCACGCCCATGACCGGCGTCCACGCCGAAGTGGGCGAGTGGCTGTTGATGGGCCACGCCAACGTATTCGGGCAGTTCCTGTACGAGTCTGGTGAACTCCACCGCACCAGTCGCCAGGCCGGCAGCATCAACTGGTTCATGGGCATGCTGCGACGCCCGGTGGGCCGCGGCCGGATCGGTCTGCGCGCCATGCTCAGCGTCGAACCGTGGACGATCGCCGGCTGCGGCTATCCCGATCTGCTCGCCACCGGCGAAGTGTGCGCTGGCGACTCGATTCACGATTTACAGCATCCGCACGATCTGTTCATGGAGCTGGCGGTGGATTACGAGCGGCCGATCGGTAGCGGCCTGCGCCTGCACGCCTACGCTGGTCTCGCCGGAGAACCGGCCCTGGGCCCGCCGGCGTTTCCGCATCGCCGGTCGGCGATACCCAATCCCATCGCCCCCATTGGCCACCATTGGCTGGATGCCACGCACGTGTCGTTCGGCGTGGTGACCGCCGGATTATCCGGGTCGCGCTGGCGTCTCGAGGGATCGGCGTTCAATGGCCGCGAGCCAGACGATCAACGCGCCGGACTCGAGTTCGCGCCGCTTGATTCCGTGTCGGCGCGCGTGGCCCTCGCACCGAACGATCGCTGGTCACTGCAAGTGTCGGCGGGACACCTGCACGAATCAGAAGCCGGACTCGGCAGCCAGCCGCGGCAGGATGTCGATCGCGCGACCGCGTCGGCCAGCTACGTGCGGCCGATGGCGGGTGGCGGAACCTGGGCAAACACGTTGGCGTACGGTGTCAATCACGACAGCAGCGCCGTGCCCGGTGGCACGATCGAGCAGTCCACTCACGCCGTGCTGGCCGAGTCGAGCCTGCGGTCCGCGAGCGGCCGTCACCACTGGTTCGGCCGGTTCGAAGTGGTGGGCAAGCCGGCGCACGACCTGCACGTGCATGAATTCATCACTGAGATCTTCACCGTGGGGAAGGGGCAGGTCGGCTACCTCCACCAGTTCGCGCGCGTTCATGGCTGGACACCCGGCATCGGCGGTCATCTCAACCTGAGCATCGTCCCGCCGCTGCTCGCGCCGCGCTATGGCGGCCGCGTCGCGCCCGGCTTCGGCGTGTTCGTGAGCCTGCAGCCAGCGCCATAGCGTTCGCTACTTCACGACTTACTCCACGACTTACTTCACGACCGAGCCGTCGCGGATTTCGTCGGTCGCGCGCTTGACGACGATGTCGCCCGTCTTGAGGTTGCCGGCCACTTCAACGAGGTCGCCCGCGGCCGCGCCCTTCCTAACGGTCACGTAACCGGCCTTGCCATTTGTGATCTTGATCACGAAGGTGCGTTCGGTGGTCGTCACCACGGCCGTCGCCGGGACGAGCAGTGCGGCAGACTCGCGGCTGATCGGCCAGGTCACGTCGGGGAACATGCCGGGGGCGAGCACACCGTCGGCGTTATCGACATCGCCTTCAATCGACATGGTGCGTGTCCGCGCATCCAGTGACCCGGCGCTGCGCGCCAGCTGTGCCGTGAACGTTCGGCCGGGATGGGCGGGCACGCGGAACTCGAGCGGCCAGCCCATGGTGATCACACCCATGCTGTGTTCGGGCACGGCCACGACCAGTCGCAGCTTTGCAACCTGCTCAAGACGGAACAGGGGGCCAGTCGCGGGTCCCACCAAGGCGCCGGGATGGACCAGCCGCTCGGTGATCCGGCCCGCGAACGGCGCGACGATGGTTCGATATTCCTCAAGCGCCATGATGGCGACGAGGGCGGCCTTGGCGCCTTCGATGCTCTGTACCTGTGTTTGCAGGGCGGCCTTGGCCGTGGCTAATTCCTGCTCGGCGCGCAACAGGTCAAGACCGGCGACCGTGCCCGGGGTGGCGGACGCGCGCGTGAGGCGCTCGAGGGTTGCGGCGGCGGTCGTGACCTTCGACTCGGCTTCGGCTCGACGCGCCTCGGCCAGCAACACGCGCGAGCGCGCCTCGGCCGATTGCGCGGCGACTTCCGGCACGGCCAGCCTCGCGAGCACCTGGCCCTGTTTCACCACGCTGCCGCGATCGACCTGCACCTGCTCGACGAACCCGCTGATGCGGGCCGACAGTGCGGCGGCCTGAAACGGTGCCAGTTCACCGGGCAGTTGCACGACGCGCTGGTCGGTGCGCCGCGTGACGGCCGCGGTTTCAACGGCCTGAGCGCCCGCGACGGCCGGGCCCACGGCGGCGATGACCGCGGTAACAACCACGAACGTTCTAGGAAGATGCATTGCCATCACTCGCGAGATCCGAAGGGTTGAGGGACGCTGTCCGCGTGGTGGCGGAGGACTGCAACAGCGCATAGCACGCGGGCACGACGAGCAGGGTGGCGGCGGTGGCCGCCAGCAGTCCGCCGATCACCGCGCGACCGAGTGGCGCCGCTTGATCGCCGCCGTCGCCCAGGCCCAGCGCCATCGGCACCATGCCGATCATCATGGCGGCGGCGGTCATCAGCACCGCGCGCAGGCGGCCGACGCTGCCAGCGGTGGCCGCGGCCTGGCTCGAACCACCAAGTCGGCGCGCGGCTTCGGCAAACGAGACCAGCAGGATGGCATTGGCGACGCCGATGCCCGTCGCCATGGTGGCGCCGACGAACGACTGCACATTCACCGAGGTTCCGGTGGCCCACAGCATCAGCACGACGCCCGCGAGTGCGGCCGGCACGGCGGCGAGCACCGCCACGGCGAGCCGCCATGATTGGAAATAGGCGGTCAACAGCAGTGCGATGGCCAGCACCGACAGACCGAGGCCAGACTGCAGCGCTGACACCGTCTGCTCAAGCACTGGCGCCTGCCCGCGAATGGCGACGGTCACACCACGCGGTATCTCGCCAACCGAGGCAATCGCCGTTCGAAGGCGTGGCAGCGCCTGGCCGAGCGTGGTGCCGTACAAATTGGCCGTCATGCTGACCACGCGCTGGCCGTTGTAGCGTTCGATCATCCCAGGCATGACGCCGTTGGCGACCGAGGCGACGTCACCAAGGGTCGTCGCCTGCGTGGCCCCCTGCATCACCGGCAGCGCCTCGAGATCCTGCGCCGACGCGATGCGATGTTGTGGAATCTCCACCTGGATCTGGAATGCGTTGCCGCCCACTGGATCCCGCCAGTAGTTTGGTTCCACGAACCGGCTCGAGGCCGTCGCGGTCAGCAACGACCGGGCGACGTTGCTCATGGTGAGGCCGTACTGCCCCGCCCGCTCACGATCGATGTTGACGTTCAGGGTCGGATAGTCGAGCGGCTGGGCAATCTGCAAATCGCGCAAGAACGGCAGCGGTGCCAGTGCGGCCTGGATCTTCTCGGCCTGCTCGCGGTTCTGTTGCAGGTTCAGTCCCTGCACCGCCACTTCCACCGGCGTGGGCGAACCGAAGCTCATCACCTGCGAGATGATGTCGCCGGCCTCGAACGACACTGTCATCTCCGGGACGTTCTTCTTCAGGCGCGCGCGCAGCCGCTCACGCAAACCGGCCGCGTCGCGGCTGGCCTCCGGGCTCAGCGAGACGAGGAGTACTGCTTCGTGCGGGCCTGAGGTCCATAGGTAGATGGTGTTGATCGGGTAACTGGCCGGCTGCACACCGATGAACGCGGTGCTGATCGCCACGTTCTCGGCGCCGACCTCGCTCTTGACCTCTTCCAGGACGCGCAGGGTCAGCGGCTCGGTCCGCTCGAGGCGCGTGCCGGTCGGGGCGCGCAACCGCATCTGCAACTGATCGCCACCGGTGACCGGGAACAACTCGACGCCCAGGCGCGGCAGTAACAGCGCCAGCACCACGCCGCACGCGATCAGGTAGCCGAGCACCACGATGATCCGGGCGGCGAGTACGCGGTCCAGCACTGCGGCGTAGCGTGACCTCACCCGATCGAACGAACCCGACTCTTCGGTATGGGTGCGCAGCCACCACGCGGCCAGCACCGGCACCAGCGTGCTCGACAAGACGTACGACGCCGCCATCGCGAGCGTCACGGCCAGCGCCAGCGGCACGAACAACTGGCGCGGCACGCCGGTCAGCGAAAAGGCCGGCAGGAACACCGCGACCACCACCAGCATGGCCAGCAGCCGCGGCACCGACGTGACGCGACTGGCCTCGATCACGGCATCGACTTTGGCGATGCCTCGTCCCAATTGCGAGTGGATGTTCTCGATCGCGACCGTTGCTTCATCCACGAGCACGCCGACCGCCAGCGCCAGCCCGCCGAGCGTCATCAGGTTCATGGTCTGGCCGCCCAGCCACAGGCCGACCGCTGCCGCCATCAACGCGCCGGGAATGGTCGCCACGACGATCAGGGCGCTCTTCCAGTCGCGCAGGAACAGCAGCACCATCAGGCCCGTGAGGATCGCGCCGAGCAGGCCTTCGGTGACGAGATTGCGGATGGCGCTGGTCACGTAGCGGGACTGGTCGAACTCCAGCCGAATGTCCACGTCCTCTGGGACCAGGGCCTTCATGGCGGCCAGGTTCTCGCGGACCGCGGCGATCACCGCCAGCGTGCTGGCGTCGGAGCGCTTGGTCACGGGAATGTAGACGGTGCGCTTGCCGTTGACGTGCGCGTAACTGGAGACGATGTCGGTGCCGTTCTCGACGACGCCGATGTCGCGCAAGTAGACGGACGTGCCGGAGCCCACGCGCACCGGCGCGTCGAGCAACTCCGACAGGTTGCCGCCGAGCGTGGCGTTGGTCGCGGCAATGCGATTCAGGTCGCCGGTGCGGACGTTGCCCGAGGGCGTGACCACGGTGGCGCGATTGACGGCGGCGATCGCCTCCTCTGGCGAGACCCGGTACGACTGCAGGCGCGCGGGATCGAGACGCACGACGATGGTGCGCTGATTGCCGCCGAAGGGTGGCGGCGCCGAGACACCCGGCAGGGTGGCGAAGAGTGGCCGGACGCGGTTCAGTGCGATGTCCTGCATCTCGGCCGGCAATCGCGTCGGACTGCTGAACACCAACTGGCCGATCGGCACGCTGCCCGCATCGAAACGGGTGATGAACGGCGGCACGGCGCCCGGCGGCATGAACGCGCGCGCGCGATTCACGTAGCCCACGACCTGCGCCATCGCCTGGTTCATGTCGGTGCCGGGATGGAACACCAGCTTCAGCAGCGCGACGCCCTGGATGCTCTTCGACTCGATGTGCTCGATGCCCGAGATGTAGAGGAAGTGGTACTCGTAGTAGTACGTGAGGAAGCCGTCCATCTGCGCCGGGTCCATGCCGCCATAGGGCTGGGCCACGTAGACGGCGGGATCGCCAACGATCGGGAAGATGTCGACCGGCATGCGACGAACGGCGAGGCCGGCCGCGACGGCCAGGCCAAGCACGGCGACGATGATGGTGATGGGCCGGGACAGCGCGGCCAGGGTGAGTCGCATGCTTATGGCTTCGCCGCGTCAGCGAGGAACGTCGTCAGATCGCCGGCCGCTGCCGCCTGGGCGAGACGTGCTCGCCAGACCGCGAGCGTGGCCAGCGCCTCTTCCGTTTCTGCCTGAGTGAGCAGTCGTTGCGCGTCGGCGACTTCGATGATGCCCGTGAGCCCCGCGTCGTAGCGGGCACGCGCCTGAGCGTCGGCTTGGCGCGCCGCCGACAATTGGGCGGGAATGGTGGCGGCCATTTTCAGCGCGGCGTCGAGCAGCACCTCGGCCTGGCGCACTTCGAGTTGTTGACGCTGCACCACGCCGTTTAGCCGCGCCTGCGACGCCGAGGTCTCTGCGGTCTCGACGGCCAGCCTGGCCTTGTTGGCGGCGCGATCGAAAAACGGCAACGACACTGTCAGCCCGGCGGCCCAATTCGGCACGTCGGGCCACAGGCCGTGACTGCCATCGCTGGTGCCGTCCACGTTGGCGCCACTGGCGCGGGCGGCCAGCGCGCCGTTGAAGACGATGCGCGGCCGGAAGGTGCGTTGCGTGACCTCGCGCTTCAGTTCGGTGGCGGTGACGGCCCGGGTGGCGGCGATGATGGCGGGGTGGTCGGTGGCGCCGGCGCCCGCTGCGGTCGTGACGTGCGGAGGTGCGAGAAAGTGGCCGCCATCGAGCACCAGGTTGAGGTCCGGCCGCCCCATCGCTTCGGCAATCGCCAGCTTTGCCAACGACAACGCACGCTCTGCCAGGATCAGGCGGTTGCGGGCCGCGGCCAACTCGGCGTCGATGCGCGATTGATCGGCGCCGGGCTTCAGTTCCGCCTCCACTTGTGCCTTGACGGTGCGTTGCAGGGTCTCAAGGCGCGCCACGTTGGCGCGCGCGGCGACCACCGCCTGTTGGGCGCCGAGCGCCGAGAGATACGCATCCGCGGCAGCGACGCCTGCAGCGAGCCGGGCGAGCGTGGCTTGCGCCTCGCTCGCCGAAGCCTGGGCACGCGCCGCGTCAACACCCGCCGACCGGCGTCCGAAGTCGAAGACCTCTGCGGAAAACAACAGTCCCGCGGCACTGCCCCAGGCGCTGTCGAAGCTGTCGGTTCCGAGGACCGGTCCCGAAATGGGCGGGACGATGCTTTGCGGGAGCAGCAAGCCGAACACGTTGTTGCGGCTGGCCCGATTGGTTTGCCAGAGGCCATCCAGGCGTGGCCAATAGGCCGTCTTGCTCTCGTCGATCCCGGCCGTGGCGGCGGTCGACCGCGCGGCTGCTTCGGCTACGGCCGGCAGCTCGCGGCTCGCGGCGGCCACCACGTCACCGATCGCCATCGGTGCCGGCGTTTGAGCGAGGGCGAGACCGGTTGGTATGAGAACGAGGGAGAGTGCTGCCAGCACGGACTGCGCCATGCGCGCCACCGACTGGAACGAAACCATCCCGATAGTGTAGTGTCTCGTGTCCGAGTTGGTCACTTCCTCACGAGCTCTTCGATCAGGGCCTCGACCCGGCGCCTGATGTCGGCGCTGGCGACGGCGAAGTCGGCACTCACTGACGGCACCGCGGTCCAATCGGTCACGCCCTTGGCTGATGCCGCGACCTGCGGAGGCAGGGCCAGGCGTCGAGTCCCTTCCGGACGCCGGCCGGGATGTCGGCGTCGGGGGCCGTGCCGAGGGTGACGGCACGATAGGGCAGGCCGCGTTCCTTGGCGATCTTGTTGAAGTGGGCGGCGGCGATCACGCTCTTGGCGCCGCCGTGCTCACACACGAACAGGACGGTTTGCGAGGCCGCCTTCGAGGTCGCATTCGAGGTCGTTGACTGTGCCGAATGGACGCTGGCCGTTCCCGCTGCGAGGAGCGCGATCAGCAGACCAACACGTGTAAGTGCCACCACGATCGCGCTCATCGCTTCGCTGCCGTCTGATTCACCGCCGCGCGCACCGCCGTGGCCAGCTTTTCGGCCGGACCCTGACCCCAGTAGTGCAGGAAGATCACCGTCGGCTGCGTGGCCGTCATGTGATGGTGAATGGCGACGACCTCGATGCCGTGGTCGCGCAGCGCCTTCAGCACCGGCGTCACTTCCGGGTCGATCATCGCCACGTCGCCGGCCACCACCGCGGCGGCATCGCTGCCGAAGAACGCGGCCCAGGTGTTCAACCCCATTCGCGCGTTGATGGCCGCGCCCATCTCCTGGACCTTCAGATCGGGACGGCCCATCGTGATCTTGTAGACCTGGCCGTTTTGTTCACCCGGAGTGCCGATGATGCTCGCCAGCTTCGCCGTGTCGAGCGCGCCCGAGGTCACGGTCGAGGTCATCACCGGGGCGGTGTCCGGTCGCGAGGCAACCTTGCCAATCAGGTCGATGGCCGGCTTGATGCGCTTCGCCAGGTCGGCCGCCGCACCGTGCCCATGCACGTGCATGTAGAACATCCGCGGCGATTCCCAGAAGAAGTGATTGTGCAGGGCCGTCACGTCCAGCCCTTGAGCGAGGACTGCGGACATCACCGGGTTCACTTCGTCCTGCGTCAGCACGAGGTCGCCCATCATCACGTCCATGCCGCCGGTGCCCTTGGTCAGTGCGACCCAGCCGCCGAAGCCGAACGGCGTGGGTGTCGCCACGCCGGCCACGGTGACCTTGAGGTCGTTGCGCGGGATGTTGACCTTGAGGACGCCGTCCTTGAAGTCTCCGGTTCGGGCCAAGGCATCGAGCACGCCTTGGTAATCAGCCGGCATCCCCTGGGCAGAGACGACCGCGGCGGATCCGAGCAGGAGCACGACGGCGCTGATCGATTTGCACATGCCCCAAGACTACGCCATCCTGGGCTGCTCGGGTGATCAGCGGACGCGTTCGCCGGTGCGCAAGGTGCGGAGGGTCTGGAACGGACCGCTGACGATCTCGGTGCCGTCGGCGACACCCTCGACCTCGATCGACAGACCGCCGATGATGCCCGTCTTCACGGGCGTGAACTGGACCGCGCCATCGCTCACCACGAAGACGCCGGTCTGGCCGTCTTTCTCGACCACCGCCTGCAGCGGCACGGTCAGGGCGTTCTTCCGCTCGGCCGCGAGAATCTCGGTGTCACACGTGAGGCCGGGGCGCAGCGTCGCCACCGCTCCCTCAAGCCGAACTTTGACGCGAAACTCGCGCGCGGCGGCCTGCGTACCCACCTGGGGCAGCGCGCTGGCGCCGATCTCGACCACGCGGCCGGTGAACTTCTGCAGCGGCAGCGCTTCCAGCGTCACGGTGGCGGGAAAGTTGTTGGACAGGCGCATCACGTCGGCCTCGGCCACCTTCACTTCGGCGTTCACCGCGCTCAGGTCCGACACGGTCATCAGGATCGTTCCCGGCTGATTCTGGACGCCCATCACCACCATCTCGCCCTGCTCGACTTCGAGCCGAGTGACGACGCCATCGATCGGCGCGGTGATCTCGGTCTTCGACAGCGCGTCCCGGGCACGCGTGCGCTCGGCCCGGCCCTGCGCAATGCGCCGCTCAGCGCTGGCCACCGCCTGTTGCGCCTGCTCGACCGACGCGGTGGCCGCGGCGACCTGTGCCGACGCCGTGGTGCCGGCCATGCGCGCCGTGTCGAACTCCGACTGCGGCAACAAGCCGGCCCGCTGCAACTCCTGCGCGCGAGTCCACGCAGCGGCCGCTTCTTTCTCGCGTGACCGCGCTTCGTCGAGGGCCGCTTGTGCGGCCCGGACCAGGGTCGCGGCGGCACGCGCGTCGGCTTCGAGCGCGCCGACCGATGCGGCAGCGGCATCGGCGGAGGACGAAGCCTGCACCGGGTCGATGCGCGCCAGCACCTGGCCGGCCTTGACCGCATCGCCTTCCTTGACCTTCAGTTCCACCAGCCGGCCCATCACGGCGGATCCGATGTCGGCGTACTTCGTCGCGACAATCTCGCCGGAAGCGGTGACGAACGACTGCAGGGCATCGACCCGTGTGACCTTGACCGTGTCAACCTCGATGCCCGACTTGCCTGAGCGCATGGCAAACACCGCCGCCCCGGCCAGCACCACCAACACGCCCACACCCACGATGATCCGTCTGCGCATAACTCAGTTTGACGCGAATCGGGGACGCCAGGTCCCCAATTCGCGTCATATTAGATTGGATGTGGCTTGAATCTTTCCGGCAGGGGGCGGCCGCGCTCATGGGCTACCCCATGCGATCAGCACTGGGCGCCCTGGCCATTGCCGTCGCCGTCGCCACCATCGTGACCGTGGTGACTGCGCTCGATGGCGTCAAGCGCTATGCGGAAGCGACCACGGCACGCACGTTCGGGTCCGATACGTTCGTGATCGCGCAGGTGGCGTCGGGCAGTCGCGTATCGCGGCGGGAACTGCAGGAGCAGCTCGCCCGCAATCCGGCGATTCGCCGATCGGATCTGGCGTTTCTCGAGAGATACGCCACCGACGTGGCGCTGTATGCACCGAGCGCACAGACGCGGGCCGAAGTGTCGTCGGGTGCCCGCCTGCTTGAAGACGGTATGGTCACGGGTACCACGTCAACGCTGGCCGACATTCGCGAGCTCGACCTGGCACGCGGCCGCTTCATCCGGCCGGACGAGGACGTCAGTGGCGCCGCCATCGCGGTGATTGGCGCCGACGTGGCCGACACCCTGTTCCCGACCAGCGATCCGTTGCAGCAAACCCTGCGGGTCCGCGGCCGTCGGTTCGCGGTGGTCGGCGTGCAAGCGCGTCAGGGCAGTGCCGGCGCCGGCTCGCTTGATAAAAACGTGTGGATACCCTTGCGCGCCTACGAGCGCGCCTTCGGTGCGCCGCGGACCTTGCAGTTGTTCGCCAAGGCTGCACCGGGCTACGACGCGGCCGATGCGGAAGGCCGCGCCCGCGTCTCGATGCGCGCGCGGCGCGCCTTGCGGCCCGGCGCGCCCGATACCTTCGACGTGCTCACCCCCGATGCCGCGCGAAGCTTTGTCGCCAATCTGTCGCAGCGCATTGGCGCCGCGGCCGGGCCCATTTCGTTGATGGCGTTGCTGGCGGCGATCGTCGTGGTGACGAATACGGTGCTGGTGTCGGTGACCCAGCGGACGCGTGAAATCGGCGTGCGGCGCGCCCTCGGCGCCCGCGCCAGCCGCATCGTCCAGGAAATTCTCGCCGAGTCGCTGCTGTTGTCGATTGCCGGCGGAGTGGCGGGTGCCCTCGCGGCGTGGGCATTTCTCGCGACGCTCGAGCTCGTGCTGGAGTTGCCGCTGCAGGTGGCGCCACAAACGCTGGTCCTGGCGATCACCGCCGCGGCCGGCAGCGGCATCATCGCGGCGTGGTATCCCGCCACCCGCGCCGTGGCCCTCGACGTCGTGGCCGCAATCAGGACGGAGTGAATTGGCTGAGAGACGCGTAACCCTGATCGGCACTTTCGCCGAGGCCGCGACGCTGGCGGCGGAATCGTTGCGCGCCCAGAAAGCGCGCTCGGGACTCGCCATTCTCGGCGTGGTGATCGGCATCGTCACCGTGGTGCTGGTGGCATCGACGCTGGTCGGTCTGCGCAACAGCGTGGCGCTGCTGTTCCGCGAATTGGGCACCGAGAATATCTTCGCGTATCACCTCAACGGCGAGCCGTATGCGGCGCCCACCGAGGCGGATGCCAAGCGGCCGCAGCTCAAGGCCGAGTACGCGGCGGAACTCGAGCGGCTGGGGCCGTCCATTCGCGACGTCGGCATCGAGCTGATCGTGCCGGCGGTGACCAGTACGCGCGCGATCACGGCGCGCGCCGGCGCCAATGAACTGGACACGGTGTTGATCGAAGGCGTCTCGTCGAACTTCTTCGACGTGGTCGGCGCGTCGTTCAAGCAGGGCCGGCCGTTCACGCCGACCGAAGAACGTGCGCGTGGGCAAGTGGCCGTGATTGGCGCGAGCGTGTCGAAGGCGCTGTTTGGCGGGGAGGGTGCGGTCGGCAAGTCATTCCTGCTCGGCGGCGATCGCTACTTTGTGGTGGGCGAGCTGGCCCCCAGGCAGGGCACGTTCTTTGGCGAGAACCGCAACGACAGCGTGGTGGCGATTCCGGTGGCCACGGCTCGCCGCAAGTTTCCCGATGCCCGCAACATGGTGCTCTACATCCGCGCGCTGCCCGGCCTGCGCGACCAGGCGCGCGAAGAGGCCGAGACGATCCTGCGGCTGTTGCGGCACGTGCCGATCGGCGCCGAGAGCAACTTCTCGATGAACACGGCCGACCAGATCATCGCGCAGTTCGACCGCATTGGCCTGCAGATCTTCATCGCCACCATTGCGCTCGCGGCCATCAGCCTGGTGATTGGCGGCATCGGCATTGCCAACGTGATGGTGATCAGCGTGACCGAACGGACGCGCGAGATTGGGGTGCGACTGGCGATTGGCGCGCAGCGGGCGGAAGTGCGACGGCAGTTCCTGATCGAGGCGGCGATTCTGAGCGGCGCGGGCGGAGTGGCGGGCGTGACGCTGGCGACCGTGCTTGGCGCGCTGGTGGCCTTTGTGGCGCCCACGTTCCCGGCGGCGCCACCACTGTGGGCGGTCACCGCGGGACTGGTGACATCGGTCGCCGTCGGGGTGATTGCCGGCTACTGGCCGGCGCGGACGGCCTCAGCGCTGAACCCGGTCGAAGCCCTGCGCTACGAGTGAAAGAGAAACAGGAGTTCAGAAGATCAACAGCAAGTATTACTTCTGATCTCTTGAACTCCTGTTTATGTCGTTCGCGAGGGCTTGGCCCTCGCGAACCTTCTGTTGCAGCTTGGCGATGAAGCGTGACGCGTCGGCCGGCTGATAACCGGCGGCGCGGAACGCGTCCTGCCACTGCGGATCGCTCAGGCGGCCGAGCCAGTTGCTGGCCCATGCGACGTCCGCCGGCGTGATGCGGCCCTCGACGAACGGCCGATACGAACCCTGGTAGGCAAAGTCCACGTAGCCGTTGTTGACGCCGACGATGAACGGCGTTTTCTCGAAGGCGGCAATGTGGTTCTTGCGCGGGATGAAACGGTGGTAGTCGCCGAGAGCCGCGCCCACGTCGCGCACCGCGTACCACTGCTCGACCAGGTCGCCCGTGCGCCGCTGATACAGCGTGTTGTTGCTGTTCTTCAGGTCGGTGCTGTTCAGCATCATCAGGATCACTTGCAGACCCTGATACGGCTTGGTGCCGATGAACGGGTTTTCTTCCCACTGCCAGAAACCTTCGTCCGTGAGGGCGGCGTCCTGCAGCCGGAAGCGGCCGCCGGCCATCACGCGCGTGCCCAGGTCGTCTGTGAGCCTGAACGCCGGCAGGAAATACACCGCCGGTTGCGGATAGCCAACGGCAGACAGCAGCCTCGACACAACCACTTCAACCGGCGCTTCGGAGTCGAGTCCGCCCAGGTACGGCGTCTTCACGCTCCACTCGCGATGGCGGCTGTCCGTGACAGTCATGGCCAGGTTGACACCCGAGTGGTTGCTCGCGACCAGGGTGAATGTGTCGGTCGCGTCGGGTGCGTGCTCGGCCCCCCAGGGACCATAGAACAAGTCGCGCGTCGCGATGTCGGTGGGCTCCACCCACAGTACCGCCCCGGCGACCGGCGCTGACGGTTGGAGGGATGGGCGCGGCGCTTTCGCGCACGCGGTGATCGGCGCGACCACGAGCACGGTCGCGACCAGGGTCCATTGCCGGCGGGTCATGGCGGTGGTCCTTGCCTAGGGCACGAAGGGAAATGGCGCCGTGCGGCGCGTGCTGCGTGCCATCCTGAGCGGTTCGCTCAAGCTGAATCTGACATGCCAGCCCTCGTGGCCGTGGGCCAGGTCGGTGCGCAAGATGGTCGCGCGGCGGGTGTGGAAACGCAGGCCGCCGCCGACCGACCGCTGGTCGAGGTTCAAGTCATTAAACCGCGCGGAGACGCTGCCGCCGTCGGCAAACGCCACGGCATCGAGGTGCGTGAACAGGGCCACGCGGAGTTCCATGTTGCCGACCAGCATGTTGTCGTCTCGGAAGCGGAAGTCCGGATACGAACGCAGCGAGTGACCGCCGCCCAGGTTCGGCTGCAGGTACTCGGGCACGGTCTGGCCGGGTTGCGTGTCGGCGGCCACCAGCCATCCGCGCAGCGCCAGCACGACGCGCGAACGGGCCAACGGAATGAATCCCGCGACTTCAGATTCGTAGCGATTGAAGGTGTAGAGGCCGGCGGAGCGATCGTTGAAGCGCGCCGCCGAGACACGGACCAGGCCACCCCGGGTCGGATGGTCGGGGAAGTCGCGCGTGTCGGCCACCAGCGAGGTTTCGCTATGGAGAAACGACGGCTCGTCGCCGCCAATCGACAAGATGTCCGGGCTCAGCCGGCCGACGCTCGCGTTCAGTTCGAGCCACCGCGCCAACCGGACCGTGCTGTAGCCGACGATGTTCTGTGAGCGCAGGTGGTAGGTGGAGGGGTTGTCTTCGGTCGTGTCTGGACCCTCGCCGTAGGACTTGATCGCCCGGAAGTCCTGCCACCGATAAATCGTGCCCAGCACCAGGCGGCTGCGGAGCAGTCTCGGCAGTTCGAACTTCGCCTCCGCTACCTTGTAGCCCTTGATCGAGACGCCGGCGGACACGTCAACGAGGACGCGGTCGTCCTGGAACGAATGCCGGTAGCCAGGGCCGAGGGTGATCCAGCCGGAACCCTGGATGGGGCTCTTGGTGCTGACGTAGAAACCGTTGCCGTTGCCGCCGCCGCCCAGCTTGCGGTCCGAGAAGATGGCCGCCCGCCCGAGCCAGCCAGGCTCGGTAATGAAGCCCTGCGGTTCGGCCACCTCGGGAGTTGGCGGGACATCTTGTGGTGCGGGCTGTCCTTGCTGGGCAGTAGCGGTCACAGACAGGCCGCAGGCCAGCACCAGGGCCAGGCCGGCGACGACCCAATTGCCCGCGAGTGTGGGACGACACCCCGTCATCCCCTCCCCTACTGCAGTTTGCGGGCCAAGTCAGACCGTTGGCTCTTTACAGGAGGCAAGGAGGGAAGGAGATCAGGAAAACTAAGGTTGTGTCCGCAATTCTTGCCACGACTAACGCGCTCCCTGGGAGTGCGATCGAGGTGCATCGGCACCTGGGCCCGGGGCTGCTGATGAACTTCAACGTCACAAGCTCCGGGCGGGCCTGCGCCGGCTGGATCATCCGGATCGACACGTTAAGAAACAGGAGGGCAGGAGTTAAGGAGGTAGGAATACCCTCGGTTCGATCCCGGTCTGGTCCACCACCTCTAAGCTGTTGATTCCACACGGTCGAAATCTGGATCCCAAATAGTCAATCGAACC
>Ga0163144_10005040_pt1 | contig 29435 bp, 38 predicted proteins | sample OliLak19BULKMAT1_FD_123175 | JGI IMG/M metagenome (GOLD analysis project Ga0163144, IMG submission 123175) | Freshwater microbial mat bacterial communities from Lake Vanda, McMurdo Dry Valleys, Antarctica - Oligotrophic Lake LV.19.BULKMAT1 | ecosystem: Environmental > Aquatic > Freshwater >...
ACTAACGGACCGATTCGTGGTATTGGGAAAATCGGGCAGGCACTCAGTTTTGACGGGATTAACGATTATGTCGATGTGGGGGATATGGCTTCTTTGGAGGGGGTAAGTCAGGTAACACTTTCTACTTGGGTGAAGCCTTCCTCTCTTTCTGCAATCTACCTAGGTCTTATCAGCAAGCAGTCAAGCTTGACGAGCGACATGAGTCTTATCAGTGGTGGACCAGACTTGGGCGATAGTTCGCACGTGGCTTTTGTCATGCGCAATGGCAGTGATAGCTATGGCTATACTATCGACCCGGGTAATCTTGTGGTCGGTCAGTGGACGCACGTGGTTGGCATCTTTGACGGTTCGGGGTCAGATAATAGCCGTCGCCTGAGCATTTATGTGAATGGGAATAAGCGAGAGCTCACCTTTAGTGGCACTATTCCAACGACCACTCCAGCAAACAGTACCAATATGACTCTTGGTCTCAGCGGTAGTTATTATTTCAGTGGGACAATCGACGAGTCACGTACGTACAGCCGGGCACTGAGCCTATCAGAAGTAAGGGCACTCTATAATCAAGGTCGGTAACTCTATGGCTCTTATCAGTGAACTCCGGAATTGGCGGAATAAGCAGGCTCGTATCGAGGGAGTCGAAGTGTACCGGGTGTTGTCAAACACGGTATTAGAAGCGCTTGTCGGTGCGTTGCCACAAAGTAAAGACGAGATGCTCGCAGTCAAGGGCATCAAAGAAGCAAAGTTTCAGAAGTATGGCGTAATCCTGCTTCGGATGATTGAAGCGTATGGTGGTGGCAGTGGGTTAAAAAAAGAACAGGGGTCATCAAAGAAGAGTGACAATGATGCTTTTTTTCAATCACTTGTGGGCGAGCCGATCAGGGCAGAGAGTCAGGAAGGGGTCGTCCTAGAAGATACAACCTTGTCTGTAAGTGAGTTTCTCGATGGTTTAAATGTGGAACTTTCTGGGATGGCAGCACGTATTCAGGGTGAAGTGACAAGTGTTGATGTGAGGGAGAGAGTCGTTTACTTTACCATGAAGGATAGTCAAGATGAGAGTACGCTTGCTTGCCTCATCTTTCGCAATCAGTACACGCTCTCAGGAGTGGAACTCGCTATCGGAGACGAAATTATTGTTGAAGGTGCACCAGATATTTATAAGCCGAACGGCCGACTGTCACTCCGAGCTGGCATGATCGAGCTTTGCGGTGAAGGGGCGCTTCAGAAAGCCTACGATGCTCTCAAGAAAAAACTGGAAGCGGAGGGTGTCTTTGCAACAGAGAAGAAGCGTTTGCTTCCGGAGTTTCCGACTCGTATTGCGCTCATTACTTCGGAGCAGGGAGCAGCCATTGGGGATTTCACTATGAATCTTGGAGCGCAAGGATTTCATGTTGATTTTTATCCAACGAGTGTCGAAGGGAAGCGAGCGGTCTTTGAAATTATCGAAGCCTTCTGTTATTTTGAGAGACGAAGCGAAGACTACGATGTTCTTGTCCTTATTCGAGGCGGAGGCAGTCTCGAGAGCTTACAAGCATTTAACAATGAAGCCCTGGTACGAGCAGTGGCCGAGTGCCAGATCCCGACATTGCTGGGAGTTGGCCACGAAAAAGACGTGACGTTAGCAGCGCTTGCTTCGGATATGATGGTATCGACTCCAACCGCGACCGCTCGCACCCTACGAGCTCCTTGGGATGAAGCGCGTGGTCTCCTTCGGCACCTTGAAGAGCACCTGCCACTTCTATTGGAGCGCGAACTTCGGAGAGTGAAAGGTGAGCTTGGTAGTGGGAGTGACGCCCTCTCTCTCAAGCTCCGAGAATTTCTTGCCTATGCTGATACCTTGAGAGAAGAGCTCGCCAAAAATTTTCTCTCCCTTCAGTCTCTGGCTCGAGAGAAGCGGGTAGCGCTTGGAGAGGCAAAAAAGCATATGGAACAGTTGTTCGTTTCTCGGCTAGAAAGCGTCAAAAAAGAACTGCTTTATGGGGAAGACCTTTTGAGACAATATGATCCGACTCGAGTGCTCAAGCTTGGCTACAGCCTGGTCAAGAGTGGCGGACAGGTCGTGAAGAAAACTGCGGGACTTTCAGTAGGTGATATGCTAGATATCGAGCTTCATAAAGGAAAGATTGGTGTCAAAGTAGAGAAAATAATTGATTGATAGAAATGTTATGCCAAAGGCAAATTTAAGTGAGTCGCTTAAAAAAGTGCAGGATATCGTCGCTTGGTTTGATACTCAGGAAGAAGTGGACGTTGAGAAGGGGCTCGAAAAGATCAAGGAGGGGACAATTCTCATCAAAGAGAGTCGCACTCGTTTGAAAGAAATCGAAAACGAATTTGAGGTGGTGAAAAAAGACTTAGAAAAAGAATAACCGCTTTTCTTTGCGTGTGAAAAGCTTTGTCTTCTTGTGATATAATGAAGACAAAGAAACACAAACATGAAAAGATTTTCTGGTGATATTTCTATTGTCTTAGGTGGTGCTGCTGGACAAGGCGTGCAGACCATCGAAGCGCTTTTGGTGTCAGTCCTCAAACGGGAAGGCTACCATGTTTTTGCCATCAAAGAATACATGTCTCGTATTCGCGGTGGCAGTAACTCAACCGAAATCCGTGTTACCGATGCGAGGAGGAGTGCGTATGTTCGGCGAATTGACCTCCTGTTTGCCATGGACAAAGATGTTTTGCTTCATCTCGAAAAACGCCTTACCAAACACACCCTTGTTTTGGGAGAGCGGGCGAAGATCGGCGCTTCTCACCAGAATGTTATAGATATTCCATTCACGTCTTTTGCTAATGAGCTTGGCAATCCGATTTATACGAGTACGGTCGCGGTCGGGGTAGCGCTCGGAATTTTAGGAGCCGAAAAGTCAGTTTTTGAAACGTATCTGCGAGAACACTTTGCGCGCAAAGGAGAAGAAGTGGTGGCAAAAAATATTGAGGCAGGAGAGAAAGGCTATACTTTTGGAAAGCATATTGCGTATGATGTAGGCATTGAAGTTCATATAAAGCATCATGAGTCAGTCAAGAAAGAACTTTTGACGGATGGTGTCGAAGCGGTCGGTCTCGGAGCGCTTCAGGCAGGCTGTAACTATATTTCGTCCTACCCTATGTCCCCGGGAACGGGACTGCTCACCTTTCTCGCAGCTCAGAGTAAAGAATTTGGTGTGGTTGTGGATCAGGCTGAAGATGAAATCGCTGCTATCAATCAGGGGCTCGGCGCCTGGTATGCTGGCGCGCGAGCCATTGTTACGACGTCTGGTGGTGGTTTTGCTCTCATGACCGAAGGGGTGAGTCTCGCCGGTATCATTGAAACACCCATTGTCATTCATATTGGTCAGCGCCCAGGACCTGCGACGGGGTTGCCGACTCGGACTGAGCAGGCCGACCTCAACTTGGTACTTTATGCTGGACACGGTGAGTTTCCGCGCGCTATCTATGCGCCAGGAACTCCGGAAGAAGCCTATTTCGTCACGCAAGAAGCGTTCCGTATCGCCGATACGTACCAGTCACCAGTCTTTATCCTGACAGACCAATACTTTGTCGATGCCATCGGCAGTTTTCCAATAGAAAGCCTCAAAAATGTTCCCATGAAAAATCATATTGTGGTGACGAAGCCTGCGTACAAGCGCTACGCTCTCTCCGAGGATGGCATCTCACCGCGAGGAATTCCCGGGAATGGACAGGGGCTGGTGGGGGTTGATAGTGATGAACATGACGAGAGCGCTCATATTACTGAGAGCGCCCTCGTGCGAGTAGCTATGCACGAAAAACGTCTGTCTAAGATGAGGGGTATGCGAGCGGAAGCACTCCTTCCTACAGAAATAGGGGACGTTCTTCACGCTGATATACTGGTAGTTGCCTGGGGCTCCAATCGGGGAGTGCTTGAGGAAGCGCTCGAGCATATCGGACGAGACGATATCGCCGGGCTACACTTTCATCAAGTCTACCCACTTCCTGAAAAATCCAAAAAACTGTTTGCTCGTAAAAAGGTAGTGATGCTTGAAAACAATGTAGCGAGTCAATTTGGAAACCTCCTTAAGCTCGAATATGGAATTAAAGTTTCCGAAGCTATCTTAAAGTACGATGGCGATCCTTTTTCCGTAGAAGAAGTCGTGCAAAAAATTCAAAAAATTTCTTAAGAGTATGATCGATAAAAAACTCTACGACATGCCCGTGGATACCGACTTGGCTTGGTGCCCGGGCTGTGGCAACTTCCCTATTTTGAACATTGTCAAAATGGCACTCGCCGAACTTGATATCATGCCTCAAGATGTCGTTATGTGCTCAGGGATTGGCCAAGCTGCCAAGACCCCGCACTATTTACGAGTGAATTATTTTAATGGCCTTCATGGCCGAGCGCTCCCACCCGCTATCGCTATCAAAATCGCCAATCCAAAGCTCACAGTCATTGCCGAAAGTGGAGATGGGGATACCTACGGCGAAGGGGGCAATCACTTTATGCACACCATAAGACGCAATCCCGATATTACGAGCATTGTCCACAACAACATGGTCTATGGCCTTACGAAAGGCCAAGCTTCACCAACGTCTGAAAAGGGTATGAAAACACCAATTCAAACTGGAGGGGTGGTAATGGAGCCGTTTAATCCGCTCGCCACTTCACTCTCGCTCGGCGCGACCTTTGTCGCTCGGGTTTTCTCTGGCGATATCGTGAAGTCTAAAGAAATTATCAAGGCTGCCATAGAACATAAGGGGTATGCTCTCGTTGATGTGTTTCAGCCCTGCGTCGTTTTTAACAAACAAAACACCTATCAGTGGTTCAAGCAAAACACCTACTATCTTGATGAAAAAGATCATGATAAGAAAGACAGGATGAAAGCGCTCGCACTAGCCTTTGAAACCAAGCGGATGGCGCTTGGAATCCTGTACCAAGAAACTGGGCGGCCGACCTACGAAACCCTCTTGAGACAAGGGGATGACCCGCTGTTTCAGCGAGTGCGCAGTAAGCAGGCGCTCGAAGCGCTCTTACGAAGCTACCAATAAAAAAAACTGCCCGACTTTCTGTGAGGGCAGTTTTTCGTTCTTCTAATCAAGACCAAGCTCAATTCTTGATTCCTCAGTCATCTTTTCTGCTGTCCATGGTGGATCAAAGGTGAGTTCGACTTTTACTTCCTCAATCGTTTCAATCTCCATTACAGCATCTTCGATTTCTTTCTGGATTTGTCCAAAAAGAGGGCAACCAATAGTAGTCAGGGTCATGGTGATAAGGCAGACCCCATCCTTTGAAACGTTGATGGTGTAAATAAGGCCGAGGTCAACGATAGAAACGCCAAGCTCCGGGTCCAGAACTTTCTTGAGTTTTTCTCTGACTTGCTCCTCTAGGGGCATTTTTTTAGGCATGAGTATGAGCTGTTATTCCGGAAAAATTTGCTTGCCACTCGCGTCCTTGATGCGAATAGCGGCGACCGGACAGGCACGGGCAGCATTCAAAATAGTCTCCTGGTCATCCTTGTCAATGGTGGCGAGGATCCCGGCTTTCCCCATCTCATCCAAGGCAAAAGTGTTTGGAGCCATAGCGGTACAAGGGGCAGCACCAATGCACACGCCATGATCAACTTCTATTGTCCAGCCATTATTCAAAGCGATAGGGCCAGCGACTTTCGTTTCATCTTTCCATTGTGACATAGCGATAGAGTAAGTGAGTTATTTTTTTAAGGCAGGACTTTTCGTTTGAAGTGCTTTCTTCACTGTCTCAAGTGAGAGGAGACCACACTTGAGGCGATTAGGAGAGAGGGAGACGCCCAAAAGGCGCAGTACATCTTGTGGTTCGAGCGCAAGGACTTCTTTTTTTGTGCTGCCCTCAATGCTTTCGGTAAGGAGAGAAGCAGAAGCTTGAGAGATAGCGCATCCAGAACCACGAAACCTCACATCTGCAATTCTATCATTTTTGAGAACGATGTCCATAAAGAGATGGTCGCCACAGGTCGGGTTGAGGGCCTCAGCCTGATGGGTGGCATTTTTCAGGCGACCCCCCCGACGGGGATTTCGGTAGTGGTCAAGAATGAGATCGTGATAGAGAGACATAGGTGTACCTTATGGAGTGAAAACTTGGAGCGCACTCTTGAGCCCTTTAATCAGTTTTTCGATATCACTCTCATCGTTGTACGCGGAAAGACTCAGGCGGGCTGAGGCTGGGAGGGTGAGCATTTGGTGGAGTGGCCGGGCGCAGTGTTCTCCGGCTCGGATACAGATATTTTTCTCTCCCAAGAGATGAGCGATATCGTGCGGGTGGATGTGAGCGAATGTAAACGTGATGATTCCCAGGCGCACCGCTCGGTCAAGGGAGCCTATGATGTGAATTTTTTCACCAAAGGTTTCTTGGAGACGTCTGATTGTGTACTGAGCGAGCTCTTGTTCATGTCTCTGTATTGAAGCGAGTCCGAGAGTATCAATAAAATCGAGCGCGGCACCGAGGCCAATGATGCCAGCGATATTAGGAGTCCCTCCTTCGAATCGTTCTGGACCGTCTTTGTACTTCGCTGGTATTGAGAGCGGGTCGAGGATGGTGCCGCCACCAACATTGACTGGACCAAGGAGCGCAAGGCTCCGCGTCTCTCCTGAGAGGACGCCGATCCCAGTCGGGCCAAACAGTTTGTGACCAGAAAAGACCAGAAAATCAACGCCCCAGTCTGTGCGTGAGACAGGGACATGGCCGACCGCCTGGCAGGCGTCGATCAGTATAAGCGTCTGAGAATTCTTCTTACGGATAGAAGCCACTATTTCTTCGACGGGATTGATCAAGCCAAAGACGTTAGAAACGGCGCTCAAGGCGACGAGAAGAGTCTTTTCATCGATAAGTGTCGCTATCATCTCTGGATCGATAAGGCCATCTTTTGTTATCGGTGCAATACGGAGTTCTCCTTCCGTGACCTGCGCCAATTCTTTCCAAGGAAGAAAGTTGGAGTGATGTTCAAGGGCAGTAACGACGATGTTCCCTCCTTTTTTCATGCGCTCCCGCAGTCCAATGGCTACTATATTGATGCTGTGGGTGGCGCTTGCGGTAAAGACAATACCCTCTTTTTTTCCTCCGATAAAGGTAGCAACCTTTTCACGCACCTGATCGATGGCGGTAGTCGCCATCTCAGCTATTGGGTAGAGACCGCGCGCTACGTTACTAGAATACTCGCGATAGTACTGATCCATGGCTACTAGAACACTTTCTGGCTTGAGGGCGGTAGCGGCAGAGTCAAGATAGACCAGTGTCGGGTCGTTTTGTAGGATTGGAAAATTTTTCTTGATGTCAGTGAAGGGTGGCATAGAAGCTACTTGGTATGACTGAGTATTTTTTGCTGAAGCGTGTCGGTATGTATACCGAGCCTTTCCAGGGCATCGAAAGCCTCCTGAAAGAAGCCTTGTGTGAGAAGCGTGGTGGCCTGAGCGTTCGAGAGACCACGCGACTGGGCGAGAAAGAGGGCCTCCTTTGATAGTGGGCTAACGGTAGCGGCGTGTCGACAGCGTACATCGTTGGCTAAAATTTCCAATGATGGCCGAGTGAAGGCCTTGGCCTTTCTAGAAAGTAAGAGCGTGCGACTCTCCTGAGAAGCGTCTGTTTGCTCTCCCTCCTTTGTGATATGAATCAACCCTTCGTAGGTGAAGGTCGAGGCATCATGGAGAACGCTTTTGACGAGAGCCGAAGACGTGGTGTGAGGAGCGCTATGTTTTTGGGTAAGACAAAGCTTGGCTCCCTCTGTACCGTTGCCTGTGAAAAAAGCAAAAATATGAGCTTCTGCTCTCGCCCCTGTGAGCTCAAAGGTGATTTCTCCACTACGATTCCAGAGAAAAAAAACACTCTGCTCGCCTTCAGTGAGCCGATAGTGGGTTTGAGTGTCGGTGGTGATGTCTTTTAGGATCATAGTCTTAGCCGATACTGCCATTCATTTCCATATGAATGAGTCGGTTGAGTTCAATTGAATACTCCAGCGGAATTTCTTTGGCGACGGGATCGATAAAGCCATTCACGAGCATGCCCTCGGCATCCTGTTTTTTGATGCCCCGTGACATAAGATAAAAAAGTTTTTCCTCACCAAGTTTTTCGACAGTCGCCTCATGAGTAAGCTCGGCGCTTTCTTCATGGATGCGCATAGTGGGATAGGTATCAGAACGAGACTGATCGTCTAAGAGGAGAGCGTCACATACCACAGACGCAAGCGCGTTTTTGGCGCCACTGGCTACATGAACTAGGCCGCGGTACGACGTTGTGCCACCGTCTTTGGAGATGGACTTGGAAACGACCCGTGACGTGGTATCTGGCGCTAAGTGCACCATCTTGGCTCCAGCATCCTGGTGCTGACCGGCGCCAGCATAGGCGATCGAGAGCACTTCTCCTCGGGCGCCACGACCAGCCAAGTAGACAGCTGGGTACTTCATAGTGACGCGACTCCCGAGGTTACAGTCGATCCATTCCATGACGGCATTTTCATCGGCACGGGCGCGTTTAGTGACCAGGTTGTAAATGTTTTTACTCCAGTTTTGTACCGTCGTGTAACGAACGTGAGCATTTTTCTTGACGAAGATTTCTACCACGGCCGAGTGGAGTGAGGCGCTGCGGTAGACTGGTGCGGTGCAACCTTCGCTGTAGTGTACGGAGCTCCCTTCATCGGCGATGATGAGGGTACGCTCAAATTGGCCGAAAGCTTCGGAGTTGATACGAAAGTAGGCCTGAAGTGGGAGTGCGACGTGTACCCCCTTGGGAATATAGACAAACGAGCCGCCTGACCAGACTGCTGAGTTGAGGGCCGAAAATTTGTTGTCATGAGCTGGGATGAGGGTGCCAAAGTATTCCTTGACGAGCTCTGGATATTTCTTGACAGCCGTATCCATGTCGCAGAAGATCACGCCGAGTTTGTCGAGCTCGCGGTTGATGCTTTCATAGACAACCTCGGATTCATACTGGGCACTGACACCGGCCAAGAATTTTTTTTCCGCCTCAGGCACGCCGATGCGGTCGTAGGTCTCTTTGATTTCTTTCGGCAGGTCTTCCCAAGTCTGCGACTGAGTGTCGGTCGCCTTGAGGTAGTAGGTGATGTCATCGAAATTGATGTGAGACAAGTCGGCACCAAAGTTTGGCATGGGCTTTTGCTTAAATATCTCGTATGCGCGCAGACGCAAATCAAGCATCCAAGGTGACTCACCTTTGATTTTGGAAATTTCGGCTACTATCTTTTTGGATAAGCCGGTTTTCGTCTTGTGGACTGAGCGTTCCGGCATGGAAAATCCGTACTGATAGTCGCCCACCGCTATTTTTTTTGGAGTGCGTTTTTTCATGAGATTCCTTCAAAGCCTTTTTCCTCAATCTTTTTAGCGAGAACAAGAGAGCCGGTGCGGACCAATCGTCCCTGCTTCATGACGAGTACAGTGTGCGGCTTTATAAAGCGGAGTAAACGGGTGGAATGAGTGATGAAAACAAGAGTAGTTTCTTTGCGGAGGTGCTTTTTTAAAAATTGGGCGATTGTTTTTAAGGCATCGACATCGACGCCACTATCAATCTCATCAAAAAGAGCAAACGTTGGAGTAAGCAGTACGGCCTGTAGGGCTTCAAGCTTTTTCTTTTCACCGCCCGAGAAACCATCGTTGAGCGAACGCCTCAAGAGTTCGTCTTTGATATGGAGTTCTTTTGCATAACGCTTGACCTCTTTATGGAGAGTCACCGCATCCGTTTTTTTTTCAAGCGCCAAGCGCAGGAGCTCAAAGACGGTCACGCCAGGGAGCGTGAGAGGCGTCTGAAAAGAAAGAAAAATTCCGAGCTTGGCTCGTTTATCTGGAGAAAGATTTTTAATATTTTTTAAACCATACAGAATTTTTGAATCACGAGAAAAGATAATGCTAGGGTGGCCCATGAGAGCACTCGCTAGGGTGGATTTACCAGAACCATTCGGACCCATGAGGGCATACATTCGACCAGGTTTGAAGGCGAAGGAAATATCGGTGAGGATTTTTTTCTCCCCGATAGAGGCGGAGAGGTGAGTGAGGGTCAGCATAGCTTTAGGATTGACGGGAGATATTGTGTGGCACGAGACTTGCGAGAGTGACTTGGGAGAGGGAATGTTCTATCTCTTCTTCGAGTTTGCGCCAGACTTCGTTGGTCTGACAGTGGCTCGGTTGGAAGCAGGGCAGGGCGCCTTTGATTGCTGGGACAAAAGTTTTGAGTGGCCCGTCGAGCTCATGGAGAATCTGCCACACATTGGTTTCCTTCGCAGAGCGAGCCAGGGTATAGCCACCCGTCACCCCTTTTTTGGCCTCCACGATACCGCCTCGTCGCAGCTGCTGGACGATTTTTTCGAGGTAGTCTTCGGGGAGGTGCTCAGTTCCGGCGAGAGCGTGAATAGAAAGTGGTTTGTCGGTCTGAGCAAGGGCGAGAGCTGCTCGCAAGCCATAATAAGCCTTCTTTGAGATTTTCATAATATCAGACTAAATTGGTCTGATTTATGATACCAGGTGGCTAAAACTCCGTCAAGCGATTCTATTCCTAATGGAATTAAAAACTTTACTTTTTATAAGATATATAATATAGGGCTCCTTCCTTTCTAAATCTTAGGAAGAGGAATGTGATCATTAACAACCAAGGAGTCTTCATGACAACAGCATATTACGGGACTCGTTCCCGTTATGACAATGGTGTTTTTCTGAGCCGTACATTGTCAAATGGTATTGAGGTTTTTTTTCAACAACCCCAATTGATAACAAATGACGAAGGAATTGTCATTGCGTTCTTGCCTCGAGTAGGGTCATGCATTGAAAATCCTAATGAACATGGAATTGCTCATTTCTTCGAGCACATCCCCTTTGATGTAAAGCGATTGGGCGCACTTCATCGGGGAGGTGGCGACTGGAATGGTTCGACCTCGATACTGCAAACGAATTTCCGAGTAACTGCACCGAAGGAGTCCTTCCGGCAAGCTGTGCAGGCGATCAAGTTGCTGGTTGCTGAGCCATTGTTTGAAGAACGCATTGTCCGTCGGGAGTGCGGAGTCATTAGTCGAGAATATGCGATGAAGCTGGCAGATAAAGAGTACATCATGGCAGCGCAGAAGGCGTGCACTTTTTTTGATGAAAATCATCCTTTGGGGCATTATCCTATTGGTGATTTGTCAGTCATCGAAGCTATGAGTGGTTGGCAACTAGAGCAATTTTTCGGACGCTACTACCACGCTGGCAATATCAAGCTTGTGTGTGGAGGAGCGTTCTCGGAATTAGGCGAAGAAAGAGTGCTCGCAACTTTGGAGAAAGCGTTAGGAGACATTGATTCCGGTGACTCAGCAGTCCTTGAATTGAGCTTGCCTCTCCAAAGAGCAAGTTTCTCTCTGGCTGATGCCAGTTTTCCCCGTGAACAGCTAGCCTTGCATTACCTGTCGGATGAACAACTTACTCCTGCAGAGTACGACGCCCTAGATTTTCTGGCCGCGCTACTCAATGGTATGCATTCGCCACTTTTGCGGGAGTTGCGCACCAAGCGGGGCTGGGTGTACGAATCTGGACTGTGCGGTGTAGAGTGGAATCATTTTGGCTGGGAGTTTCATATGGACTGCTGGACAAAACCTCAGCACTTTGAAAAGGTACAAAAAATTTTCCGTAAGGTGTTGGAAGGCCTGACACCAAAGTACATCTGTCAAGAACAAAACTTACGTCAGTTGGAGAGAAAAACGAGTTTCAGCAATGCGGTTTCGGTGTGCCGGCGCGTGCCTAATATCATCACATCAGTTGGTTGTAAATACAGCAGGCATGCTTGGGAGGAGATTGAGGATGAACTGAGTCTTGAGCGGATCTTGGCATGGCGTGATCGGTTGCTTTCTATGGAGCCGATTGTCGTGGAACTCCGTCAAGCATGAGATTTCGGTGCCGGGTAGGACAATGGTCCCCCGGCTTCTTCTTTTTTTAGGATAGACAAAGTCCTCTCTTTTTGGTACAAGCGAGAGACGTACCTTACGAAAGAGTTCCGATGAATGACAGGACTGCTCTGCGTGCTCTCCTTGAGAGCCCGGGCTTCCTTCTATCGGAGCTCGGGATTACAACAGCGTATCTGTATCGGCCAAAATTGCCGGAGTGGAGGTTTGTTCCTACGACGTTTCTTGATGAAGAAATCTGGGAAAATGGTGAGGCCTTGGTCTTTCGCTTACAAAGCGACGGCTGTTCTACTATCCTCCGTTTTTCTGGGCAGCTTCCTTGTCCAGTCGTCTTTCTGGAAGCGGACCTATCTCTCGTTACTGTTCGCCCGGACTATGTCGGTGCTGGAAAGAAGTTTTTTGTGTCTTTGCGAAACGAAAAGACTGACGAGCACCGCTATTGGCCGGCCTCGGCCCTGCGGTTACTCCGAATGCTTCCTCCGACCGAAAAGGATACTGTCTTCCCGTGGTGAGGCCGCATCTCTTTGCCCTGAACCGTCCAGAACCTTAGGCGTGCTCGGGGTTTCTTTTTTTTCTGAAACACGCTACACTTTTCAGTTATACTAGGTATAGATTATGAAGCCCTACTTGGGATTTTGGGGAAAATTGAAGAAGCCGATTTTGGTCTTGGCCCCACTGGCCAATGTGACCGATGCTGTTTTCCGTGCTCATATCATCAAATATAGTAAACCCGATGTCCTGTGGACTGAGTTTGTCTCGGCCGATGGACTTTGTCATCCCAAGGGACGCTCGGCGATTATTCGCGACCTCAAATTTTCCGAAGCTGAACGACCGATTGTGGCGCAACTGTTTACAGCGCACCCAGAGCATATGAAAGAAGCTGCCAAACTCTGTGCAGAGCTTGGGTTTGATGGTATCGATATCAACATGGGGTGTCCTGATAAAAATGTTATGAAGCAGGGAGCCGGCGCGGCTTGCATGAAGGATCCTTTGTTAGCGCAAGCTTTGATTGAAGCGGCTCGCGCTGGTACGATAGCAGCCGGGAGAGAGCTCCCAATTTCAGTAAAGACTCGGCTGGGATTGAATGATGATACACTGGAAGAGTGGCTCCCGGCGCTCCTCCTCGCCAAACCAGCCGTCATCATCATCCATGCCCGTACCAAAAAAGAAATGTCTAAAGTACCAGCTCGTTGGGAACGGATCAAACGAGCAGTAGAGATTGCAGAAGGCTCGGGCACGCTTATTCTCGGCAATGGTGATGTGCGCGACAGAGGTGATGCCGAAAAGAAAGTAAGAGAGACCGGAGCGGATGGTGTTATGCTCGGTCGGGCTATCTTTGGTAACCCTTGGTTGTTTGATCAGGATAAAAAAGTAACGGTACGAGAAAGAGTGCTTTCAGCCCTGGAACACACCAAGCTCTTTGAAGTGACTTGGGGTAAGGAAAAAAGTTTTGAGCTTATGAAAAAACACTACCAAGCCTATATCAATCATTTCCCATTAGCCAAGGAGCTCCGTATTGAACTCATGAATTGCCACCAGGCGAGTGAGGTAGAGGTAGTAATCACAAAATTTTTGGCTGATCATGCTGATATCGCAACAGAGCGTGTTATTCCAATCCCGAAAATATAAGAAAAGAGTTACGTAACAGGTTACGTAACTCTTGAGAAGAAAGCTCTATGAAGATTGCGGTACTCGTATCAGGAGGAGTGGATAGTTCGGTCGCTTTGCGGCTGCTTCAAGATGAAGGGCACGAGCTCACTGCTTTCTATCTCAAGATTTGGCTGGAAGATGAGCTTTCTTTTTTAGGTGAGTGTCCCTGGGAAGATGATTTGACGTACGTGAGAGCTGTTTGCGAACAGGTTGGTGTACCGCTTCAGATTGTGCCATTTCAGAAGGAGTACTGGGAGCGTGTAGTCTCGTATACGGTCAACGAAGTGAAAGAGGGTCGGACGCCCAATCCGGATATGCTCTGTAATGCCCAGATTAAATTTGGCGCGTTTTATGAATACATCGTAGACAAGGAATACGATAAGATTGCCACTGGTCACTACGCCTCTACGAAAGAGCATGGAGGGAAGACGCTCCTTATTATGTCACCCGACGCCATCAAGGATCAGACCTACTTCTTATCGCAACTCTCGCAAGCACAAGTGAGTAAAGCGCTCTTTCCTATCGGGAGATTGGAAAAAAGTGACGTGCGGAAACTGGCCGAAACATATAAGCTACCCAATGCTTTGCGCAAGGATAGTCAGGGCATTTGTTTTTTAGGTAAGATTCCGTTCGATAAATTCTTGGATTACCATCTCGGGAAAAAACCAGGCAAGCTTGTGGAGCATGAGACAGGGAAAATACTCGGTGAGCATGACGGTTTTTGGTACTTTACGGTTGGTCAGCGCCGTGGCATCAAGCTTTCGGGTGGGCCGTGGTATGTAGTAGAGAAAAACACTCAGAAGAACGACGTTTTCATCTCGCATGGCGCGCATCATGAACTGGTTGCTCGCGATACTTTTATCGTTTCATCTCTCAATTGGATCTCGGGTGAAGCACCAACGAAAAAAGATCTGCAAGTTAAAATCCGCCATGGAGCCAAGATATACAAAGCTACCATTGAATATCGTGAAAATGGAAAAGTACAGGTAACCTTACAAGAAAAAGATTCTGGGCTAGCCTGCGGTCAGTTTGCTGTATTCTATGACGGTGACGCGTGTCTTGGTGGAGGGAGTATTGAAGAATAGAAGTATGCATATTCGCACAGAAAAAATTCGATTTTTTGAAAAATGCCTAACTGACTTTTTTCGGAAAGCCGGGAGAGTTGAACTTCCTTGGCGCAAAAAAAATATCACCGCCTACGAGGTGTGGGTGTCGGAAATCATGCTTCAGCAGACGCAGGTAGTAAGAGTCATCTCATATTACAAAAATTTTCTAAAGCGTTTCCCAGCAGTAGAGAGTCTCGCACGAGTGAGTTGGGAAAAATTTCTCCCGTACTATGAGGGCCTCGGGTACTATGAGCGTGGTCGCAATATGCTTCGAGCCGCAGAGGTGGTGGTGAGTGAGTATCAGGGAAAATTTCCGCGCGACAAAGAACGCCTCCAGACGCTACCAGGTATCGGTCCGTATACAGCCTCTGCCATTATGAGCTTTGCCTATGGTGATAATCATTTGGCCTGGGACACCAATCTGAAGCGAGTGATTGGAAGATTCTTTCTTGGAGGGAAGCATCTGATTACTGATGAGGCTTTGTGGGATGAAAAGTTTATCACACCAAAAAAAATAATGAACGCGGCGCTCATGGACTTTGGGAGCGCGCTTTGTACCGCTCGACCAAAATGTGGAGCCTGCCCACTTCGCACTCACTGTGTTTATTTCAAAGAGGGGGGTAAACAAGAAGTCATAGTTCAGAAAAGGAAAAATAGTCTTATCGCCAAAGATGCTCTAGTCTATCTCTTTCTTCATGAAAAGCATGTGCAGTACTTTTCTTCCCATCCAAAAAAATTCGAGCCCTTTGTGCTGCCCCCTAGCTATACGACGAGGTCGGAGATTAAGCAATACTTCCAAGAAAAGTATGCTCTGACTCTTTCGGTGCGCCCGCCCCACAGCCAGATACGACTGAAGAAGAAGCGAGTGGTCTTGGTAAATGCTCAGATACTTCTCGGGGAACCCCAATTCACCGTATTTCCGAAAAGCGCTGTGGCGAGGTATAATGAGAGTGCTTTTCTGAGGAACCCCTCGGAGAAGATCATGAAGCTAAGTAGCTAAGTAGCTATCTCTATGCAGCTCAAATCACTCAATGTCTCTTTTTTCTTTCTCCTCTTCTTCGTGGTTGGCGTAAGTGTCTTTTTTGTTTTTCAGCCGTTCATCACCGCTATTATTGCGGCTGCGATTCTGGCAGCGCTCTTCAAGCGCCCTTATCATTTTTTGGAGCGAGTGATGCGTGGCCATCGTGGCATAAGCGCCTTTCTCACTTGTCTTCTGATCGTCACCATGATTGTGACGCCTTTGTTTTTGGTGCTGAGTCTCGCCATAAATGAGGCGGGCAATCTGTACACGATGATGACAGAGGAGTCGACTCTTCAAACCATGATTGCGAGCGTACTTGCAACTATTCAGAGCATCCCGTACGTAAACTTCTTTTTTGATACGGCCACTTTCGATCAGGCGCGTTTGATTGAGGAAATAAAAAACCTCAGTCAAAATGCTTTGGGCATTCTTCAATCAGCTTATCAGGGGGTCACCCATTTTATCTTTTGGGTCTTCATCATGTTTTTTACCCTCTTCTATTTCTTGATCGATGGCAAGAAAACTTTGAAAAAAATCATGACCTTGTCGCCGCTCAAAAACGATCATGATAAGCTTTTAATTGAAAAGTTTATTTCTATTAGCCGCGCTACGTTAAAAGGTACTATGGTGATCGGTGTTATTCAGGGACTGTTGGGTGGTGTCACGTTTTGGATTGCGGGCGTTCCATCGCCCGCTATCTGGGGAGTAGTTATGGTGCTGTTCTCCATTATTCCCATGATTGGCTCTACGCTTATTTGGCTCCCAGCTGGGATCATCATGCTTCTTATTGGTAATATCTGGGAAGGAGTATTTATTCTCGCAATGGGCGCCGGTGTGATTTCGGTCGTTGACAACATTCTTCGTCCCAAGCTGGTCGGCCAGGATACGCAGATGCACCCACTCCTCATATTTTTTGCGACTCTGGGAGGTATTTCTGCTTTTGGTCTCCCAGGATTTATTATGGGGCCAATCATCGTGTCTTTATTTATGGCCCTTTCCGAAATCTACAGCATCGAGTTTCGTGATCAACTCAAGGAATACAATGAGTAGAGGAGTATGAATATCTGGCAACATCTTCCAGAGCATATCGACCCAGTGATATTTTCTCTCGGGTCGTTTGTTTTTCACTGGTATGCGCTCTGCTTTCTTCTGGGTCTTTTTTTTGCCTTTAGTGGCGCTCTTCTCCTTAAGAAACATTTTCACATAAGCCTGCTGCGAGAAGAGGTGCTCGATTTGTTCCTCTCTCTTTTCTTGGGAGCTATCGTCGGTGGTCACCTCGGGTACGCCTTGTTCTACTCGAGAGAGATATTCCTCTCCCAGCCAGTCTCGTTTTTTCTGCCGTACGATACAGTCACTCATTCCTGGCGATCTTTGTCTGGTATGAGTTTTCATGGCGGACTTCTAGGTGTTATCTTGGTACTTGGCATTGTTGCCAGGAAAAAGAACGTATCATTTCTGGCTCTTGCGGACCTTGCAAGTTTAGTAGCGCCGATAGCTCTTTTTTTTGGGAGGATAGGAAACTTCTTGGCTCTTGAGCTCTATGGTCGAAGAACTGCCTCGCCTCTTGGAATGATCTTTCCTGAGGGAGGAAGTGACCCGAGGCACCCTTCTCAGCTGTACGAAGCGTTAGGTGAAGGAGTTTGTCTTTTTTTCATTCTTTTTTTCCTGAGGAAAAAATGCAGTTCTCCGGGACAACTTTCTGCGCTCTTTATTGTGGGCTATAGCTCAATCCGTTTTGGGATTGAATTTTTTCGTGAACCCGACCCCGGTATCGACCTCTTGTTCGGATGGTTGACACGAGGACAGCTCTTTTCTAGTCTCATGGGAGTGGCAGGATTTTTATTTTTTCTCTGGCTCAAGCAAAAAAATCGTGCTAGAATGGAGGGGCTATAGGAGTGAAAAAAGACAGTTTCCTTTTTTGACAACGTAAAAATAAAGACATGTATTCTCTTCCGGCGTCACTCGCCGAGCGTGCTCGAAAACAAAGGCCATCGCTCGATATTGCACCTCCCAAAAAAATAAGATCCGCTATCACCCCGCCTCCTTTCGTGAGGGAGAGGCAGGCTCCTTTGCGCTCGTCAAAAAGATTGGACGGCATCCTTCAGACGGAACAGTCATTTCTCGAAAGGGTAACTAGTCGAACGTTTCAAGAAAATGCTAAGCGGCTTTTGCGTGTTTCTGAGATAGTCATGAAGCGGACGAGGCTCCTCTTCGAATATCTGACACCATCATGGAGCCCACACAAAATGCTTTATGGGTATATGGTCGGTGGGATCGCTTTTGGTATGGTGAGCATGGCTTTTATCGGGCACTTCTTTGGTCCTGGAGTATTTGCTCAGGGGGAAGAGGAGGCACAGGTAGTGTCTGTATCAGTCGGAGAAGTTGTAACGTCCGCGCGACCAACGTCGCTCGAGACCTATGATCCTGATCAAGATGTCTTTTTTGAGTATTTTGGCCAGGTGACCAAAGAGAAATACGAAGAGAGTATCCGGGATATGGTCAAAGGTTATCCGATCGAGGCGATGCTTCCCTATATCTTTGCGCAGGATCGGCTGACAGCGGCCTTTCTCGTTGGGATTGCTAAAAAAGAAAGTAACTGGGGGAAGCGTGTCCCCATCCTTGAGGGTCAAGATTGTTTCAACTATTGGGGCTATCGAGGTATTCGTCGTATGATGGGATCAGGTGGGCATACCTGTTTCAATAGCCGCGAAGATGCCGTCGAAACAGTCGCTAAGCGTATCGTAAGACTTACTCAATCTGAAAAACTCGATACACCAGAAAAGATGATAGTCTGGAAGTGTGGCTTTAGTTGCCAGGGGCACAGCCGAGAGAGTGTCAAAAAATGGATTGCTGACGTGGACATGTACTTTTCACAATTGAGCGACGAGTAACCACTTTGTAGTGTATGGACAAACCAAAGCCGCTCACACTTTCACAGATGATGTGGCGCCATGCCCTGCGGATAGCGCTTCCTATCTATATTTTTTTCGTGATTTACATCTACTACTCTGATGGGGGATTTTATGTGTCCTCTTTTGCGAAAACGTTTGCTGGAACGGCCAACTTTCTTTTCGCCATTTCGCTTTCGCTGTCTTCTTTTGGCTACTTCTTTAACTTTCTCGATAGCAAGGTAGCCTACCGAAAATACTGCGGACTGCTCGGCTACTACTCGGCACTTATCTATACCATCCTTCTTCCTATCGCCAATCCCGAGCGATATTGGTATGGCCTCAGAGAGAACCTATTTACAAGTGATGTTATTTTTGGTTTTGCCTCGATGGCTATTTTTACTGGGATGGCTTGTATCTCAACTGACCGTGCCATGCTCTGGATCGGTCCAGAGCGGTGGCGTTTTTTTCTCCGCTTCGGCTACCTGGCTTTTTTCCTCCTCGTTGTCCGAGCTGTCCTCAATGAGAGCCTGCCAATCGGTTCTGACGGTATTCCAGAAATGTGGGGAACGTACCTGGCGAACCCAGAAGGACTTCTTCCGCCTCGACTCCTCTTCTCCATTGTCGCTATGACCGTACTTTTCTTTCGTCTTTCCGTCGAATTCGACAAGTGGTATAGAAAAAAAAGGACTGTGTAGCAGGCAAGTTCTATTGACAAAATCTTTAAAATCTGCTATATTCAGGAGTACGTTCTTAAACGAATTACTACCGTTCCATAAAGTCTGTCTCTACTTTTAGGCTGGAGGAAGGAACGGTTACTCTATGAAGAATAACCATCGGAAGCAGGCTTTGGCGTCGCTTTCGAAAAATCGTATTTTACCCTCTATTAAAGCCTTTTTCTCTTATTTTTCGAGAAAAGGCTTTTCTTCGTTCTCGCTTCTTTTCCTGAGTGCTACAACCATTTTACCGAATCTTGAAGGGATTAATACCAAAGGGCCTATTGAAAACCAGGAAGTGAGTATCGTGACTCCGCGGGCTCTCGAAGAGGCAGAGCTGTGCTTGTGGCAGAAAGACTTTTCCTTTTTTACGGAGCTCGTCGGTGAAACGGGACCAGAACAGGAAACTGTACCCTGTGAAGAACGGCTCACTCCCACTCCGGATACCCCAATTGTACGAGCAGTAGAGAGAGCTCCGGCTCAAAAAAATGAGTCGCTGACACTTGTTATCAGAGAAATGGTCAGTGGCTACCCGCTTGAAGTGATGGTCCCAGCTATTGCGGAGTATGACCGAGAGGTTGCTGGGCTCATCGTTGGTATTGCCAAAAAAGAAAGTAACTGGGGGAAACGCGTTCCGCGCTCGCCCGATGGAGCTGACTGCTTTAACTATTGGGGATTTAAGGGTGCTGGAAGTCGGGGAGTGGCTATTGGGCACGGCTGTTTTGGGAGTCCAGAAGAGGCAGTACAAGCTATCGGGAATCGTATCACCGAGCTTGTTTCTCTTCGTAAGACGAGCGAACCAAAAAACATGATTATTTGGAAGTGTGGTTCTAGTTGTGCGACTCACACACCAGAAAGTGTTGCCAAGTGGATCTCTGATGTTGACCTTTACTATAAAAAAATCGTAAAAAAGTAACAATCGGTTTGAAAGAAGTGTTCTTCCTCTGGTATACTGAGAAAGAACATTAAACAGCTTCTCTATGACCTGGTCGTTTCTCGCGCTCCTCGGATATTTCTTTACTGCCATTTCGGCTATTTTGGACAAATACCTTTTGTCCGATCGCATACCTGCCCCTTCGGTGTATGCGTTTTTTGTTTCTATGTTTAGCCTGTTTGCACTTGGGTTTATTCCCTTTGGTTTTGAGTTTGTCTCATTGCAAACGACGCTTACGCTCCTTTTTTCCGGAATGCTATTTGTGTATGGCCTTGTCGCTTTTTACCGGGCTGTCAAAGAGCACGAAGTATCTCGGGTAGCGCCACTCGTTGGTACCGTTGTTTCCTTGGTTGCTTTTTTGGCAGTTTTTCTTCCGGGACAAGGGGGTGACGAGGCCTTTCAGGTTTCGTATATCTTGGCCTTACTCCTCCTCATTGTGGGAGGACTCCTTATTTCGTTTGACCTGCCGTTTCGTCGCGGAGAACATGTCTCGCGCTATGTGTTTATTGCGGGTATACTTATGGGTGCCTCACTCCTTCTTTTGAAAGAAGGTTATTCGGGATCGGGTTTTGTGAGTGGCTTGGTGTGGTCTCGCATTGGTATGGCTTTAAGTGGTCTTTCTCTCCTTCTTATCCCAGCTTTCCGTAGACAGATTTTTGCTCAGTTTCACGGTATGCGCAAGGCTTCGGGTCGAGGGGCAAGTACTGGGGTCTTTTTTGTGTGCAATAAGGTAATAGCAGGTGTGGCTACTTTTCTTATTTCTTACGCCACGTTTCTTGGTTCCGTTTCTTTCGTCCAAGCGCTTTCTGGTATGCAGTACGTCTTTATCTTGACTATGATGCTTCCACTCTCTCTCCATTATCCGAAAATATTTAGCGAGCGTTTACATCTCTGGGATTGGTTTCAAAAGGGGGTAGCTATTCTTATCATCGGCGCTGGTCTTTGGTTGGCAACTATGATCGGAATTCCGCTTTTACTCATGTAATTTTTCTATGAAAGCTTTTTTGAAAGGACTTGCAACTGTGTTTCTGGCAGTCTTATTTGTCCTCCTCCTTATCTTTGGTTACTGGAACCTGCCAGGAGGGGCTCCTCGAACTGACGTTGACCTCGGCATGACGTTTTCGACACGGTACGCCGAGGCCCTGGGCCTTGATTGGAAAGAGACCTACGTGGCACTCCTTGATGAAGTCGGAGTCAAAAAAATGCGCCTACCGGTCTACTGGGATCTCGTAGAGAAAGAAAAAGGGACGTATGATTTTTCAGACGTCGACTGGCAGCTTGAGGAAGCAAGTAAGCGTAATGTGGAGGTGATTCTCACGGTGGGTATCAAGGTGCCACGTTGGCCAGAGTGTCATATCCCGGGCTGGGTGAATGATGACCTCGCCTCTCGCAGGGAAGGTATCCTGTCTTTCATCGAGACAGCGGTGGTGCGGTATCGAGACAATCCGACAATCGTGAAGTGGCAAGTCGAGAACGAGCCTTTCCTTCGCTTTGGTATCTGTCCGGAGTTTGATGTAGATCTGCTCGATGAGGAAATCGCCCTCGTTAAAAAGCTCGATACAACTCGTCCGATACTTCTCACCGACAGCGGAGAACTTTCTTTGTGGATTCATGCCGCTGCCCGAGGAGATGAATTTGGGACGACTCTCTATCGTGATATCTATAGTCCCAAGGTAGGAGGGTACTTCGAGTATCCAATCGGTCCTAATTTCTTTCGTTTCAAAGAGAAAATGGTCCGCCTCTTAACCGACCAAGAACACTTCTCTGTGATTGAGCTTCAGGCTGAGCCTTGGGCGAGTGGTTGGGTTGGGAATGCCTCCCTCGAAGAGCAATTTAGAACCATGAACGAAGGACGTCTTCGGGAAAATGTCGACTATGCCAGGCAGGTTGGCTTTGAGGAAATCTATCTCTGGGGTGGAGAGTGGTGGTACTGGATGAAAGTGAAGAAAAACTATCCAGCCATTTGGGAAACAGGGAAACAGTTATTCAAAGAGCATGACAGGTAGCTCTTCTAGTAAACTCATTCTCATCTTGCATGATATACGGAGTGCTCACAATGTCGGATCAATATTTCGGACTGCTGACGGAGCAGGGGTAGATGAGATCATTCTTTCTGGCTATAGCCCCGTCCCTCCCAAGAAAGGGGCGCTGTATCTCTCCGATGCTGATAAGGCTTTGAAGAAGACGGCTCTCGGGGCGGAAGAGAGTGTCATCTGGAAAAAGAGAAAGTCACTGGCCCGACTGTTACAGTCTCTTAAAAAAGAAGGGTACGATATTTTGGCTCTTGAACAAAGCAAAGAAAGCGTTGATTATCGCGAGTATGCTTACTCGGGGAAAATAGCCCTCGTTGTCGGCAATGAAGTCCGTGGCGTCGATACAAAAATTCTTGCTTCGTGCGATGCTATTCTTGAGATCCATATGTATGGAAAAAAGAATTCACTCAATGTCTCAGTCGCTACAGGCATTGCTCTCTATCAGATTACCGCTACAATGAAGAAGTAACCCGTACGTCAAACCTTCTATGACAGCGAAGAAAAAAGAAAAGATTGCTATCTTTGATATCGACGGAACGATTTTTCGCAAGAATCTCCACTTCGAACTTATCAATGAACTGACCTGGATGAAAGTATTCCCGCGTGAGGCTCGTGATGAGCTCGCCGAAGTATACTCAGGCTGGCTCAAGCACGAAGGAACCTACGAAGACTATCGAAAGGCGCTCGTCAAACTCTACTCCGAACATATTAAAGGTTGCTCCAAGGAAGCGGTGCTCAAGGCAAGCAAGCTTTTGATTCCTTTTCATGCCAAAAGAACCTATATCTATGCGGAACACCTCATGAAAAAATTACGAGAAGAGAACTACCATCTGCTCGTTATCTCAGGCTCTCCCGTAGAAGTAGTAGAAGAATACAATCGCCAGTATCTTCAGTTTGATGCTGCTTTTGGGAGCGTCTATGCTGTTGACGAGAAGGGGTTGTATACTGGAGAGGCGTCTTTCGAACCCTCGAAGAATAAAGGTCATCTAGTGGAGCAGTACCTCTACGAGCACAAGCTTTCCCTCAAGGACTCGTATGGTGTTGGTGATACCGAGTCTGACGCTAGTTTTCTCCAGATGGTGGATCATCCAATCGCCTTCAATCCCAATCAGAATCTCAAGGCGGTTGCCGAGAAAAACAACTGGAAGATTGTGGTTGAGAAAAAAGACGTCATCTACGAAATTACCTCTTAAGGAGAGAGACTATGAACATAAACTCATTCATCGATAGCCTTCTCAAAAAGACCCTGTGGCTGTGGTTGCCCTTCTACGCATTTTTTCATCTGATCCAAGAGTTCGGTGAAACAAGAAAAAAATAGTGTGGTAGAACTCTTTTTCAAACCTTCGCTCTTTCTTAAGCGCTCATGCGCTTTAGTCCTCCTCCTTCTGTGGATGGCAGTTATTTTTACATTTTCAAGTCTGCCAGGAAAGCAAACCGACGGACCGCCACCGCTCTGGTATTTTATCGAGCGGAAGGGCGCCCATGTCTTTGAGTACGCCCTCCTTATGCTTCTTGCTTTTCGATTTTTCCGATACTCCTTCTCTCAGGAAAAAATGACGCTCCTGCTCCTCCTGGCCGCTACCTTCAGTCTGGTCTACGGAGTAACCGATGAACTCCATCAGTTTTTTGTTCCGTTACGCGGCGCCCGCATGCCCGATGTTTTTATCGACGGACTGGGCATCCTTTTTATGACAACGCTTCTTTTTCTGACCACAAAAAAATCACTCCCGAAAGAGTGATTTTTCCGACGATGCTTTAGCGCACGGACTCCAAAAACTTTTTGAAGGTATCAGGATTTTCCAGAGCCATCTGTGAGAGTACTTTACGGTCAAGAGCAATGTTTTTTGAGCTCTCGAGAGCAATGAAGCTACTGTACTTGATGCCCGAGAGACGAAGTGCCGTGTTCAAGCGCGTGATCCAGAGTCCACGGAAAGAACGTTTCTTGGCTCGGCGGTCACGGTGAGCGTATTTACCTGCCTTGATAACCGCTTCCTTCGCTTTGGTAAAGAGGTTACTCCGTCCCCAACGGAAGCCTTTGGCAGCTGCCAGGATATTCTTGTGACGTTTCTTGGTCATGACGCCACGCTTTACTCTCGTCATAGGTGTACAGTGAATGTTGAATTATATGAAAAAAACGCTCCTCATCTCCTCGCTCCTTTTTCCTCAGAAGGAGTATGGGAGAGATGCTTTGATATTTTTGGCGACCGCTGGATAGACAGTGTTATCTTTTCGCTTTGCTCGAGTTTCTGCACCGGTATTACGAGAGTTGTAGTGATTCTGACCGGTGGCCCGGGTCTTCAACTTTCCGCTTCCGGTAATCTTTACTTTTTTCACGACAGACTTTCTGGTTTTAAGCTTTGGCATAGCGTATGGCAGGTTAGATTCATTAGTACTTCTCGAGAACTTCAGATTTTAGTACAGTTCGAGGCGCAAGTGAGGAGCGGAGTAAACGATACTTACCGTGGTATCGTGTCGAGCACTGGAGCTTACAACGATGAAATGGAGTAAAATCTGAAGTTCTCAATTATTCTGGAACGATAAGGGCATTGAAACCCATAGGTCCACGTTTCATTTCTTCTTCAAAGCGATGTGGCGTTGCGATGCTTTTGATAAACGCGGTCAGGTTCTCCTTGGCCTTTTCCTGCATGGCCTTTTCGCGACCACGGAGCACAATTTCGAGACGCACTTTGTTCCCTTTGGTCAGAAACTTCTCAGCTTGGGTTTTCTTGAAAAGGAGATCATGGGTGTCGGTACGGAAACCGATTCGGATACCTTTCGTCTCAACTTTCTTCTGCTTGGCTTTTTGCTGCTGCTCCTGCTTGGCTGCCTTGTACTGCAATTTCCCGTAATCGGTAATTTTGCAGACTGGTGGCTTGGCCAAGGGTGACACCTCTACCAGGTCAGCCTCGTTTTCTTGAGCAAGCAAAATGGCATCCGCTGTAGTCATGACACCCCGATTCTCGCCGTTTTGATCAATCACCATGACCTCTGGCACGAGAATTTTTTCGTTGATACGAGAGTGTTCTTTGAGCTGCACTTTTGGCTTGGGCCGATTGTGTCTTCGTCGTCTCATTTTCAGCTTTTTTAAAAAAAGGTGGAGTTGATGGGAATTGCACCCATGTCCAGAGAAGTTTTTCCAAAATAATCTACAAGCGTAGTCAGCCTTAGGTACGGGCATGAGGTAGAAGGGAGACAAAATCCTCAAGCGAGTGTTTCTTTTGCAATACGATCAGAAAGTAAAAGAAAAAGAAATTCTTTCGTCACGTCTCGATATTATGACACCAGAGGCTCCCTACCGAGAATCAGGATTCTGATGGCGACGCCAGTATTAGGCGAGCGCAAGACTGTAAGAAGGGGCAAAAGCTTGCGCAATTGCATTCTTGGTCTTTGTGATGAATTTTGCATTTATCATCGTGAGAAGGATATTTACGACCATCTCCTCAAGGTCGGCTTGCCTATTTTGAAAGTACAACCTGTCGAGTCTAAACAACCCCGCCTACACTGCAAACAGAGTTTGCAGAGTATGGCGGGGCTTGCCTTCACCCGCCACATTTCGCTTCGCGATGTGGGCGGGCCAAGCCGCCTCCCGCGTAAGGAGTGTAAGCGCGATCTTTTAGAACAGATCACTTAAACGTCGTTTCAAATAACTTCTTCCGAAGCCTGTCTTCAACTGGAGCTCTCTTTTATGAGCATCGTCCTTTTGATTGCAGGCTTCGTAATACAAAAGATGAAATGGCTTTCTTTCTTTTGTGACTTCGCATCTACCACTATTGTGTTCTTGAAATCGTCGTTTCAAATTATGGGTATATCCAATGTACAATTTCTTATCTTTGATGCTTTGTAATACGTAAACGTAGTACATACATTTCAACTTGAACGCATGGCGCGCTCGATGCGACGCTTGGCTTCGCGCTTACCAATATCGGCTCGGCGATCGTATTCCTTCTTTCCTTTGCCAATAGCAAACTCAAGTTTCACAAGTTGCTTCTTAGTATACAATCGAATCGGGACCAATGTCAAGCCTTCTGTGCGGTATTTTCCTATAAGAGAGCCGATTTCTCGTTTGCGTAAAAGAAGTTTTCGTGGCCTGCTATCTTCATGCTTGGTATCACGGTGCGCCTGTTTGTAGCGTGGGATGAGCGCGTTCGTCAGGTAGAGTTCATTGTTCATGACCGTGACGTAGGCGCCTTTCAGGCTCGCATGGCCAGTTTTGACTGATTTTACCTCGGCGCCAGTCAATATCAAACCAGCCTCAAAGCGTCCTTCGAGAGCATAATCAAACCCGGATCGTTTATTAGTGGCGATGGTAGTCATAGTGGTTTCCTATACTGATACTTTCCCATATTTGGCTTAAATAAGCAAGTTTTTCTATTTTACGAGAAGGATTTTTTGATTTTTGGATAGAATCTCTGATAGAGTAGTTTCTTGTTCTTTTAAAGCTTTTTGGTGGTACATTCTTCTGAAAGGGGAATTGAAAATGGGAAAGAAACAGTTCGCTCATATACACTCGGCGAGGTGCGAACTGCCGGATGGCAAGTAGTGTCCTTTACCTGTGGTCCTGATGATCGGGAGAAGGTAGCTGCTTTCTTGGCAGAACACGTGCAAGACATCGACGTTCCAACGACAGGAAGGATGAATGTCTCACATGGTGGATATGGACGGTATACCCGCTATGACATAACTCAGCATCAGTACGCCGGCTATAGTGGCGAAGATAGTGGGGGTGGTTATATCGAAGTATTGGAAGTGAAAAATCCTCCTGACAAATATAGCGGCTTCATTATTCACGATTTCCGTTCTTCTCAAGGTGCGGTTTTTGCTGAGTGGGAATCGCTTGACGTTGCGCTACAGGCCTACAAGCAATTCTTCGAGAGTTCTTCGCGGGGAAAAACGACCTGGCAGGAACTTGGATGCAAACGATTTGTTTCTTGAGGAGCCCTCACTCCTTGGTTCTATGCCATTGGTGACCAGATGCTTGTCGGTGACTACGCCTTTCCTGAAGGTCTGCAAGATGACCCGGTTTACGTGACTGGGCGGAAGTTCGTTGTCTGTCCATCTGAAGATGACGCGCCAAGAATAAAGACTTGTCTCGGGACACGTTTTCTCTCTGGTGATCACGTCGACTCGCCATATCAGCGTAAGCCTTGGCATCGGCGTCTCGTCTATTGGGATGACGGTACCGTCACCACCCTTGACGGCGAAAGTGACTATCCAAACCATGGCTGGGCGCGCCCGCTTCTGGGAGGAGAAATGTGGGTGACCGAAGCTATGGAGCAGTTTTACAGACTGCTTATGGGTCAATCAGATCATTTTCTGATCAACTTTGTGGGTGGTGCGCAGTTTGTCGGAAAAATCGTTCCTATCAAGGCTTCACAAAAGCTGCAGAAGCACGGCTCCTATTTTGCTCAGGTGAAGATAGTGGAAGAGGAAAAGGATCGTCAAGGGATGTTTGAGTTCATTCCGACACCGGAGTGCCCTGATGCTGTTGCTTTCCTTGAGAGCAAGTTTTCCCCGAAAATAATTGAGATCCTGCAGATTCGTCTGAATACACCAAGGGGGAAAAAGTGGAGCGGTGTATTTTTTGACCGCTCACAGAAATGATGATAACTGACCGCCGCGTACCCCAACCAGGGTGCCAGCGGTTTTTTCTTTTTTATACCCGTATAACTTCTCCTTTTCACCAAGTGAACGACCGTTCATTTGGTGATACGATGGACAGATATTTTTTACGCTATAGAGCACGAAAACAACGGCCGTGGTTTTCGTGCTCATCTTGAAAAAGGAGTGAGATATGGAAGTAAAGGCTTCACTTTTTGTTTTTTTTAAGGTACGATACAATGAATCTATGAAAAATACTACTCATCAACTGCGCAACCATCTTTCCAAAGAAGAAGCCCTCAAGAAGGTTTCGCTTGAACCGTTTTCGCGGCGAGTGATTTCTTTTTATCGTTACGTTATTCTCGCTGATCCTCGAGCGTTACGAGATGAGCTCTTTGCCGAGTGGGCGGAGCTCGGAGTTTTGGGGCGCATCTATTTGGCGACCGAAGGTATCAATGCTCAGATGAGTGTGCCAGAGCCGAATTTTGAAACATTTCAAGAACTTTTGTATAAACGACAAGAATTCATGGATGTGCTATTTAAAGTCGGGGTGGAGCAAAAGGATGATGCCTTTTGGAAGTTGACGATTAAAGTGCGGAAACAGATTGTGGCTGATGGACTGAAGCCGGAGGATTATGATGTCACCAATGTCGGGACTCATCTCTCAGCTCGGGAGTGGAACGAGCTTTCGCAAGAACCTGATACAGTAGTGGTCGATATGCGCAACAACTATGAATCTGCAATCGGACGTTTTCAAAATGCTCTCACTCCTAATGTCTACACTTTTCGGGAGGCGCTTCCGCTCGTGAAAGAGGAACTCAAGGGAAAAGAAGATCAGAAAGTACTCCTCTATTGTACTGGCGGTATTCGTTGTGAGAAAGCGAGTTCATACTTGAAACACCACGGCTTTCATAACGTCTATCAGCTCCACGGTGGCATCATCGATTACAAGCACCAGATCGAGTGCGAAGGGCTCCCATCGAAATTCAAAGGCAAGAACTTTGTCTTTGACGAACGTCTCGGAGAACGGATTACTGAGGATGTTTTGAGTAAATGTTTTCAGTGTGGCGATGCTTGTGACGACTACACCAACTGTGAGAACGTCGAATGTAATCTGCTCTTTATTCAATGCGAGGAGTGTCAGAAAAAATTCTTGGGGTGCTGCAGTGTCGAGTGTCAGGCGATTGTGGTGCTACCTGAAGCTGAACAAAGCAAGCGCCGGAAAGGAAAATTCCTGTCAAAAAATCCAGAAATCTTCAAACAAAAAATTGCCGTCACCGTATAATCTTTCTTTTTCCGTTGAGCACGAAAACTACGGTCGTGGTTTTCGTGCTTATCTTCAAAAGCGCGAATTGCTCTTCCAATAAAGCAGAATTCTCTCTCTTCTTTCATTTTTCAACTTTCCACCATAAACACATCTCGATGCGACCGCATCGAGATGTGTTTGGAAAATTACAGGTAGTCTCGAAAAATATCTTCTGCACACAACATGTCACGGTCGTGACATGTTGTGTGCATGACGGAAACAAAGAACGGTTGAATTTTGTGAGCACCACTGGACAGATTTCCTATTTTGTGCTATAAAGGAGTGTCTCATGATGAGGGGTACATTCCTCCCTCAGGGGACGAAACAACCC